>Ga0299915_10002623_pt1 | contig 13077 bp, 10 predicted proteins | sample RVTome_13_FD_200263 | JGI IMG/M metagenome (GOLD analysis project Ga0299915, IMG submission 200263) | Soil microbial communities from uranium-contaminated site in the Upper Colorado River Basin, Wyoming, United States - RVT92D227 (version 2) ...
ACTTCTTCTGATATTCTCGACACCTCCCTCGCCCTTCTTTTAAAGGAGGCCTCTGAACTCATTCTTCAAGACATCCACCGGCTTTTAGAGGTATTAAAGAAAAAGGCCTTCCAATACAAGGAAACCCTGATGATCGGCAGATCTCATGGCATCCATGCCGAACCCATCACATTCGGCCTCAAAATGACTCTCTGGTATGATGAGATGAAAAGAAATCTTGTCCGCATGGAAAGGGCCAAAGAGGCTGTGAGTGTGGGAAAGATCTCAGGGGCTGTGGGAACATTTGCCCATATCCCCCCCTTCATTGAGGAGTTTGTCTGTGGAAGATTAGGACTCAAACCCGCTCCCATCTCAACACAGATTGTTCAGAGAGATCATCATGCTGAATTCTTCACCATCCTGGCCATCCTTGCTTCCTCGATAGAAAAATTTTCTGTCGAACTCAGACACCTCCAGCGAACCGAGGTCTTGGAAGCTGAGGAATTCTTTTCCAAGGGGCAGAAGGGTTCCTCTGCCATGCCGCACAAGAGGAATCCTATCTCCTCGGAAAACCTCTCCGGTCTGGCGCGCCTGGTACGATCTTACAGCCTGGCTGCTTTGGAAAACATTCCCCTCTGGCATGAACGTGACATCAGCCATTCCTCCGTGGAAAGGGTGATCGCCCCGGATGCCACGATTTTAATCGATTATATGCTCAACCGCCTCGCCTCCCTCATTGAGAACCTCATCGTCTATCCGGAGAACATGAAAGCCAATCTGGAAAAGACGGGAGGCCTTATTTTTTCGGAGTCGATCCTTCTTTATCTGACCCAGAAAGGCCTTTCAAGGGAAGAGGCGTATGGGGTGGTTCAAAGGAGTGCGATGAGGGTATGGGAGAAGGGTGAGGACTTCAAGACGCTTCTCTCCCAGGACGAAGCCATCCAGCGTCTCACGACTCAAAAAGAACTGGACGCTCTCTTCGATGCCCGGACTCATCTGAAACACATTAATCATATCTTCCGGAGAGTATTTGGAGATGCTTAAATGAAGAAGGATCAAAAACCTTCCTCTAACCTGAGAGATCTTCTTGGAATCAAAGAGCCTTCAGATCGAGGCGGGAAGAAACCCATTCTTAAAAGGACCCACTTTACCATCTGGTATTTTGTCATCGCCTTTCTCATTATTCTGCTCATCCAGAATTACATCATGACAAGAAAGACCGAGGATGTCATTCCCTATAGTGAATTTAAGGAAACATTAAGGACAGATAAGATCAAAGACATCACCATTACTCCGGAATCGATCAACGGGGAGAGGGAGACCGAAAAGGGTATCCGAGGATTCCAGACCGTGCGAATAGAAGACCCGGACCTGGTCAAGGAATTGGAGGCTCACCGTGTTCAATATAAAGGGAAGGTGGACAGCAAATGGCTGACCAATATTGTTTCATGGATTATTCCTCTCGTTTTTTTCTTTATCCTATGGAGAATCCTCTTCTCCCGAATCGGACCGGAGACGAGCGTGATGTCCTTTGGAAAGAGCCGGGCTAAAATCTATGCGGAGAAGGAGAAGAAGATCACCTTCGCCGATGTGGCCGGAATTGACGAGGCGAAAGAGGAATTGAAGGAGGTGGTGGAGTTTCTTAAAACCCCGGAGAAATTTCAACGTCTCGGCGGAAAGATCCCAAAAGGAGTCCTCCTGGTGGGAATGCCCGGAACAGGAAAAACCCTTCTTGCCCGGGCTGTGGCCGGAGAGGCAAATGTCCCCTTTTTCTCGATCAGCGGTTCTGATTTTGTGGAGATGTTTGTCGGCGTGGGAGCTGCAAGAGTCAGGGATCTCTTTGCCCAGGCCCAAAACCACGCTCCTTGTATCATCTTTATTGACGAACTGGATGCCCTGGGAAAAGCCCGCGGCGTCAATCCGATGGGCAGACACGACGAACAGGAGCAGACCCTCAATCAACTCTTATCCGAGATGGATGGTTTTGAACCCAATGCAGGGGTGATCATCATGGCGGCCACGAACCGGCCTGAAATTTTGGATCCCGCTCTTCTCAGGCCGGGCCGATTCGATCGCCATGTGGTGGTTGACCGACCCGATATCATTGGTCGAGAGGAAATTCTAAAGATCCATGCCCGAAATATCAAATTATCTCCGGATGTCGAGTTGAAAGTCATCGCTTCAAGAACTCCCGGATTCGTGGGCGCCGATCTTGCCAATATCGTGAACGAGGCGGCCCTCCTGGCCGCTCGGAAGAATAAGGAATCCGTAGAAATGACCGATATTGAAGAGGCCATTGACCGGGTGGTGGCAGGATTGGAGAAGAAGAACAGGTTGATGTCGAAGAAGGAGAAAGAGATCGTTGCCTTCCACGAATCCGGTCATGCCATTGTCGCTTCCCTCTTACCGAACGCTGATCCCGTTCGTCGAATCTCGATCATCCCGAGAGGGATCTCCGCATTGGGCTATACGCTCCAATTGCCTACGGAGGATCGTTATTTAATGACCAAAACAGAACTCCTCGACCGATTGGCCGTGTTGCTGGGGGGAAGGGTGGCTGAGGAAATCGTTTTTGGAGAGATCTCCACCGGGGCTCACAATGATCTTCAGAGGGCGACCGACATTGCGACCAGCATGGTGAAAGAATTTGGGATGAGCGAAAAATTGGGTTACGTCACCTTCGAAAAAGAGAAGCAGCCCCTTTTCCTCCCCTCCTCCCTGCTCCCCACGAGGGGATATAGCGAGGACACAGCCAAACAGATTGATGAAGAGGTGAAGAAGATTGTGGATGAAACGTATCTACGGGTCAAAGAAATACTGACGGCTAAGAAGGACAAATTGGGAGAGCTCGCCCGCCTCTTGCTTGAAAAAGAGGTGGTCGAGGACACGGATCTGAAAAAGATTCTTGAATTGCCCGTTTCGAGCGCATGACGAAAAAGTTTTTGAAACATCTTCGAACAAAGATTTTTGCGGGGATTTTGGTCGTCCTGCCTCTCGGGATCACCTTTCTCGTTCTGAAGTTCGTCTTCAACACCCTGGACGGTATCCTCGACCCCCTGATCCCCAACATTAATATCTCTCTCTTCCATCGCGTATTCCACCTCCCAGGGATAGGAATCATTAGCTTCTTCCTTTTGCTCTACTTGATTGGATTGATTACCACCAATGTCTTGGGCCGCGAATTGATTAGCTGGGGGGATCGTCTCTTCACGACGATCCCGGTCGTTAAAAATATCTATACCTCCTCCAAACAACTGACCGATGCCTTCTCGGCCACGCGAAAAGGCTCGTTCCGTCAGGCTGTTTTCGTTGAATTTCCACAGGAAGGAAATTATGTGCTCGGCTTTGTGACGAATGAGTTGACCGATCTCGAGCGGCAAACGAAGATGACCGTTTTTGTCCCGACCGCCTTTGTCCCACCCCAGGGTTTTCTTCTCTTCCTTCCCAAAGAGAAGTTACTCCCTTCCCAATTGACCATCGAAGAAGCGATCAAGGCCATCATGTCTGTGGGGATCGTCACTCCTCAAACCCTATCGGTTCCATTATCCGGCCCGAGATCTGAAAAGGATTCGGTTGAAAATTCTAAAGAGTTGAAGTATCTTAATTTAAAAAATGAAGGAGGCCCGTGAAGATGACTGGAGTGATTCTTATTATAGGTGTGATTGCTGTGATTGCCATTATTCTTTCCTTATTATCTGCCATTGGCGCGGGTCCAGCGGCACTGATCATCTCATTGATTTCTATCGCCATTTCCATCGTCGCCTACCACCGCACTGGAGGAACCGCAGAACTGATGCGAAAGATCGAATCGAACGCCTCGTCCGAAGACTTAAAGAAACAAATGGACGCGTTAACGACGATCACCGATGCCTTGAGAGAGAAAACGGCCGACGCCCTCGAACGGTTGGAGAAGGTCATCCGGAAAACAGAAAAAGGGGAATAGGCTCAAAAGGATCAATCAAGGTCAAATGTCAAAGTTCAAATTCCGAATCTTGAAGTTCACCTGACTCCCTCAGGCAGGAATTTTGGCATTTGAAATTTGGAGCTCATGGCAAAGGCCTATATGCCTGAAATAATCAGAACCATCACCACGTGGCTTACCACTTCCGGGATCAAGGTTCTCGGGATTCTCATCGCTCTCATCATTCTCTCACGAATGTCGAAATGGATTGTAAAATGGCTGGAGAAGTTTATTCCGGAAAGGGATCCCCTCCAAGCGGCAGAGGCAAAGAAAAGGGCTCATACCTTGGGGAACACCCTTCGACACACCCTTCTCATCGTCATCTCCTTCATTGGCCTCCTGATGATTCTTGGAGAACTGGGAATCCAATTGGGTCCCTTATTAGCGACTGCCGGGGTTGGAGCATTAGCTATTGGTTTTGGAGCCCAGAGTTTAGTCAAGGATGTCATCAGCGGATTCTTCATCATTCTTGAGAACCAGTATCGGATTGGAGATGCGATCGAGGCAGCAGGGGTATCCGGCCTGGTCGAATCCGTGAGTTTGAGAAGAACGGTTCTGAGAGACTTGGAGGGAAAAGTTCACACCATCCCGAACGGTGAGATTAAGATTGTAAGCAATCTCTCTAAAGAGTGGGCAAGATCGGTTTTGGACGTCGGCATCTCGTACCGTGAAGATGTGGACCAGATCATGGAACTCCTTAAGCAGATCGGGAAAGAGTTGGCGGCAGAAGAACCCTGGAAGAGTGTCCTCCTCGAGCCCTTACAAATATTCGGAGTGGAGCGATTTGGAGAGTCCGAATTGGTCATTCGGGTCGTCGTAAAAACGGTCCCCCTAAAGCAGTGGGAGGTGGGAAGGGAATTGCGGAGAAGGATTAAAATTCGATTTGATGAAAAAGGGATCCAAATCCCGTTTCCAACCCGCGTCCTGATCTGGGAGGGCAAAAAACAAAGCGAATCGAATTCCAAATGTCAAAATCCAAATGTCAAATGAAGAACACAAAATCCAAGATTCCTGCCTCGTGGAGACAGACCCATGGCAAATCAATTTTTAAAATTTAGGTTTTGACATTTGACATTGATTTGAACTTTGGAATTTGATCTTTGACATTGCCATGAGATATCCTATATCAACATCGAGGCTTCAATGGATAAACCCTTAAAAATCCTGTTTGCAACGCCCGAGGCTGTCCCCTTCGCCAAGACAGGGGGTTTGGCGGATGTGGCAGGAGCCCTTCCTAAATCCCTCCAGGCATTGGGATGTGAGGTAAAGTTAGTGATGCCTTATTATCGAATGGTGAAAGACTCCGGGCTTCCCCATCAATATTTGGGCGAGGAGATTGAGGTCTCCCTTGGGGATGAGAGGCTCAAGGCGGATATCTACCTGGGCCATCTGAATCAGGACATCCCGGTTTATTTCATCGGTCGGGAAGAATTTTTTGACAGGGAGTCTCTCTACAGTACTCCCAAGGGCGATTACTTCGACAATGCAGAGCGATTCATTTTCTTCTCCAAGGCCGTTCTCAACTTTTGTCAGCGCATGGGGTTCTCTCCTGACATCATCCACCATCATGACTGGCAAACCGGATTGATCCCCGCCTATCTTAAATCGGCCTCCCAAAACGATCCTTTCTATTCCCATACGGCGGCGGTGTTCACCATTCACAACATCGCCTATCAGGGATTGTTCAAGAAGGAGAAGTTCTGGCTCACCGGCCTCCCCACGGAGATGTACAATCCCGAAGGAATCGAATTTTGGGAGAGGATCAACTTCATGAAGGCAGGGATTGTTTACGCCGATGCGATCAATACGGTGAGCAAAAAATATAGCGAAGAGATCCAGACCCCTGAATACGGTTACGGCCTGGAAGGCATTTTGAGAAAGCGAAAAGAAAGTCTTTACGGGATCCTCAATGGGGTGGACTATGAGGATTGGGACCCTTCTCATGACCCTCACTTGATCGCCCGATACGATGTGAAAAATATCTCCGGCAAGAGGGAATGCAAAAAGGACCTTCTCAAGGAATTCCATCTCCCCCCTTCCCTCGAAAACGCTCCCCTTTTAGGGATGATCTCCCGGTTGGCCGATCAGAAGGGATTTGACCTTCTGATGGAAATTGTGGAGCCCCTTTTCGCGCTCGACATCGGATTTGTTCTTCTGGGAACGGGAGAGCAGAAATATCACGATCTCTTTACCCAGGTCGCACAAAAATACCCTCAAAAAGCGGGGATCCGGATCGCCTATGATGACCGGCTGGCCCATAAAATCGAAGCGGGAGCAGATTTCTTCCTCATGCCATCGAAATATGAGCCGTGCGGTCTCAACCAAATCTATAGCCTGAAATACGGGACGATCCCCGTGGTACGCGCCACCGGAGGGCTCGACGACACCATCGTCCATTACGACCCTGCCGCAAAAAAAGGAAACGGCTTCAAATTTACCCGCTATGATGCCAAGGAATTTCTCAACACCCTCCAGGGGGCGATCAGCTTCTATTCTCAGCCAGGGCATTGGAAACAACTCCTCCAGAATGCCATGACAGCGGATTTCTCTTGGAAGAGGTCGGCTGAGGCCTACCTTCAACTCTACCGAAAAGCGTTGGAGAAGAAGAGAGGGGAGTTCCCAGGCTAGAAGGCGACGGGAGGTCAGAATGGAGAAACGAAGATCACGCATCCTGGCAGGAGGAGTTCTGATCTCAATGCTTTTATTCCTTCCGGGCTTCCTCCCTGCCAAAAGTCCTCCCTTCATAAATTTTAACCATCCCAGGCTGATTGAAACACGAGAATTGCTAAACCTGACCGGTCATCCTTCGATTCGTATCGTTGACATGAGAACGTCGGTTTCCGATTATCTCATGGGCCACATTCCAAACGCCGTCTATCTCCATTTTGAAAATCTCCAGATTCCGGGCAAAGGCATCCCCGACCAGGCACCCGACCGAATCTGCTTGGAAAGACTGTTAGGAGACAATTTAAGCCTTTCCAATTCCATGTGGGTGGTCCTTTACTCTGAAAAATCAAACCCCAACGCCACGTTCCTCGCCTGGACCTTGGACCACCTCGGCCATAAAAAAGTGGGGATCCTCAACGGAGGCTGGGAGAAATGGACCTCAAAAAAGTTTCCCGTCACTCAAGAGCTTCCCTCTCTTTCCCCCAAGAAATTTTTTGGGAAGGTGATTCAAGAGACGTTAGCTGAGAAAAAATGGTTGCTCCATCGACTCACAGCGAAAAATGTGGTGATCCTGGACGCCCGTCCCCCCAGACAATACAGCGGCGAAGAAGGAGAAGAGATACGGAAAGGTCATATCCCCGGAGCGAGGAATGTATTTTGGGAAACGACTTTGGAAGGGGAAGACATAAGGGTTTGGAAAAAAAAGGAGGATTTGGAAAAACTCCTTTCAGAATCCGGAGCGACGAAGGACAAGGAGATTGTCGTCTATTGCAGAGCGGGAAGGGAGGCGAGCCATCTCTATTTTACCCTGAAATATGGGATCGGGTTTCCCAATGTTCGTCTCTACCGGGGGTCCTGGGTGGAGTGGTCTGCGGATAAGACCTTGCCGGTCAAGATCGGAATGGATCCTTGAAGTGAGATCTCCGAAACAGCCCGGAAAAAGGAGAGGCGTACTGGTTTCTCGGAACGCTTAACGTTTTTAACTTGACAATCGAGAGTGATCTATGTCATTAATCTATAAATTTTTTCTCTTTCAATTTCCCCGATCTTGGTGCCAATTCGGAAGGAAGGGTTAATGACGTACAAGACCTTGGCGGTGGGAATGATCTTGTTCCTATCTTCTGCATGCCTGCCCCACCCAGGCTCTCTTCCTGAAAAAGCACCTTCACCCCCCCCCGCCGCAAAAGAAGAGGTTTCTCTCCTTACTCCAACAGAATCGGAAAACGTCTCTTCTCAGGAGATTCCTCCCCCTCCGGAAGAGCCTTTACCCTCCGATTCTCTACCCCCGGCAGGAAACCCATTGGCGTCGAGTTTAGATTTTCCGATCAGTGATGAAGCCAATGACGATTTCAGCTTTGAGGTTCTCCCGAAGGATCGGCCGAAGCCAAAGCAGGAGTTCGATATCCCTATTGTGATCAATGCGAAGGTGGAACAGTTCATCCAATACTTTCAGACGAGGGGCAGGAAGCCCTTCTCCAACTGGCTGGCACGATCGGAAAGATACATCCCCTTCATGAGAAACCATCTGAAAGAGAGCGGTCTCCCGGAAGACCTTGTCTATATGGCCCTGATCGAGAGTGGCTTCAATCCTTATGCTTATTCCAGGGCCAAGGCCTCCGGCCCCTGGCAATTCATCTACCTCACGGGGAAACGGTACGGGTTAATGTCCAATTGGTGGATTGATGAGAGGAGAGACCCTGAAAAATCGACCATCGCGGCGGCCAAATATCTCAAAGACCTTTATGATATATTTGAATGCTGGTATCTCGCCGCCGCCGGTTACAACGCCGGTGAAGGAAAGATTGCCACCGCGATGAAACGTTACCGGACGGAGGACTTTTGGGAATTAACCAAATATCGATACCTGAAACGGGAGACGAAAGACTATGTCCCCCAGATGATCGCCGCTGCCCTCATCGCGAAAGACCCCGACAAATATGGATTTTTCGGCATCGAATACCAAGAACCCCTCCGTTATGAAAAGGTGAAGGTGCCCGAGGTCACAGACCTTCGTCTCATCGCCCAGGCCTGCGAAGTCACTTTGGATGAGATCAAGGAGCTCAATCCTGAGCTATCGCGATGGTGCACTCCTCCAAACTTCCCTGATTATGAGATTAAAATTCCTTTTGGAAAGAAGGAGCTTTTCTCAAAAAATTTTGGAAACCTTTATTCCGGTGAAAGATTTCAATTCAAAACCCATCTCGTCAAAAAGGGGGATACCTTTTCAAACATTGCCAGACTTTATCGAGTCGACCTCGAGCCGATTCTCGAGATGAATCGGTTGAATAAGAGAAGCCGCCTCGCCGTGGGGATGAACCTCCTCATCCCCCTGCCGAAAGATCAAGGTCCGAAACCGGATCGGACGGCCAAGAAAACATCCGGGGGAACGGATCAGGGTTCAAAACCGGTCCAAACGATGACGTATACAATTAAAAAAGGGGATACCTTATGGAGCATTGCCAACGAGACGGGAGTGAACCTCGGCGCCCTCAGCCGCTGGAACAATCTCTACCCGGAAAAGAAACTGATACCGGGAGATAAACTGAAAATCGAGATGACTAAACTCTCTGACCCGCCGGAGGGATCTCGTGGAAAACGGGTGGGAAAGAAATGATTTACGCAGTGCAATAGGGAAACACCCTTTGGAGTATCGCCAAAAAGCTTAACCTGACCCTTTCAGACATCAAAACCCTGTTGAAAAACTCATTTTTTAAGGCTGATCAAAAATGCCCAGATGCAAGGCGCCCGAAGTCCTGAGGAGTGAAGCGTACTTGGATGTACGCTGCAACGACGAAGGATGAGGGGAACGCCGCAGATGGGCGTTTTTCAACAGCCTGTCAAAACCTGGAATCATCTTAACCAAGCAGATCGAATTCACCCTGTGGACCGATTGAATTGAAGACGGGTGCAATCAAATCTTCAACTCCAAATTGATCATATCCCCTCTTGTGAATCCCATGGCATGAAAAAATTGGAGGAGGTCCCAGTCGTTCCAGCTGACCAGGGTGTAAATGGTTCTGACTCCAATCGCCTTCAAATTCTTGATCAATTCACGGGCTAGGGCCGTAGCGACCCCCTTCTTCTGGTAAGCCGGGTCAACGCCGATCGTATCCATCCAGCCGATGGTTTCCGGTACCCCAAATTCCCAGCCGCTGACCTCGCCGAGAATAAATCCCACAACTTCTCCCTCCACCTCAGCGATCAAGGAAATTTGGGAAGATTTATCGTTCATCAATTTTAGCTTTCTTTCCCAATAGTCCTTCCGGCTCTCTCCCAGAACTTTTTCGTCAATCCTGACAATGGCATCCAGATCTTCCTTCTTTAGGGTCCGGATTTCCACATTCTCCAGGGAATCCATATCTCCCTTACTCCTCCCTTAATCCATTAAACAAGAGCCAAAAATTTGTCAAGGAAAAACTTTTATTTACCCCCCCTCAGTTTTTCTACATCACCGAGAAAGGAATCTCTGAGACAAATTTTTGGAGATCTCAGGACTTCGCGACAACCCAACCTGGGCGAATCCTTTTCAAAGAGAAGATAAGGCTCAAATAGAATCCTATTTTCTTCTTTCCCTAAAAAAGAGTCCTCTCTGTCTCCTGGAGTAATTGCCGGGCAATGACCAGCCTCATGATCTGGGCTGTCCCTTCATAGATCTGGATGACCTTCGCATCCCTCATTAACTTCTCCACCGGATGCCATTTGGTGTACCCCATCCCACCATAGATTTGAACAGCATCCGTTGTCACCCGCATGGCCGTATCCGCAGCAAAGGCCTTTGCCATGGCTGCCTCTTTCGAATTCCGAACCCCCTGATCGGCCAGCCAGGCGGCTTTCCAAACCAGAAGCCTGGCCGCCTCAAGATCCTTGGCCATATCCGCTAACATAAATTGCACAGCCTGGTGCTGGGCAATGGGAACCCCAAATTGAATTCTCTTTTTGGCATATTGAGTGGCCAATTCCAAAGCCGTTCGTGCAATTCCCACAGATCCCACGGCAATCATCGGCCGGGTGATATCGAGAGCGGCCATCGCCTTTTTAAAACCCTCCCCTTCGCCCCCCAGGAGATTTTCCTTAGGAACCCTCACATTTTTGAAGACCACAGAAGTGGTATTGGAAGCCCTCTGGCCCATCTTATCAATCGGCTCCCCGGGAACAATCCCCTCTAATTTGGAAGGGACAATCAGGCTGATGATCCCCTTATGTTTCCTTTGAGGGTCCGTGGTCGCAAACACGAGGTAAAAATCCGCATACCCTCCATTGGTGATCCACATCTTGGTCCCGTTGATGACATAATGGTCCCCGTCGAGAATGGCCGTCGTCCGCATGGAAGCAGGGTCCGATCCCACGGTCACTTCGCTCAAACAGTAAGAAGCAATGCTGAACTTTGAACAGAAAGGCTTGAGAAATCGCTCTTTCTGTTCTTCTGTCCCGAATCGAATAATGGGATAGAGCGCCAAGGTGCTCACGAAGATAGAGACATAGATCCCCATGCAGCCTGCTGCCAGTTCTTCTGAGATGATGCAGTTATCCAGCACGCCCAAGCCCTGCCCCCCATATTTTTTAGGAACCAGTGGGGTGAAGAAACCCTGCTGATGGGCCTTCTCCATCACATCGACGGGAAAGGTTCCATCCCGATCATGTTGGGCTGCCACGGGTAGGATCACCTCTTTGGAGAATCGTCTTGTTCTCTCCTGAAGGGTCTTCTGTTCCGGCGTTAAATCAAACCCGATCATATCGTCCTTCCTTTCGTGTCCGTTAACCCCCCTCTGCCCCCCTTAGACTAAGGGGGGAATGAAAGGGGGGTTATTCCGCAATTCGCATTCCGAAATCCGCAATTGATCCTTAGGTCCAGCTTCTACTTTCCATACTGGTAAAACCCTCGGCCCGTCTTCACTCCCAGGTATCCGGCTTCCACATACTTGGTGAGGAGGGGGCAGGGCCGGTACTTATCTCCAAATGCCTCCTGGAGAACATTCATGACGGACAGGCAGGTATCCAGTCCCACTAAATCGGCAAGCTCTAAAGGGCCCATCGGATGATTGGCCCCCATCTTCATGATGGCATCAATATCTTCTGCCTTTCCCAGGCCTTCATAAAGGGTGTAGACGGCTTCATTCATATAACTGAAGATCAGCCGGCTGGATATGAAACCGGGAAAATCATTTGCCTCTAAAGGAGTCTTGCCCATCTTCAGGCTGAGATCACGGGTGATACGAAAAGTCTCATCTGAAGTGACCAGCCCCTTGATGATTTCCATCAATTTCATCACAGGCGCTGGATTAAAAAAATGCATTCCGATCACGCGATCGGGTCTCTTGGTGATCGAAGCGATCCGGGTGATGGAGATCGAAGAAGTATTGCTTGCAAGAATGGCTTCTTTCCGTGTCACTTCGTCGAGCTTCCTGAAAATATCCCATTTCAAAGGGATATTCTCCACGGCCGCTTCAATGATGAAATCACAATTTCCAAAATCTTCCAGCTTCAACGTAGTCGAGAGCCTCTGGAGGATTGCCTCTTTTTCAGGGGCCGTCATTTTCTCTTTTTGGATGCGCCTATCAAAATCTGAAACGATCCTCGTTCTTCCCTTCTCGATGGCCTCCGTGGTCACGTCTCTCATCAGGACATGAAATCCGGAAGTGAGGGCAACCTCTGCAATGCCGCTGCCCATCTGCCCCGCTCCAACCACTCCAATCATCTTAATCTCCATTTTCATCCCTCCTTAAGTTATTATTAATCAGTCCATAATTATATGGACACTGAAGACTAAATCCCTCCTTCCCTCCCTTTACTCGCCGCGCAAGCGCTGGCGCAGCGGGCAAAAGGGAGGAATTACCCCTCTTTGGCAAAGAGGGGTTAGGGGAGATTTTCAAAGGATTATGTCTTTTTTATTACGGACTCCCTAGTGACTTCCCCCTCACCTTTACCCTCTCCCCCGTGGTCGGGGGAGAGGGTAAAGGTGAGGGGGATGCAACAAAATGGATAACGTTTCGTTACTTTTGCAAAGCTCAATAATTTAAGATGATCTTAAAACCACTCTATACATCTTATGATTTGTTTTTCAATATCTTTCGTCATTCCCCCTCAAAAATACTGTCTTTCAGATCATGAACTACAGGATTCACCCTATTGGTGGGTCAGATTCTATGAGGTGGCTTGATCTCATCTCCCTCTTTGGCCTCCGGAAAACCGATCCACAGTGATTCAGACAGTAAGACTATAGACCTCAGACATTAGACTGAAGAGGGGAAATGGCCTTAAATTACATAATGATGAAGACCTAGTGTGATGTATCAGCAATGACTTTACAGTGTTGTCATTCCGGACTTGATCCGGAATCCAGTCTTTTCACTCTGGATTCCCGCTGGAGTTTATCCCGCACTTGATGCGGGGCGGGAATGACAGTTCCAGGGTCATTGTAAAGCCGTTATTGAGACACTACACTAGCAGTTGCCAGAGGAATTGGCACTCTT
>Ga0299915_10002625_pt1 | contig 13074 bp, 10 predicted proteins | sample RVTome_13_FD_200263 | JGI IMG/M metagenome (GOLD analysis project Ga0299915, IMG submission 200263) | Soil microbial communities from uranium-contaminated site in the Upper Colorado River Basin, Wyoming, United States - RVT92D227 (version 2) ...
CAAAGATCTGCTCAAGACCGAGGCGACGTACGACAAAACCTCGATTGGCTTCCTGTTCCAGGAAGCCGTCAACCGTGAGCTTCCATAGAATCTCCCGTATTGGGGTGCGGCTCATGCCGTAGGTTTCGCAAAGTTCCCGCTCGATCAACCACTGCCCGGGCAGCATTTTCTCTTGGGCGATCTGTTGCCTGATGTCTTCATACATCTCATTCTTTTTCATGTTTCATATTGTATACAAAAAGTATTTATTTGTCAATATATATTGACAATAAAAAATACATTTGGTATTATTATGCCACCCTGACAAGCCAGCATTGAACTTGGACGTCTGATTAAAATTCTTGTTGCGGATCTCCCATAAGGAGAATCAAGGGATGATGACCCACAAACAGCGATTGTTCATGGCGATGCAGGACACCCGATTTACGAAAATCCGGCAGGCGATCCTGGGGGGGGAGGAGCAGGAGCTCATCGAACAATTGAAAGAACTGTTACAGCAGAAGGTCGCACCCAAGGACATCATCGACCAGGGTTTGGTTGCCGCCATGGAAAGCCTCAACCAGTCCTTCAAGAACGGTACTGTCTTCATCCCGGAGGTGCTGGTAGCCGCCCAGGCCACGAACGTGGCAATGCTCTTTCTGGAGCCTTACCTGACGGATAAAGACAGGCGCGCTGCCGGCAAGATTCTGATCGGCACCGTCAAAGGCGACCTACACGACATCGGCAAGAACGTGGTCGCAACCATGCTGCGCGGAGTGGGGTTTAACGTGGTGGATCTGGGGATTAACGTCGCAGCTGACGTTTTTGTTAGAAAGGTTGCCGAGGAACAGCCACAGGTCGTGGCGTTGTCTGCTCTGCTTACGACCACCATGGCGGAAATGCAAGAGGTCATCGGCGCCTTGACCCAGGCCGGGATCAGGGAGACCGTAAAGGTTATCGTCGGCGGGGCTCCAGTGAATAAAAATTTTGCCGACGCCATCGGCGCCGACGGGTATGGCAAGGATGGTGCCGAAGCCATTGATCTCGTCCGGAGTTTGACCGGATGAAATTTTATTGCCAAGAATTTCTAATAGATGTTTCGACTGAAAATGAGACTTGTGCATTCATTGCCGGAGGCCAGCTATGAGCAAGTCGCATAACATCACCAATTTGGTCGTTATCGCTTTAGGCATTTTCGTCGTTTACCACTCCTATTCTTCTCTCAAGCTCGGCATTCTAATATCCCCAGGCGCCGGTTTTATGCCTTTCCTTTGCGGGATTGCCCTCATTGTATTAGGTATCGTCTGGCGCATTCAAGCCATAATTTTCAAGTCTCCAGCCCGAGTCAAACATGCCGGAGAGCCATCGGAGACCGTCTGTGAGGTCGAAACCGCCCCGGTACCAGGTTCGTGGGTCAAGCTTTTTTTGGCGTTTGTAGCCACAGTTGTCTATGCCTCTTTGTTCGAGCGGATAGGATTTTTTCTTTCGGCATTGCTGTTCATGCTCGGGTGGCAGATGGTCGTGGAGCGGCAGCGTTGGCTGAAGGCGATCATCATCGCGATACTCTGCGCTGTTGCCTTGTACACGCTTTTTAAATTCCTGCTACGTGTCGAACTGCCGTCTAACCCATTGTTCTCGTAAGGGGGAGATCCTGCTATGGGTATCTTTGATGGGATCATTTCGGGATTTTCGATCGCACTGACGCCGATGAACCTTGTGTTCGCTTTTCTGGGAGCGGTCATTGGCACTGCGGTGGGCGTGCTGCCTGGTCTGGGTCCTGCCGCCACAATTGCGTTGCTTCTACCTATCACGTATTCGATATCCTCGCCGGTGACGGCTGTGATTATGATGGCCGGGATCTTCTATGGTGCTATGTACGGCGGCTCCACGACGTCGATTCTGCTCAATTTACCGGGCGAGGCCGCGTCGGTGGTGACCTGCTACGACGGTCATAAGATGGCCCAGAAGGGCAGGGCGGGGCCGGCGCTGGGCATCGCCGCCATCGGGTCCTTCATCGCCGGCACGGTGGGAGTGATCGGACTCACCCTCTTCGGGCCGCCCATTGCGGAATTCGCGCTGAGTTTCGGGCCGCCGGAGAAATTTTCTCTGGCGTTGCTCGGCCTGCTGATGGCAGTGGCCCTTTCAGGGGACTCGGTCATCAAAGGGCTCATTATCATGGTTCTGGGACTTCTCTTGGGGGCGGTCGGGATCGACCCCATTTCAGGGAAGACCCGGTTTGATTTCGGCGTCACTGAACTCCAAAGCGGGTTTGATTTCGTGACACTCGCAGTAGGCGTTTTCGGTCTCGGGGAAATCTTTTACAACCTGGAGCAGCAGGGCAGCGCCGAAATCGTCACCACCAAGGTGGGCCAGGTTTTCCCCAAGATGGCCGATTGGGTGAAATCCCGGATGGCAATCCTGAGGGGCACGCTGATCGGTTTTTTCATTGGCGTCATTCCCGGCGGGGGTGCGGTCATCTCATCGCTCGTGTCTTATGCAGTTGAAAAGAAGGTTTCCAAGCACCCAGAAGAATTTGGGCAGGGCGCCATCGAGGGTGTTGCCGGGCCTGAATCCGCCAATAATGCCGCCTCAAGCTCCTCCTTTATTCCCCTGCTCACCCTGGGCATCCCGAGCAATGCCTCCATCGCTATGATTTACGCCTGTCTCCTAATCAAGGGGGTGAAGCCCGGTCCATTCCTGATCGTCGAGCATCCGGATGTCTTCTGGGGCGTGATCGCTTCCATGTATCTCGGCAACATCATGCTCATCATCCTCAACTTACCGCTGGTCGGGATCTGGGTGCAGGTGCTGCGGGTGCCTTACAGCATTCTCGCGCCCGTGGTGGTCCTCTTCACATCAATCGGGTCCTACAGCATCGCCAATCAGGCCTTCGATCTCTACGCCTTGATCGCGTTCGGTGTTCTTGGGTATGTGCTTCGTAAACTCAAATTCGAGGCTGGGCCTCTACCCTTGGCCTTCATCCTAGGTCCTATGATCGAGAGTTCGATGCGGCAATCGTTGCTCTTGTCTGGAGGAAAATTTTCGATTTTTGTCACCCGGCCCATCTCGTTGACCATGGTGGTTATGTTTGCGCTCTTTGTCATGGTGCAGATGGTCTTTGCCATCCGCCGTGCGAGGCGGAGCCCGAAGATTCAGAAAACGGTCTGATCGGGCGAACTTATAACTTAATTTAACAGAAAGGAGAAAAGGTATGAAACAGATTGTCATCAGCAGCTTCATTATCGCATTGGTAGCAGCCTTGATTGTTCCAGGGGTTGCATTGGCCCAGGACAAATTTCCATCCAAACCGATCACCCTCATCATTCCATACGCCGCCGGAGGTTCCACGGACCTGCTGGCCCGGGCCGTTGAGAAGATCTGGCCTAAGTATGCACCCAAGCCCCTGGTCCTGATCAACAAGACGGGGGGAGGCGGCGTAGTCGGTACAGAATTTGTCGTCAGATCCAAGCCTGATGGATACACGTTGTTCATGGGCTACGGCTCAGGGTCCGACATAGTCATGCCACATCTGCAAAAGATGCCCTACGATCCCTATAAGGACATAGTAGCCATCTGCAGGCTGTCAGTCCATTCCGTCGTGATCGTGACGGGTGCCAAGTCGGAGTTTAACAGTGTGAAGGACATGGTCGCATGGGCAAAAAAAGAGGGAAAGCCCATCACCTCTTCGGTGTCCACCGCGGCAGGCGCAGTAGATATCGCCCTCAGGGGTCTTGGAAAGGCAGCGGGCATCAACATCGTGACAGTGCCCTCTTCCGGGGGCGCGGATGCCGTGACAATGCTTGCCGGCGGCCATGTGATGATCGGCGGCGGGCACCCTTCGGAGGTCATGCCGCACATCAAGGCCGGCCGCTTCAAGGCGCTCGGGGTGGTCTTGCCCGATCGTGACCCATCGCTACCCAATATACCGACCCTCAGGGAGCAGGGGATCAATGTCTCCACATGGGGCTCAGTCAAGGGAATTGGGGGGCCGGCAGCAATACCCAAAGAGACTCTCGCTTATCTTGAGGCCACCCTGAAGAAAGTGTGCGAGGATGCCGAGTTCAAGAAGATCATGGCGGACCTCGACCAGCCCATCATGTATCAGGACAGCGCCACCTTTACCAAGTTCTTGCAGCAAGCCTACGGCGATTACGGTAAACTCATTAAGGACCTGAATATTACGATTCAGTAAATTTCTTAAGGACAGACGTCATCAGACATCTTGAGTTCCGGGCCTGCCAGTGGCTTATCTCACAGCCATCGGGCAGGCCCGATTAGATAATTATTACCTCATTTCCGAATAATTCATGATCAATAGATCATAATAAGGAGGGGCTGACAATGAAAATCGGATTCATTGGTTTGGGAATCATGGGAAAACCGATGGCTAAGAACCTTTTAAAGGCGGGGTATCCATTGGTGGTGTATGATGTCAACTCCGCTTCGGTGAAGGAATTGGCGGCTGCGGGAGCTGAGACGGCTTCGTCGGCAAAAGAGGTTGCTCAAAAGACCGATGTGGTTATCACGATGTTGCCGAACTCCCCCCACGTGAAGACGGTTGTGGTGGGACCGAACGGCGTTCTGGAGGGCGCCAAACCCGGGATGATCATTGTGGACATGAGTTCCATCGCGCCCCTCACAGCCAAGGAAGTCGCAACCAAGGCGGCTGAGAAGGGTGTCGAGATGCTGGATGCCCCTGTAAGCGGCGGTGAACCAAAAGCCGTCGATGGGACGCTTTCCATCATGGTCGGCGGGAAAAAGGAAGTATTCGAGAAATGCAAGGGTTTCCTGAGTAAGATGGGGACCTCGGTCGTTCTTTGCGGCGATATCGGCGCCGGCAATGTGACCAAGCTGGCCAATCAGATCATTGTCGCCCTGAACATTGCCGCGATGTCAGAAGCACTCGTGCTGGGAGCCAAGGCCGGAGTCAATCCAGAAACGATTTTTACAGCAATCCGGGGCGGATTGGCGGGAAGCACCGTGCTGGAAGCCAAGGTTCCCATGGTGCTCAGCGGCAACTTCAAACCGGGATTTCGAATCGAGCTGCACATCAAGGACCTCGCCAATGCCATCGATACTGCACATGAGTTAGGCGTACCGCTGCCCCTCACCAGCCAAGTGATGGAAATCATGCAGGCGTTGAAAGTGGACGGTAAGGCGGCCAACGACCACAGCGGCATCATCCAGTTTTACGAGAAGCTTGCGAAAATCGAGGTTCGCAAATAGTGGGAAGACCGGCGTCTGAACAAATCTTGGCCTTTATTCTGCTGCATTTGGAACGTGTAAGGTTTCATTGCCCGTGTGTTGCTATCATTAATCTTTGCAGTGGAACTAACTCTCGAATCGACGGAATAGGCCAAGAATCAGTCGTTAGATTCAATAAGATGCCCCATTTCTAACCAATTTTGTCTACATATGACAATGCAAGGCTGTTTAGGAGGAACCATGCCCATCAGTGATGCTGAAAAACTTGATCTCATAAAAAGAACCTGGAATCTGGAGGAGACCGGGACGGTCCCTTATGTCATTGAGGTCGGCCGTCCTCACCATGCCACCGCCGCTTTTTACAATGACGACGCAGCCGAGTTGGCGTGGCATGAGGAGTACCATCGTCTCCGGGCCGGCATCGTCGATTTTTACCTGCCTAACATCAAGCCCAACATGGGCATCAGTAATCTGGCGGCCGCTTTTGGCTGTCCACTCAAGACCGTCGATGACGCTGATCCATGGGTGGGGCACCTTGTTTCCAACCAAGACCGGGGTGCTGCCCGCCGTATACGCAAGCCGCAGCTCGAGGGCAATCCGATCTATGCGCGAATGATCAAACGGCTGGCTTTTCTCCAGGCTAAGAGTCCTTTACCTCTGCGCCTGGTCAACGTCGCCTCGCCGATGGTCACCGCTTCCATGATATGGAATTACACGGACCTGATGGTGGCACTGCTCCGATATCCTGGCGAGGTTCACGCCTTGTTGGAAGTGATCACTGAAGCCACCATCGACTACGTACGGCTGCAACTCGGCCACATCAAACACCTTTATACGATGGGCCATGAAGGCGAGGTCCTCCCGCGGGAGATCGGCCTGCGCATCAGCGATGACACGGCGGTCCTTCTGTCTCCCGCATTGTATCGGGAATTCGCAGGTCGTTATAATGCCAAACTAGCAGAAGTCTTCGGCGGCGTGGTGGTTCATTCCTGCGGCGACTGTAGTCGAGTGCTTTCAGCCATGATGGAGACTCCAGGTTTGCGTGGCCTGGAGTTGACGATGCCGCAGAACACTAACTGGGAAGCCATAAAGCCGGCGGTCGGGCGGATGGCCTTAAGTCTACGCCATAAATTTTGGGACCACGGCCCGGAGGCTCCCGACCCCGTTGAATACACCCAGAAGGTGATCAGCTACTTCGGTCGCCAGGGCGTCTTCATCCTCACGTCCACAGCCACTTTCGAAGAAGCGCGTTCGCTTGGACAGAAACTCTGGCACTTGCTGGGACCACGCTGAAACCGAGCGGCAGTCGCTGCTCATGTGGGAATCTTTGGTAGGAAAACAATCAGAGAAAAGGAAAGGAGAAAGGAGGGACTTCCACAAACTCACACATTTGAAGCTCCATTCGTTAACTCCAGACAAGAAGGAAAGTATTATGGTCTAAAATAAAAGAAAAGGAGGATGAATCGATGAAAAAGTTAATATTTGTTATTCTATTAATGGTCATGGTCATTCCCACTGGAACCATTTGCGCTAAACAAATGAGCGTCGCCTATAGCGGGGCTCCCGGCGCCGAAGAGGATCTCGCCGCGAAACAATTTGAAAAATGGATTAAAGAAAGGACAAATGGACAGATAGATGTGAAATTGTTCGGAAGTGAACAACTGGGTAAGGAGGTCGATATCGTATCTGGGCTTCAATTAGGCAGCGTCGATATGTCAATCATGGGCACCACCATTCATGAGCAGGCGGCGCCGAAATATAATATTTGGAGCGCCTATTATATCTTTGGGAGCAGCGACGAAGTCGAACACATCTTGAATGGACCGATTGGTCAGAAGGTAGATGCGGAACTGCTTAAAAACAAAGGCATCCGGATGATTGGTTATGGTTTGAGAGGGCCCCGGGATTTGACATCCAATCGACCGATAAAAGATCCCAAAGATGTAAAGGGCCTTAAAATCAGGATTCCTTTACAGCCTATCTATGTTGAAAGCTGGAAGGAGTTGGGGGCGCAACCCGTAGCGATCGCTTACGGCGAACTTTATCTGGCGCTAAAACAGGGTGTTGTTGATTCGCAGGAAAATCCATTATCGTATATTTATACCCCTGCGTTCTATGAGGTCCAAAAATATGTAAACGTCACGGAACATCAAAGAGCCTTCTTTTCGTATGTCGTCAGCGAGAAATTCTTCCAGAGTTTGACCCCTGATTTACAAAAAGTGATTATTCAAACCGGGAAGAACATTACCCTGTTTCATAATAATCTGCAAAGCCAGATGGAAAGTCAATGGAAGCAAAAGCTGATCGATAAAGGCATGACATTTGTGGATTCGGATCAGGCCGCTTTCAAGAAAAGTTTAATGGATATCCCGAATAAATTTGCCAATCAATGGGCTCCGGGTTTGTATCTGGAGATACAAAAAGAAATAAAGGAATATCAGGCGAAAAAGGGGCGAAAATAAGAAGATTCGGTTTCAAAATTCCTATGAAATGGGGGATATTTCTCCCCATTTCATAGGAAGGCCGTTCGTACTATGGAGGGTATTAGGAATGGGATCGAAGCTGGCAAGAATGATCGAAAAAACTAATGGTGCATTGTTGGCGATTATAGTCATCCTGCTTTTTTTGCAGGTAACTAGCCGATCAATCAACATTGGTTCGTTTCTCTGGGCGGGAGAGGCGGCTTTATGGATCTTTGTTTGGATGGTCTTTCTGGGAGCAGCGGTTCTTTTCCACAAGAAAGAACATATGATCGTGGATATTATCGAATATTTCTTGCCTGGAAAGACAAAAGAGAAAATCGAAAAACTATTAGCCAAGATCATCAGAATAACTTGTTGGGTTCTCCTGGTCTTTGTTTTCTATTATTCGATGATATTTACGATATCTGTCGCTAACCAATATGCGGTTTCATTCCGGGTTTCCAGATTATATCTCAGCGCTGCCTTACCGGTATCCATCGTCATTATGTTTATTTTCGAGATCATATCATTATACGAAAGAAAAGGGGGGAATAAACCATGCTGACAATGGTCGCGATCATAATGGCAGTTGGTTTTATCATCGGCCTGCCGGTGGCATTTACCCTGGGAGTTGCTGCTCTGGCATATTTTTTTGCCGCTCCCTATTTATCCCCGACAATGATCCCTTCAAGCATTCTCACCGGGATTCAATCGGAAAGTTTAATGGCTATTCCTTTATTCATGCTGGCAGGCGGGATTATGAACACGTCCGGTCTTACCCGTCGACTTTTCCATTTCAGCAAGAGTCTGGTTGGCCACTTCCCCGGAGGGACAGCCCAGGTGGATGTTGTGGCCAACTTAATTATGGCCGGGATGTCGGGTTCTGAATTAGCCGATGCCAGCGCAATCGGAAAAGTCTTGATACCGACCATGAAGGAAGAAGGATATGACAGTGAATTTGCCGCCGCTCTGACCGGCGCCGCCTCAACCATCGGTCCCATTTTCCCACCCAGCATTCCGATGGTTTTGATCGGCGGCATTACTGGAATATCCGTTGGTAAAATGTTTGTAGGGGGGGTCATTCCTGGTGTCTTTATGGCTTTATATTTAATGGCCATGGTTTATTATTTGGCTAAAAAAAGGAATTATCCGAAATCAGAGCGGGCGACCTTCAAGGAGCTGGCAAAATCCCTTTTCATCTCAATTCCGGCGTTGAGCGCGCCGATTGTGATTATTGGCGGAATGGTCAGCGGAATATTTACGCCAAACGAAGCAGGGGTTGTTGCTTGTTTTTATGCAATGGCAATTGCCTTTTTTGTCTATAGGGATCTTGATCTCTCCAAGGTTTTTTCAGAATTGGTGAGTACTGCTATTAACACAGCGAAAATTATGTTTATCGTGGGTTGCGCCTATGCCTTGGCTTGGGTTTTTTCAAGGGAACAACTGGGAATTTACTTGACGAAAGAATTAACTTTGGTTTCAACAGACCCGACAATCATCCTATCGCTGATCGTTGTTGCCTTCCTGATAGCCGGGTGTTTCTTGAACCCATCCGCTCTGATCATTATTTTTATTCCTCTCTTAATGCCGGTGGTGAATAGTGTAGGGATGGATCCGATTCTTTTTGGAGTGGTATCCAGTTTGGCTTTGATGATCGGAAATATGACTCCGCCTTTCGGATTATGTATGTTTATTGTCTGCGATATCGCTAAAGTTTCGGTGAAGCAACTCGCCGTAGCCTCCATACCTTTTTATATCGTTCTAATTGTTGCTCTTTTAACAATGATTTTCATCCCGCAGACAGTAACTTATTTGCCGCATCTACTCTTTAAATAGTTGGCAGAACAAGAGGGTGCCCACTGATCCAGTTGATGGCCCTATGCCGGCCACGGGATAAAAAAACGCGATGAAGACTTCATTGAATGCCATCGATCGGTTGGTGAGGGATATTCCCATCCCCCGCATCGTGAAGGTCCGGCAGAAATTCGAGCGGCCCTTCCTAAAAGATCTTGAAGCTGTGTTTCTCGACCGATTGCTCTCCTCGCACGTTCTCGACACTGTGCGGATGGGTATGAACATCGCCATCGCAGTCGGGAGCCGGGGGATCGCCAACCAACCCCTTATCTTGCGCCTCTTGGTGAGGGAAATCAAGACCAAAGGGGCTAACCCGTTCATCTTCCCCGCCATGGGCAGCCACGGCGGGGCCACGGCCGAGGGGCAGTTGGACCTTCTTGCGCGCATGGGTATCACTGAACAGGCAACGGGAGCCCCCATCCGTTCCACCATGGATGTAGTCGACATGGGCAGGGCTGAAAACGGGCTCACGACGTGGTTTGACGCCTATGCCGCTGCGGCAGACGGCATCGTGCTGGTGAACCGGATCAAGCCCCACGTTTCCTTCAGGGGTAAGTACGAAAGCGGACTGATGAAAATGATCGCCATCGGGCTCGGCAAGCAGAAAGGCGCGGAGGCGTGTCATCAACTGGGCCTGGAGAGGATACTCGACAACATCGTGTCGGTTGGCCGGAAGGCGCTTTCAACCGGCAAGATTCTGTTCGGAATTGGCCTGGTCGAGAACGCTTATCATGAGACATGCCGCATCGAGGCCATCCCCGCCCGTGGCATCGAGGAGCGGGAAGTTGCGCTCCTGGCCGAAGCCAAGCAATTGGAACCAAGAATCCTCTTCAAACACCTGGATGTCCTCATCATCGATGAAATCGGTAAAGACATCTCTGGGACAGGTTTTGACACTAACGTCGTGGGCCGATACCACCTGCCGCACATGAAATCCGAAGGCCCCTTTATCACGCGCATCGCCGTCCTGGATATTACCGATGCCTCACATGGCAACTGCAACGGTCTGGGCATAGCAGACTTCACCACCGAGCGGGTTTTTCGGAAATTCAGCTTCGAGGAGACTTATCCCAACCCTCTTACGTCCACTGTGCCGGAAAGCGTTAAAATCCCCTTTGTTCTCAAGAACGACAGGCAGGCCATTCAGGCAGCGATCAAGACTTGCAAGATTGCGGATTTTCGAAATGTCCGACTCAGCCGGATCAAAAATACCCTCAAGGCGCACCTGCTGGAGATATCCGAAAATCTGCTCGCTGAGGCACAAGCGGATCCTCGAATGGAAGTGCTCTCCGAGCCGTACGAATTTGCTTTTACCTCAGGAGAAAATCTCTGGTAGGAAAACGATCAAATTGGAATGGAGGAGCAAGGTCATTTTTCAGCAAAGGAGCAAATGATGGCTTTTGTACTTGGACCCAGAAGAGGAACGTATCTCGATGTGACAGAGGAATTGAAGAACAGGGAGGCCCCTGTTTCATCGATCCAAGTACAACTCCTCGACGATTTCGATTTGATCTATCGTAGCCTGTGCGCAATGCTGTTCAATTATGTCCCGACTTCGGGCCATCCTGGGGGGTCGATCTCTGCCGGGCGGTTTGTAGCTGGCCTGCTCCTCGGAGTTCTGGATTACGATATTTCGCGTCCGGAGCGGGAAGACGCCGACACGATTTCCTTTGCTGCGGGACATAAAGCCATGGGCCTCTACTGTCTCTGGGCGATGCGAAACGAGGCTCTCCGGATTGCAGCCCCCGAACTCCTACCCAAGGAAGAGCGCCTTCAGGTCCGTTTGGAAGACCTCCTCGGTTTCAGACGGAACCCCATCACAAAGACTCCTCTTCTTAAGAAGCTCAAGGCAAAGGCATTGGACGGCCATCCAACGCCTGCAACTCCTTTCGTTCGTCTTGCCACAGGCGCCTCGGGTGTTGGTCTGGGAAGCTCAATCGGGCTCGCCCTGGCTGCGATGGATTACTACGGAGACAACTCGCCGCGGGTCCATATCATCGAGGGCGAAGGCGGGATGACTCCCGGCCGGGTCAACGAGGCCCTGGCTGCTGCCGGAACAGCTTCTCTGAGAAATGTGATTCTCCACATAGACTGGAATCAGGCATCGATCGATAGTAACCGCGTTTGCCGGGAGAACGGTACCCCTGGGGATTATGTCCAGTGGACACCTGCAGAACTGGCCTATGTCCACGACTGGAACGTGATCTATGTCCCAGATGGGAAGGACTGGCAGCAGATCTTCGTTGCCCAGCAGAAAGCCCTGGAGAACAGGAACAGCCAGCCCACGGCCATTGTCTACCGCACGGTTAAGGGATGGCAATACGGCATCGAGGGGAAGGGCTCTCATGGAGCAGGGCACAAGCTTTGTGCCGACGGTTTTTTTGAAGCCCTGAAACCGTTTATGACGCTCGTGCAGGGTTCGTTCCCACGTTGCGAAAGTGCCAGTCAGCGGTGCCAAGGTGGAAATGAGCCTGAAATTGTGGAGGAATGTTTCTGGGAGTCTTTGACTGTCATTCGGAGGGCGATGGAGAGAAATCTACCTCTTGTATCAATGATCGTTGAAAAACTAAAGGCGGCACGGGATCGACTGAACCAGCGTCAGCGCAAACCTCGGAGCAACGGACCCAACATCGATGCCATCTATGACATCGCCTCGACCTCTGTCGAGACGACTCCGAAAGAACTTGTGTTGACTCCGGGCAGTACCACCACGCTTCGAGTTGAGTTTGGTCGTATTCTAAGTTACTATAATAAGGCAAGCAACGGAGCTCTCTTTGCCGCGGCGGCCGACCTTCTCGGCTCGACAAGTCTGATCATCACGGGACAGGGGTTCGCTAGTGGTTATTACAATGCTGCCACGAATCCCGAGTCCAAGCTCCTGGCGACGGGCGGCATCTGCGAAGACGCGATGACGGCGATCCTCTCAGGGCTCGCCTCCTTCGGACACCATACTGGAGCAGGGTCCTCTTATGGGGCCTTCCTTGCACCCCTTGGGCACATCGCAGCCCGCCTCCATGCCATTGCGAACCAGGCCCGCCAGACGCTTGAGGAGGGACCCTACCGACCAATCATCTTGGTCTGTGCCCATGCAGGGCTGAAGACAGGGGAGGATGGACCTACCCATGCCGACCCTCAGCCACTTCAGCTCCTCCAGGAGAACTTTCCTCGAAGAACGATCATCACCCTCACGCCGTGGGATCCTCAGGAGCTATGGCCCCTGATGGCAGCAGCCCTGAACAAGCGTCCTTCCATCATCGCTCCCTTTGTCACTCGTCCGACCGAGAAGGTGATCGATCGGGAAGCCATCGGCCTTCCGCCGGCAAGCAGTTCTGTGACAGGGGTGTACCTTCTTCGCAGAGCTCGGAAGAAGACGGCGGGTGTTGTGGTGTTCCAGGGAAGTGAAGTGGGGTACGCCTTCGTAGAGGAAGCACTTCCCCTCCTGGATAAGAAAGGCGTCGATCTCTTTGTCTACTATGTGGCAAGCACTGAACTCTTCGATCTCCTTCCCCATTCTGTGCAGGAAAAGATCTTCCCAGAGGAACACGCGAAGAGGGCCATGGGGATTACCGGGTTC
>Ga0299915_10002626_pt1 | contig 13071 bp, 13 predicted proteins | sample RVTome_13_FD_200263 | JGI IMG/M metagenome (GOLD analysis project Ga0299915, IMG submission 200263) | Soil microbial communities from uranium-contaminated site in the Upper Colorado River Basin, Wyoming, United States - RVT92D227 (version 2) ...
CCTAATTAAGATCCAATCTTCGCCGACAACGGACTTCTACTCCAGATCGCATGGACTCGCGGTGGATGTCGATCTGCCCGAACTCTGGTGGACCCTACAAGGATACCAGTTCATGGTGACTGGCACGGCATTCACTTACACAAAGACAGTCTACATTTTGCCTGGAAGTCATTTCGTTGAGTACGCAGCTTCTGGATATGTTCCAAACTATGCATGGCACGCCAAAATCTACATCAACAATGTGTTCATAGTAGAAGGAGACGTTGGAAGAAACAGTGCAAACCATCTTAGAGCCAGCTTCACCACTTGGTGGGTAACGTGACCAAGAGCACACATAGCCAAATCCCTCCTTTTTCTCATCAAGACGAACGCACGTGTGATAATGATAAACGCGCGTGAATGCTGTCAAAACGATATCGAAGGTGGCGGTGCGTCAAGGCAAAGCTTGATTTATACATTCTTGTTAATTGAGCATTTGGAGCAATGAATTCATGAGCGCGAAGAGTTCGGTCAAGTATATGCTGTTTGCTGTGGGCATTGTCATTCTCGTTTTCGGTTTCTTCATAGCTGCAAGCTATGCTTTCAGAATGAACGACGACAGAGGCAGCACTGCTGCACTTCTCTACGATTTAGGGTTTGTCGCCTTTGGGGCTTCAATCGAACTGCTTGCACTAGGATTGATTTTCAGCGGAAAACAGTGAAGTGCAGTTTCGCTATCGCGTTTGTGTCCTGGCGATCAGATTGTTCAAGACAACAAGATTATACAAGACACAGTTGGGTTTGAGATAGTGGCCCAGCTTGTGGGTAGCTTTCTGTATGAGTTAGTTGTGTGAGATGAGAAGACAGTGTACTGCTGATTGTATCTAATATAAAGAATGGCATGTGTTCTAAGCAATAGGTTTAAGAGTTAAACCCGCTCAGCAAGAATTGATGCTTAATGCCCCTTCTCTATGCCTTCAAACACGTGACGAGGTCGTGGAAGCTTTTTTTGGCGCTTTTCGTGGGTATTGTGCTTGCGTCGGCTTTTTTTGCCGGCATAGAGATAAAAGCCAACGTGACTGCGAGGATGGCTCTTGACCAGGAGCTGAGTCAGGTCTACGCGGATTATCAGATATCGCAGTATGACTTGAACTCAACAAGGCTGGCTGCGTTGCGAGACAAAGTGTTGGAAGTCGAAGGTGTCTCGGGTGCAGAGATAATTTCAAGGAGTTATTTGGGATCGCTAACTTTGATCTCTGAAAATGCGACTACTGAGTATTTTTCTGCAATGGTTTCTTCGATTGATGATGATTCTCGGGTCTACGATGGGTGGTTGAACAAGCCGTCGGAGGGCATCGGAGAAAATGAGACTTATGTTTTGGAGGGCTCGTCATTAGGGTCTAAAGTCAAGGTCGGCGATGTGGTCGCTATTAACTTCTCGATTATGGGGGAGGTCTCCTCTGTTTCTTTAGAGTTGAAGGTTAAGGGAGTCGCTACGCTCAGTGACGAAGCATATGCAATAGCTTCTGGTTATGGGCAGTGGATCGGCCCGATTTTTGACCGTTCTCAGGGATATTCCAAATTGGTGAGCAAAAGTGATTTGCTGCTTGTTAGTTGGAGCCGTACGATGGCCAGAATAAGCGACGTTCTCAGTCGCATGTATTTTGCTCAGCCGACTGTCTTGGTGTATCTGGACCGCGAGGCTCTGATCAGTCCGTGGGACATTCAGACTTCCCTCAACAACCTTGAGACGGTTAAAAAAAGCGTCGAGAACACGGTAGCCACGGAGCTAGGGTTTAATGTGAATATACTGGACAATCTGCAACAAAGGCTGCAGCTTTTCTTGTTCACATCGATGATTATCAGGTTTAATTTCACGCTCGTATCGCTGCCGATATTTTTCATGGCATGGTACATGGGCACAACGGTTTCTGATGTCTCGTTCAATCTGAGAAGACGCGAGATCGGACTGCTATCAACGAAAGGATTCTCCAGAAGTCAAATCTTGAGGATATTCCTGACTGAGACGTTTTTGATAGGCATCATTGGCGGGCTGGTAGGCGTTCTCTTAGGCTTCCTTCTGAATCCGATTTTCACTCAGTTTAGCGCGGATTACGCATTCAGTCTGCACGTGATCAGTCCCTATACCATAGTTTTCACTACGGCATTTGGCGTCATCATTGCTTTGCTATCCACATTCAGTTCGGCGCGAAGAGCTTCTCAATTGCCCACCGTGGACGCTTTAAGGGAGTATATCCCGGTTGACACGACGAAGGCTTACAGGAAGAGGCTGACTTGGCTTGCTCTGATTCTCGGAGCCTACAAGATTGGTGTCTTCGCGGCAGGCATAAACATGAGCCAGGTATTGTCGCGGGTGATGTTTGCAAGCGGGAACTTCATTATTACTTTGCTGGCTGGAATTTGGACAGCGATCGATTTTGGACTGAATTATATTGGGCCTTTGTTGTTCTTCTGGGGTTTCACGAAGCTGTTCATACAGGGGTCAATCGAATTCCAAGCTCTCGTGACTAGAGCGGCCAGGTTCCTAGGCGATCTTGGTGCTTTAGCGACCAAGAATGTTAGGAGAAATCCAGCTCGCGCAGCAGCGATAGCGTTTTTGATTGCTTTGATCGTTGGTTACAGTTTTCAGGTCACTGGTCAATTGGCGAGTGAACATGATTTTGCAGTGAGACAGATATATCAGCAAGTTGGATCTGACATATCAGTCACGGTGACTTTTGCGGACAATGCCACTCAAACCTTAGGGGTAATTATGGCTAATGTTTCGAATTCAGTTGAGAACGCAACGATAGAAACTTCTTTTTCAGGTCGAACTCCTTCAGGCATGGGCATGACTTTGAAGGCCGTGGAACCTGACTCTTGGCTCAAAACCGCCTATTATGAGGGAGGATGGTTCAGCGGTAGCGATGTCATAGTCGCGTTTAACCTTCTCAAGACGAAGAGCAACACGATAATTCTTGAACGCTCGGTTGCGAGGCAATATTCTCTCGACGTGGGAGGATATATCGGCATAGGATACGGTTCCGCGGGCGGGACCCGAAACTTTGAAATCGTAGGGCTTTTTGGCCCGGACCAAGGCAATGATCAGATTGGGCTCTTCACTGGTTCGTATTGGTCTTATGTTTCCGATGCAATTTGGGAAGAAGCCCGCAATTATACGAGTTCATCCTCGAGAATACTGATCAGACTCAAGGACGGAGTCAACGGCACGAAAATTGCTGATACCATACGCGAAATAGGAGAACCTAATATCAGCTACGTGCAGTCTTTTGCTGAACAGTGGGAGCAATCCCAGTCGAACGTCATGACAATGGGAAGCTTGGACGTGCAGAGACTCGGTATCGTCTTCGCTGTTTTGGCGGCGTCTGTGGGCACCGCTCTTGTCAGCACCGTCAGCTTGAAGGAAAGAAGCCGCGAAGCGGCGATAATGAGCGTTAAGGGTTTGTCGTACAAACAGTTGCTTGTGATGTTCTTGGCTGAGAACATGGCCATAGTCGTCTTCTCTCTTGTTCTTGGAGCCGTCGTAGGAATAATAACCTTGAATGGAAATCTTGTCGCGCTGGACACGATGAATACTGGTCTCATTCGCCATAACATGGTTTTTCCGTTAGATACGACGTTGATGCTTGTGTCTTGTGTAGGTTTGATCTTGGCGTCCACCATCGTGCCTGTAGTGATTATGGCAAGGAGCTATGTGACAAATCTTGAAAGGATGGTAAGGTTGAGATGAAAGGTTTGGATTTGAAAATCAAGGATTTGGTGAGAGTCTACCGATTGGGAAAAGTTGAGGTCCAAGCCCTGAGAGGTTTGGACATGAACGTTAGTGCCGGGGAGATTATCTCCATAATAGGTCCGAGTGGAAGCGGAAAAACGACTCTTCTCAACATAATGGGAGGGCTAGACGTCGCTACTGCAGGCTCTGTACGAGTTGGAAGCATCGATGTAACATCACTTTCAACAACTGATCTCGTCGAATATCGGCGGAAGACTGTTGGACACATATTTCAGACATTGAATCTGATCCCAACGTTGACAGCTTCGGAAAACATTGAACTCCCGATGATCGCGTCTGGCGCTCCGCGAGGTAAGCGAACTGAGCGTGTGCAAGAGCTTCTGAATGTCGTTGGTTTGACAGGACGTTCGGCTCACAAACCCGAGGAACTGAGCGGAGGTGAGCAACAACGAATCGCCATGGCTGCTGCGTTGGCAAATGACCCTCCTGTTCTTTTGGCAGACGAGCCTACGGGGGAGTTGGACACGGTGAACGCGAAGGTTGTCGTTGACTATCTGGTCAAGATAAACAAGGAACTTGACAAGACGATAGTGATGGTGACACATGACCCAAGTGTAGCTCGAGCAACTAACAGGATACTTCGAATTGAAGATGGCGTGATAAAAATGGCTTTGACTCCCTCAGAAGCGATAGCTGAAGAGAAGGCCGTGTCCTACATCGATCAACTGCGCGGAAGAATGATTGAAGTGCAGGCTCAGCTGAATCAGCTTGACAATGACTTTAGAGCTGGCGTTATAACAGGAGATGACTATGTGGCGAAGAGACAGAGCTTGAAGCAGCTCGAAACTAGTTTGCGTGAAGAGCTTCAGAGAATGGGCGTCGTAACGTAATGCTTTATCTTCGTACAGAACGACTTCAAAAGAGGGCAATGGTCGCAGTATTCGAGAAAGGGACGAACTTGTGAAATGGAAGTTTGGGCGAAAAAGATGGATCGTGATAACGCTGGCTATCATAACATTGATACTCCTGTCGTTTTTCGTGACTCTCAGGCTGGACTTTGGTCAAAGAGAAGATGAAGTTCTTAGATACTTCTCGCAAGAGGAAGGCATGCTAGGAGTGTTTACTGAATTGGAGCAGTTGACCCCGAACGATTCGATAATCCTCTGTTGGTGGGACTATGGAAGAGCAGTGAAACTTTGGAGTCACAGAGAAGTGATAGAAGCCTATCCGTCGAGAGACATCTGGAACACCATGGCATCAAGCCGCGATCCATTGACTGCACTGGAAACTCAGATATTTGGGACATGGGGATCTTCAGAAAAGATACATGACTTGGCAAGAATTTTCATGTTACCCGAAGACCAGTCACTGCAGATCATGCAAGCCTATCACGTCTCATATGCTCTTGTCTTCACACCCGATGACCTGCAAAAATTCAATTGGATAGCCAGCATCGCCGGCTACGATGGAACACGCTATCTGAGCGTAAATGGTACTACATACACGCCAACAACGCTCGGTTCGCAGGTGACTCTGCTACGCTTGTTGCTTGATGGCGCTTTACATCCCATGCACTTCACGAAACTTTTCGACAATGGTAAGGGCAAGATATATCGAATCGATTATCCATGAGGAGCGCATAGGAGATCGATTCATATAGACAGCGGATTAGTCCGCTCTATTCTGGTAAGTCAGTGATCAATTGTTCAAGGTTTAAAATTTAACGCAGGAAAATGGCGACATCTCGCAACTCCCGCATTTTGTTGACTTGGAGTTCTAATTGGCGAAAAGTTTCTTAAACTCTTGTGGTGCAATATTATTAATAGCAGATATTGTTTCGTGGAGATTGGTGTATGCCCTCATTGAAAAAGAAGAATGCTCAAAAGAAGAAAAAACATTCGGATAAAGTTGGGAAATAGCGCAAGTTACATATTTTGTGTTCATGCTGATCCTTGTCGTTCATCTGCTACGTCCCTAAGGAGATTAACGATTTCAGGAAACGGAAGATAGCAACCGCAGGCTTAAGAGATGCCGATAGCGCCGCTGACAGGACTTGAAACCTTTCGCAGGTGGAGCTGTCTTCCGCAACTCTCCTTTTTCAAGGCTTTCAGAATTCAATGCATTGAACAGGTGCGCATTGAAAGAGAGGTCTTTGGCAGTTTTCTTACCAGTTGCACAAGACTAGGTGAGCACTTTGCTGACTCAAGAACGAATTTCTCTGTCTTCCGTTGATCGCCTTTGACAGTAAGATCTGAATAAATTGTATCTTTGCAGTCGTGGCCACCCCGTCTTTGCATAAATCAGTTTTTCTGGATTTTTCTGCAGCCAGTTCATCATATGGAAGAAGCTCTTTGCTTTTTTCTGGTCTCTCTCTTTTACTGGCTCATAACCCAAGTTTCTGATTTCGTCAAGGTATGCTATCTCCGTCAGCCTCTGCGGCTCCCCGGTGACTTTGATTCTGTCGACTTGACTGCCGCCATACGTCTGTCTTAAACGATCTACTGCTTCATCAAAGATGTAGCCTCTGCAGATTTGAATCTGTTCGTCTTTCTTGATTTGGAGTTTATCCAACAGTTGAAACACGACTCTTGAAGCCTGCTTCAGATACTCTTTCGACTGGAATCGCGGATTTCTGAAGTATTTCACATCTAAGACATCGTATCTAAATTCCTGAGTCTCGCAGCGAAAGGCTCCTATGACCACGCCAAAAAGTAGGTCTCCTATGCCTGCATCGTCAACGATTATCGTCAAATAACTCAACCCCCTTGTGTAAGAGACAAATGAACCATGCGTATGTTTGTGAAAACGCCTCGCATGTGCCTTATATCTTTTGTTTCTCGACGGGCGAGGGCGCTCAAATACTGGGTATCAATGTTGAACGGTCAAGTCGCCTACTATTCCGTAGAATTACGCCGCATTTTCCTCTTCTTTTCATCAACTATTTCTTTTCCCTCTTTTTAGAGTGTCTTCGATGGATCTTTCGGGAACTTCTATTACTTCGCCTGTATGTCGTCTAATTCACTTCCTTTGTCTTGGTTTCTCGTTGCGAAACTTGGACATTTCTTATTTTTATTCACTCGCTTCTATCTCTAAATTCTGATTTTAATCCGTCGGTTCGCCTATAACTTTTCCGCAAAATCAAAACGCCGACGCCGCCCCAGTCACTATGGCAGACTTTTCTCACATCGCAACGCTGACATCGCGGTCTTGGGCTTAATGTGTAACCGTTTTTCTCGCGCGCGCTAAGAAGAAATAGCAACGCGTTGCTGCAAAGTCGAACGAATCTTAACGTAGGTGTGTTTTCCCTAGAATTTTCTCCAGTCTTCGTTTGTGTGCTTCACGTGTGATCAGCGGATATATTTCTCGTTCGGTGTAGAAGAACAGCGGGTCTTCGCCTATTATGCGGGCTAAGTCATCATCGGAATTTGCGTTGACTATTAGTGCATCGCCTTGCTGACCTATCAGATGGTATGAAACTTCACAGTGCTTTCTTTTTCAAGTTTGTCGAGATACTTGAAGTGGGCTGGAAGCCTGAGTCTTGCATTGCAAGGTATAGATGTTGAGCCTCACGACATTGACTTGTTGACTGACCGTCAAGGAGCTTACAGAATAAATGCGATGTTGAAGAAATACGAAAAGAAGAGGGTAGGATATTCGGAGACAGAGAAGCTGTCTTCGTATTTTGGCGTCTTTGAAATACAAGGTGTCAAGGTGGAGGTTAAGGGTGACTACAGGGAAAGACAAGGCACCAAATGGGTGAGTCTGTCAAGAATATTGGCGGATCCGAAGATTATCGAAGTTGATGGAGTGAGAATACCCGTCTGTTCTCTAGAAGACCACTTAGTGTCATACAGAAGATTGAAGAGACCAAAAGATGCCGAGAAGATCAGGAAGATATCGCAAAGACAAGATACACTGTCTTCTCAGAGAAGAATGGAAAGAACCAAAGACACTGAGTAAACCAACCTGAGAAATCGGGATAAAACTTTACCCCCAATCAACCAAACCATTCAGGGGTTTTGCGGAAAAGTTATAGCCGAAACGAAGCAAGTAACCAATACAAAGTGTGAGTTTCAAAATGGAATATGAGAAAAAACGCATTGAAGTTGTAGCAACTGATGGCATCGAAACTCGCCGACTTATCTGGGTTGAGCAATGCGAAGATGGGAGTTTCTACTGGGGCATTTGTATTCCTAAGGGTGACTTCCACAGTTCATATCATGCGAGTGGAGAGATGCACTTTTCCAAATATCATGAAGCCCAAACATGGGAAAAAATAGCGGAATTTAAAGGGACAAGGCAACTGTGTTTTGTTGGTATTATTAATGACCTTTCAAAAATCCACAACAGTCCATATGAGCGGAAGAAATTGGATGGAGTTGCCTATGTGGACGTTCGAACGCTCCAAAGCAACCAGATTAGCATGAGTCTGCACTTGGTTGAGAAAGAGCATACCGAAGTCTTGGAGTCAGTAACCAAGTTTTTCAAGAATCCGACAATTTCTCTATTCACTTTTACAAATCCATGGGTCGCAATTGCAGTATATTGACTTCTCTGTTTAGAAGACGGCAATAGCGTGTAGAATAGTCCTCTATCATGGTTTTTAAGTTGGTTTGACCCGTCTATTCTTTAGAAGACAACGGTCATGTGAAGACGGACTTCGGGAGATATCGCCTTTTTTCTCCCTGAAAACCGTCTAGGGAGATAGTTTACACATGTAAACCATCTTTTCTATTGGCAGGAGCAATTCCTGCTTAGCTAATCGTGTAAACAATCTAGTTCAGTCTGTTCTAAAGCAGTATGTGTTTTAATGCACGCATATAGGAGGAGGAGGGGATAAAACTTTACCCCAAACAACCAAGTCGCTTGCTATAGTTTTACTATACATGCTATGCAGTAAAATGAAAAACTTAGCAAACAGGATTCAACATTTGAAATTGAGAGCGGGGTGGCTGGGGTTTGAACCCAGCCCCAGATGGAGACGTCTCCCGCAAATCCCTCTTTTTTCTATTTTGCTTCAACACCCTTTTCAACGCGCGTGTGGATTCTAGAGAGAAAAAACGGAGGTTTGATTGTAGCCGAGTGTTCACCTTAACTTAGCACGGGTACCTTTTTCGTGTATCCAAGATTTCTCTTTTTGTAAACGATGATTGCCAGCAGTGTTGCGATTGTGAAGAGAGGCAGAATGAGGATTGTTGGAAACTCGGGAACTACGTTAATGGAGTCTAATGTAACCGCGGTCTGTGCCAGTGCTTTGCCTTCCAGCTTTGCGCCGGTATTCATCGCAATCAATGTTTGGCACAATATAATTCCCTTGAATTGAGATGTCGTTCCAAGTGTTACTTGGCCAGCGACCTGCCAGAAGATGTTAGTAGCTTGTGCGCCGCCGCTCAGAGTAACAATGGCGCCGTTGTCCACGAGGAGATTTTGCGCTATCTGGAAGATCCAGACGTCACTTGCGCCACCCGAGAGAGTGACACCAGCAGCGCCTATGACGACACCAGTACTCCACTTGTAAAGACCAGGAGCGAGCGTCATCGAAGTAATATCTCCGGCGCCCAGTTCAGTATGATCAGGATTCGTCCGTCCAGCTGCGTCGGCGTACGCGGTTTCCATGTCGCTTATAGCAGTGGTCATCATGGTTGGAGTAGGAGAAGCATAGTCGGCTGCATATACTTTCCCGGTCACTAGAGCTGATGTCGAAAATGTATTTGAGGAATCCATTGTTAACCCAAATCCAGTAATGGCAGTCGCGGCGGCTGGACTCACTCCAATATCTCCAACAATTGAGGTGTTTCCAGTGGTTGAGATCCCTGTTTTTGCCAGAATCATGAAATTGCCGGCTGTTCCAAGGGATACGGGCGTTGGTCCTGCCGCGCGGGCGACGTCAGTTTTAATCATGGCAACAGCAAGAACTGCAAGAACCATTAGTAAAATAGCATTCTTTCCAGAGCCTTTTCTATCACTCATTTTTATCACTAACTCTTAGACTAACGCGGATTATTATTAAGATTTCCTACATGCGGTCGTTCTCTCAAGTGCCCGCGCCAATAAAGCCAAAAACATTAGACGTGCGAGCTAGCGCGTGCTATCCTAGACAGCAAAACTTCGCTCTTCGATTCCTTCGTTTTTTGCTTTGTGGAGGGATCAAGTTTCTGTTAAACAAAAAAGGGAAGAGGGAAAATTCAAGTCGGCTTGGTGATTGCTATTGTTTCCGCGCATAGATGGACTCTGTCTTGTAACCTATTCTTTGCCATCCATCGTATAAATACGCGTATATCGTGTAGTACCCCGTTTCCTTAGGTGTGAACTCAGCGGAGTAACGAGCTTCCTCTCCAACGGGAAGATCCTTTATGTCTATTGTGGCCTGCTGTTCAGACCTTCCTAAGGGGTTTTCCACCCAGAATTCCAGTTTCAGTCCCGTACTTTCTTGCAAGCCCTTAACTGTTGCCTCGACACTGATGGTCTTGCCAATTTCCGTATAGGGATTTGAAAGCACCAGTAGGCGTCCGATTTCCGCTTTCTCCTCGTGTAACTTGATATTTGTCCAACCGGATTCCCACCAGAAATATTCTCCTCCCCACTTACGTCCTTTGATGGTGGCGTATACGTCAGCGGGCCCTAATGCGTTAACCCGGAAAACTACTTCCTTCTCTTTATTCGGCCCCAAATCCGATAGGTATTGTGAACCCCCAAATCCCGACACTGTTCCATAAACTGTTAGATTATATGTATCCAGAGAGTGCAATTGCACGTCAAGTTCTTTAAGAGTAACATTTCCTGCGTTTTTCAGTCTCAATCTCACCCAGTTAGTTCCTTTATCTAACACCAAAGGAGTCACTTCATACTCTATAGGGTGCTTGTATCTCCACATTTCTGCCATTGTATCACCTCCTCCTTTCTCCCAAAGAACAAGAACCAGTTATGGCTTGTACGTACTATTAGCGTTTGTGAAAAAAGCTCTAGAATCAAAAATTCTGGATTGAGGTGTTGGGGTTCAGACCGCCGGGGAAAGGAGAAAAAGGAATTGACGGTCTGAATCCATGCACAATTGCCGTTCTACATTCCAACTTAAAAGATTAACGAGAAAAGAAAGTATGGGAAACTTGGGCTTGTATCGCCGGGGTTTCCCTGGTTAACTGTTTCATCCGTTCATATATTGCTAGAAACTGGCGGATTGCTTCTGACACCAAATGGCACGCGCGCTCTCGTTGGCGTTGTCATGCTGTCACTTCTTCAGTTTCCAAAACTTTGGGTTCCAGACTCTTTTCCAGGGCGCGGGCAGAAGATGCTTCGTCCATTATTACTTCTCGGTTATGCTTGTATAAGATTGCCACACAGAAAGCCAAGCCCATTCCCGCACCTATCATTATCCCAGAAAACAGTGACGTGATATCCATCTAATCACCTCCTGAATTTCCTCATGATTTGGATGCCCAACGCGACTGAAATGAGGGCCGTCATTAAGACTCTGACGATCATCATCGATGTTCTGATTTTAGCCTGTTTATGTCGTCGTCTATCGCAATATATAATATAAGACCGCTTTTTAAGACTTATGTATTCAGAACAGAGTACTAAAACAGCGTGGATTTCATAGTCTGCAACCGATAACTAGCATCCTGATTAGCTTGCAGGTTTACGAGAAAAGAAAACCAAGGACCAGACCGATGATGAATGTAATGGTAGAGTACGGTAGAACGTCAAGCCATCCTGTTCCTGTATCATAGAGCTTGGGCAAGAATTTCATGGCTTCAGTGAAGATGTCACCGAAGCTTACGCTCAGGACACCGGTGAAGATGAGAACGATGATTAAGACTATAACGAGCATCAAGAGCTTGAAACCTTTCTTGATTATTGCCCCAACAAGCAAACCTATGATTAAAGGCAAAACGACCGGAATTATCCAAGCGATCTCGGGTGGAATCGACAAAGTTCTCCCAAATACCACGTCATCACACTGCTATTTAAGGACTCCCTGCGCGCGCTGTGGATGTGGCCCCACAGTCACACATGTTTATACCGCCCGTAGCCTATATTATGTCTCAAGAAATGAGATGAAGGTTCTTTGTTACCTAGGAAAACTCGCACACACGCGCTAATATTCGCCACCATTTGCATTGTAATGGTCGTTATTCTCGGCATCATCATCATCATGGAGAATTCCCTTTCGAGCAAAACTGGTGCCTCCGCTGCCTCCGTGAGGGGCCTTGGAGCCGGGATCTACTGGGATCAAGGCTGTACAAACAGGACAGTTACGTATGATTGGGGGCCTCTAAGGCCGGGTTCAAACAAGACCGTGACGGTTTACGTTAGGAATGAAGGCGACTCGGCGACTTATTTGTCATTGGCAACGTCAAAATGGACTCCAGCCGCCGCCTTAGGCTACATTACTCTAGACTGGAACTACGCGGGGCAAATCCTTAGCGTCGATCAAGTAATTCCTCTGGAACTAGTCCTAACTGTCTCCCCAACCATAAGTGGAATAACTCATTTCAGCCTCGAAACAACCATAGCCACAACAAGCTAATAATAATCCGATCCACCCAAGGATGCCACCCTCACGCGCGCTAGACTCATTACGACAGACTTCTAGCGGTTGTGTTCCTAAGATTCCAGCAGCGAAAGACTTAATTGAAAGAAATCACCGCGTATTATTGTATTTAGGGCATGGACATGTTCGCTTCGGAGGAGAACGTAAGAGCTTTATCCGATCTTGGATTGTCACCTAACCAAGCGAAGGTCTATCTGTCCGTTCTGCAAACAGAAGGTTTGCCCGTTCACGATATTTCTAAAATAGCCAAAGTCAACCGCGAAGATGTCTACAGAGTAATTCTTCGGCTTGAAAAGATGGGGCTGATAGAAAAAATCTTGGGAAATCCGATGAGTGCGACCGTTGCCCGTGGAAGTGGCGCTGTCCAACTTGATCAAGGTTGAGAGGAACTCTTTTGCTGAAAGAATGGCTACATTGGAAGTGAGTACATCAGATTTCGTTAAACGCTACGAGAAAACAGAAACACTGAAGACAGGAACTCAAGAAGAGGCTAGTAATTTCGTTTTGCTCACTGAAAAAAATGCGATAGTCAACAAAGGCACCACCATGATTAGCAATGCCAAGAACAGGGTAGATGCAATATATTCGGAAAATCAACTATTGCAGTTTGTCCCGATTTTTGCCGATCAGCTAGCAAAGGCCTGCGAGAAAGGAGTCACGGCGCGGTTGATCGCCGACAAGAAAGTCGAAGAGACCACTAAAAGGAAAGTCGTCCGAGAATATCTGCGCGATTGCAGAGGACTGCATGTAAAGTTTGCCGAACGCCCCTCGAGCCACAGCATCA
>Ga0299915_10002627_pt1 | contig 13070 bp, 8 predicted proteins | sample RVTome_13_FD_200263 | JGI IMG/M metagenome (GOLD analysis project Ga0299915, IMG submission 200263) | Soil microbial communities from uranium-contaminated site in the Upper Colorado River Basin, Wyoming, United States - RVT92D227 (version 2) ...
ATCGTTGACATACTGCACCGCACGCACATGGGCGACGACCAGGATCCGGAACATATCCTGGCCCAGGGCATGCGCGCCGCGCTCGGCGACGGATGGGGCGGCTCGATGATCGCTACCGATCTGTCGGACATTCTCTTCGGCACTCCAAGCCCACTTGTCTCTCAGGTCAATCTGGGTGTGCTGAAAAAGGATGAGGTCAACATCGTCGTCCACGGCCACGAGCCAACGCTCTCGGAAATGATCCTTGCCGCCACCAGCGACCCCGAGCTTGTGAGCTACGCCAAGGAAAAAGGCGCCAAAGGCATCAACCTGGCCGGCATCTGCTGCACGAGCAACGAAACCCTGATGCGCCAGGGTGTCCCTTCGGCCGGCAACTTCCTGCACCAGGAGTTGGCCATCATCACGGGCGCCGTCGACGCCATGGTGGTGGATGTGCAGTGCATCATGCAGGCTCTGCCGAATCTGGCCCAGAAGTTCCACACACAGGTCATCACCACCTCGCCCAAAGTCAAGATCACCGGCGCCATCCACATCGAGTTCGACGAACATCACGCGCTGGACATCGCCAAGGAAATCGTGCGCAAGGCGATCGACAACTACCCCAACCGGGGTGAGGTGAACATTCCAGACGTCAAGTCGGACGTCGTTCCGGGCTTCTCGCACGAATACATCAACTACATGCTTGGCGGCTCCTATCGGTCATCCTTCCGCCCGCTGAATGACGCCATCATGTCCGGAAGGATCCGCGGGGTGGTCGCCGACGTCGGCTGCAACAACCCGCGCACGACACAGGACGCAAGCCATGAGTACCTGGTGCGTGAGTTCCTGAAGAACGATGTGCTCCTTGTGGAGACCGGCTGCGGAGCGATCGCCAGCGGGAAATACGGCTATCTGCTCGGCGAAGCGGCCATGCAGTGGGCCGGACCGGGGCTGCGGGAAGTGTGCGAGGCCACCGGAATGCCGCCCGTGCTTCACATGGGTTCGTGCGTCGACAACTCCCGCATTCTGACCGTGCTGTCGCAGGTCGTGACCGAAGGCGGCCTGGGCGAGGACATCAGCGACGTCCCCGCCGTTGGGATCGCCCCCGAGTGGATGAGCGAAAAAGCCATCGCCATCGCCACCTACTGCGCCGCCTCGGGCGCCTACGTGATCATGGGGATCAGCAACCCGGTCGAGGGCAGTCCGGTCGTGACGGATGTCCTCAGCCGAGGCTGGGAAGAGATGGTCGGAGGGAAGATCGAGTTCGTCGTCGAACCGGAAGAAATGGTCCGTCGAGCTCTCGAACACATCGACAAGAAGCGCGAAGCCCTCAAGCTTCCGGCCTACGATCCTGAGCGGTTCGGCCGGAGCGGCGACTGGCGGGTCTTGGAGCTGGAACAGCTCAGTCCGGAAGAGCGCGCCGAAGCGCTCTACGGGCAGCCAGCGAGCGGGGACTAAGGAGAAGGCAGATGTCACGATACATTGCTACCAGAGCCATCCGCGGAGCCCACGCCATCGTGGGCGAGGCGGCTTCGATGCTTGACAAAGCTCTCTCCGAGAAAGGTGCCGACACCCCAGTCTCCTTTCCGAATACGGCCTACTACCTGCCCTTGATCCTGGGCATGACCGGCCTGGAGATCACCAAGGTCGGGGACCTGCAGTCCGTGGTCGAGCAAGCCAAGGGGCTGCTGCATCCGGTTCCACCCGACCGCCGCTGGACGCCCTATCTGGGCGAAACTCTCGACAGCGGGATGGCGACCCTGCTGGCCGAAGAGACGATCATGGCCCTGCGTTTCATCTACGGCTTGCAGCCGGAGACCATGCCCGGGTTTGCCCTTGCTGGCGGCACGGCTTTCACCAGCCCGGACAACGGCTCGGGCCCGAGCGCCGACGGCCATCTCAACGGGCCCATCGACGACATCCAGCTTCGCTCTTGGGGAATCCAACTGGTCGACGGCCGCATGCCCGGCTTCGCGGCCATCGTCGGCTGCGCCAAGAGCAACGAGGTCGCCGTCAAGATCGTGCGTGAGTTGCAGCGACGCAACATCTTGACCTTCCTTTCCGGGAACGTCAACGGTCGGAGCATCATTCATCAACTCAAGGAGGAAGGTGTCGAGCTGGGCTATGACACCTACACCGTCCCCTTCGGGACCGACACCGAGTCGGCGATCTACGCTCTGGGCTTCGCCGTTCGCTCGGCATTGACCTTCGGCGGGATGAAGGGTGGCCAGGCGCGCAACATCCTGCTCTACAACAAGAACCGGGTGTTCGCTTTCGTCCTTGCTCTGGGAGAAGTCGACGACCTGAAATACGCTACGGCCGCCGGAGCGATCAACTTCGGCTTCCCCGTGATCGCCGACACGATCATCCCCGAGATCCTGCCGACCGGCGTGACGACGTACGAACACGTCGTGTCGATGCCCTTCAATGAAATCGAGGGCGCCGATGATCTGGAGCGGGCTGAGCGGCTGGTGCAGAAATGCATCGAGATACGCGGCGTGAAAGTGCGTGTCACCGAAGTCCCCGTGCCCGTGCCTTACGGCTCCGCCTTCGAAGGCGAGGTCGTGCGCAAGACCGACATGCGGGTCGAGTTCGGTGGCAAGCACAGCCGAGCGTTCGAGTACCTGCTCATGGCCGACCTGGACGAGATCGAGGACGGCAAGATCGAGCTTGTCGGACCCGGCTTCGACGACGTGGCGGATCAAGGCGCGATGGATTTGGGGATCATCGTCAAGGTTGCCGGCCGCAAGATGGAGAAGGACTTCGAGCCGGTGCTCGAACGTCAAATCCATTACTTTGTCAACGGGGCCTCGGGCATCCAGCACATTGGCCAGCGCGATATCGCCTGGATCAGGATCAGCCATGCAGCGGCCGAGAAGGGCTTCAACGTCAAACACTTCGGCGACATCTTGCATGCACGCTTCCATGCCGAGTTCGGCAGCATCGTCGACAAGGTCCAGGTGACGATCATGTCCGAGCCCGGCCTGCACGCCGAGTGGCTGGCGAAGGCCCGCCAGGCGTATGAAGAGCGGAACGTCCGCATCGGGTCGATGACGGACGAGAGCGTCGACACCTTCTACTCCTGCACCCTGTGCCAATCGTTCGCTCCCAATCACGTTTGCATGATCAGCCCGGAGCGCCTGGGGCTGTGCGGAGCCTACAACTGGCTGGACTGCAAGGCCTCGTATCAGATCAACCCGACCGGTCCCAATCAGCCGATCAAGAAGCAGACGAACATCGACCCGGTGAAGGGGTATTACAGCGGCGTCAACGAGTTCGCCCTGAGCGCCAGTCACCAGCAGGTCCAGGAAGTCTCCATGTACTCGATCATGGAGAATCCAATGACGGCCTGCGGCTGCTTCGAGTGCATCGCTATGGTGATCCCCGAGACCAACGGCATCATGGTCCTCAGCCGGGAAGACACCAGCATGAGCCCGGCCGGGATGACATTCTCAACCCTGGCCGGCATGGCCGGCGGAGGACTACAGACGCCAGGGATCATGGGTCATGGTAAGTTCTACATCCTCAGCCCGAAGTTCATCTCGGCCGACGGCGGGTTCAAACGCGTCGTGTGGATGTCGTCGGTCCTGAAGGAACAGATGGCTGAGCAACTCAAGGAAGTCGCGATTCGCGAAGGTGATCCGGATCTGATCCAGAAGATCGCCGATGAAAGAGCATGCACGGACGTCGAGACGCTGGTGGCGTATCTGACCGAGAAGGGCCACCCGGCGCTCTCGATGCCGCCCATATTCTGACGACAGACGACTGACGGTGGACGATGGCTGTTCGTCTGTGGTCCATCGTCCATCGTCTGTTTTCGCGGAGGCCTGCATCCTATGACTGTCGAAATCCCGATCGAGAAATGGGCCGCCAAAGTGCGGGAAGTCACGCTTGGCGCCACCGCGGCGCAGGGCGGGACACGCACCCGAACCGTCACGGTCGGTGGAGAGGGTACTCTTCCGTTTCTCCCCCACGAGGGCGGTTTGCCCAATACACCGGCGTTGGCCCTGGAAGTCCGAGACCGAAAGCCGGACGATTGGAGCCCGCTGCTGTATCAGGCCTGGGGCGAGGCCATGGATGACCCGGGCGACTGGGCCAGGGCGGCCGAAGCCGCCGGCGCGGATCTGATCTACCTGGTCTTCTCGCCCACAATGACTGACGGGAAGCCGAACACAGGCGAGAACGCCAGGGCCGTGGTGCGAAAGGTGCTCGGGGCGACCGGCCTGCCGCTGGCGGTCGTCGGCCCGGGGCAGGCCGATCTGGACAACGAGTTGATTGTCCCGGCCGCCGAGGAGGCCAAGGGCGAGCGGGTGCTGCTTGGCATCTGCGAGGACAAGAACTACCGCACCATCGTCGCCACTGCCCTGGCCAATGACCACCTGGTCCAGTCGAAGACGCCAATGGACGTCAACCTCTCCAAGCAACTGGTGATCTTGATCCACGACATGGGCTTGCCGCTCGAGCGGATCATCATGGATCCCACCACCGGTGCGCTTGGCTACGGTATCGAGTACGGCTATTCAGTCATGGAGCGTCTGCGCTTGGCCGCCCTGCAGGGCGACACGATGACCCAGCAGCCGATGCTCTCCAACCCCGGCGAGGAAGCCTGGAAGGTGAAAGAGAGTAAGGTCGGTGAGGGTGTGCCGGCGGCCTGGGGCGACTGGGAGCGTCGGGCGTTGGCGTGGGAATCAATCACCGCCACGACATTGCTCCTCTCCGGAGCCGACATCCTCGTCATGCGTCACCCAGAAACCCTGAAGCGGATCCGGTCGGTATTGGAAGGGCTACGCGCCCCGGCCTGAGACCGCCAGGGAATATGGCATGAGAACCGGGAACTACCCGTTCAGGTCGAGCGCAATGGGGAGGACAACCCGAGCTCGACCGAGAGAAACCTAGCAAAGGTGGAGGCGAAGGATGCCCCTGACCGGCCTTGAAATCTACAAGCTCTTGCCACAGACCAACTGCAAGGAGTGCGGCTACCCCACTTGCCTGGCATTCGCCATGAAGTTGGCGGCCAAGCAAGCCGAACTGAAGGGATGCCCCTACGTGACCGACGAGTCGAAGTCCAAACTCGAAGCGGCTTCCGCCCCGCCGATCCGCCTGATCGAGCTGGCCGGAGCGGATGGATCGCTTCAGGTGGGGAACGAGACCGTCCTCTTCCGCCACGAGAAGACCTTCTACCACAGGCCGGGCTTGTTATTGCGTCTGTCGGACGCCGAGCCGGTTGAGGAGTTGAAGCGCAAGACCGCCGAAGCCGACGCGTATCAAGCCGACTACGTCGGTATCGCCCTTGGACTGGATGGCTTCGCCGTCGAAGCGAAGTCCGGGGATCCGGCCACCTTCAAGGCCGCCGTCGAGGCGGTCCTTTCGGTGAGCAAGAAGCCGCTGATCCTGCTCGCCGGAACCGCAGATCTTGCCAAGGCAGGATTGGAGGCCGCCGGCACCACGCGCCCTCTCATCTACGCCGCCGACAACGGCAACTGGCAAGCGATGGCCGAGATCGCCAAGTCGGGCAAGGCCCCTCTCGCCGTTCGGGCGGACACGCTGGACGGCCTGGCCGAACTGACGCAATCCTTGACCCAGGCCGGTCTCGAGGACCTGGTGCTCGACCCCGGTGTCGACACGCTCCACAAGTCGCTTTTTACACTCACCAGCCTACGGCGATTGGCCCTGAAAAAGAGCTTCCGCCCGCTGGGGTATCCGATCATCACCTTCCCCGGAAACGACACGCTTCTTGCCGCCGAACAGATCGCCAAATATGCCGGGCTGATTGTGCTTGATGCATTTGATCCGGCTACCCTGTATGCGTTGCTGGTGCTGCGCCAAAACATCTATACCGATCCTCAGAAGCCGATCCAGGTGCAGCCGGGGGTATACGAGATCAATGCCCCGGACAAGGCGGCCCCGGTGATGGTTACCACAAATTTCTCCATCACGTACTTCGCCGTGGCCAACGAGGTCGAAGGCTCGGGCTGGCCGGCGTGGCTCGTAGTCACCGATGCCGAAGGGATGAGTGTCCTGACGGCCTGGGCGGCCGGCAAGTTCGACGCCGAGCGGATCGCCAAGGCCATCAAGACACACAACGTCGGTGACAAGGTTGGACACCAGAAGTTGATTATCCCCGGTCAGGTGGCCGTGCTTTCGGGTGAGCTCGAAGAAGAACTTCCCGGATGGCAGATCATGGTCGGCCCGCGCGAGGCGGTCGACATCGGCTCGTACCTGAAGGCGACGTGGAAGAAATGATCCGGGCGGAGACTACCGTCCGGGCGGGAGCATGCGGATGACTCTACATCTTGCGGACGTCCCCAACGATCCGTACCTGGGTTACGACGCACAACAAGTGGCGCGGCTCGGGGCGGCGTGCCTGCAGTGCCCATCTCCCGCGCCTTGCACGCTCGGCTGCCCGCGCGCGGCGGATGTCCCGCGCGTGATGCGACTGGCCGGTCAGGCGGCGTGTGAGGGCCTGGCCTTGACTCGATGGTTCTGGGATCGCGAACGGGTGGAAGCCGCTCGGATCGGTGACGCCATTACCGATGCTTACAGCTAAGGAACTTGTTCCCAGCCTCGATCTTGAGGACACCCCCCTGGTCAGACGGCGGACCTGGCTTGGCCTCTCTCCGCGCGCCGAGCGGCTCATCGATCCGTGTTACCCCACCCCGGTAAGGACATCCGGGGCGAACCCCGACAAGTGCATCGGGACAGGCGGCCCCCTTCCCCCTCCCCCTGCCTTATGTCCGGCAGACGATATTCAGACCGAAGGCAGGGGGAGGGGGAGGAGAATACTGAGGGAAGCGGGCAGCTCCGCTGCCCGCTTCCCTCAGTATTCTCCTGAACCCTTGATGTTGGAGGAGACGACGCCAGACGATCAGCATCCGGCGGAGTCGAATCCCTGATGGCCACCCATCGCGTTACCTTGCTCCCCGCCGGCACAACGGTCGAAGTCCCCACCGGCGCACTGATCACTGAAGCCGTTCAGCAAGCCGGTCTCGCATTCGCCCAGCCATGCGGCGGACAGGGAAGGTGCGGCCGGTGTGCCGTTGATGTCGCGGGTCCCGGCGTGCGGCGACGATCGACCATCCGGCTCACGGCCGAAGACCTTGCCGCCGGACGTGCCTTGGCCTGCCAGTCGGTTGTTGAAGGCGATCTGCAGGTGACCATCCCTGAGCAAGAGGCGATCGAACGCCGGCTTGTCACGGACAAATCCGCTCGCAGAATCGAGCTGCCCTTCGCCTACGACCCGGCAGGCATGCAAACGGTCACAGCCTTCCCCGTCAGCCTGCAGCCCCCGACCCTGCAAGACAACACGGATGACTTGTCCCGCCTCGAGATCGCATTGGGCACCCTTGGGTATTCGGAGGTGGAGACCTCCCTGACCTTGCTACGCCGGCTGGGCAGCGTGCTCCGCACCTCGAATTGGCAGCCCTGGGTAGCGATCGACGCGAGCCGAGCGCGGCCCCGACTGATCGATGTAACTTCCGAGCCGATCAAGCCCATCGGATTGGCCCTGGACATCGGAACGACCACGGTTACGGCCTACCTGGTCGATCTCAACGACGGGCATGTTCTATCCACGGCGGCCGAGTACAACGGACAGATCCAATGCGGTGAAGACGTCATCTCGCGGATCATCTACGCCGGCAAAGGCGACGGCCTGGCCGAGCTTGGCGGCCTCGTGCGCCAGACGATCCAGGTGCTCCTCGAGCGATTGCGCAAGCGAACCGGTGTGCCCTCGGGTCAGATCCTCAAGGTTGCCGTCGCCGGCAACACGACCATGGCCCATCTCTTCCTGGGCCTTCCGCCCGAGTCGATCCGTCTGACGCCTTACATCCCGGCCACCAATCACCCCGCACCGGTCTTGGCCCGAGAGCTGGACCTCCCGGTTCACCCCGATGCATCCGTGGATTACCTGGAGGGAGTCGCGTCCTACGTGGGGGCCGACATCACAGCCGGCGTCCTCGCCAGCGGTCTGGCCGAGGCGGAAGAGTTGACGCTGTTCATCGACGTCGGTACCAATGGCGAGATGGTCTTGGGGACTCGCGAGTGGATGGTGACCTGCGCCTGCTCCGCCGGCCCGGCTTTTGAAGGCGCCGGTGTCGTCGATGGGATGCGGGCGACGGAAGGCGCGATCGAGGAGGTATGGGTCAGTTCAGAGACCTTTGAGCCGACCTACCGGGTGATCGGCGGCGGGCCACCGCGCGGGCTATGCGGATCGGGGCTCATCGCTCTCCTGGCCGAGCTGTTCGTCACCGGCGTGATCGACCGTGGGGGCAGCGTGAAGCTCGATCTGGGAACGCCCCGGGCACGGGTCGGCGATCACGGCCCGGAGTACGTGGTCGCCTGGGCCGCCGAGAGCGAGACCGGGCGGGATATCAGCCTGACCAAAGTCGACATCGACAATCTGATGCGCGCCAAGGCGGCCATATTCGCCGGGTTCAGTGTCCTGGCGAGCAGCGTCGGAGTCGATCTGGCCAACGTCAAGCGCGTCCTGATCGGCGGTTCGTTCGGGAAATACATCAACGTCGAGAAGGCCATCCAGATCGGTTTGCTGCCGGATCTCCCCTGGGACCGCTTCACCTTCCTTGGCAACACATCCGTTCTCGGCGCGTACATGGCCTTGCTCTCGCGCGACGCCCGGGCCGAGGTCTCACAGATCGCCGGCCGCATGACTTACCTCGAGCTCTCGGCCGACAACGCCTTTTATGACAGCTTCACTGCAGCACTTTTCCTTCCACATACGGAGATCGCGCGCTTTCCCAGCGTGGCCGAGGTCTGGGAGCGTCAGAATGGCGGGAACGAAGACATGCCGGTAGACGATGGACAATGGACGACGGAAATGACCGGAGACCGGGGACGGAAGACCGGCGAATGACTCACAGCGTCTATTCTCCGGTCTTCGGTCTCCCGTCTCCTGTCGTCTGACGTCCATCGTCTGACGTCCATCGTCCGAGGTCGGTATCAACGGAGGTATGGAATGACAAGGGTTATTGCGCTGGCTGGTAAGGGTGGTACTGGCAAAACAACCATCGCGGCTTTGATTATCCAGAACTTGGTACAGCGCGGGCTCGGCCCCGTCCTGGCGATTGACGCCGATCCGGCCACGAACCTTCACATGGCCCTGGGTCTGGCTACACCGGCCACCGTTGGCGAAGTGCGTGAGGAGATGATGGAAACGGCCCAGGCCGGTCAGCTCGGGGTGAGCATCAGCCGCCACGACCACCTTTCACGCGAGATCCGTCTGGCCGTGGAGGAAGGGGAACAGATCGATCTGTTGGCCATGGGCCGGCCGGAGGGCCAAGGATGTTACTGCGCCGTGAATCACTTGCTGCGGACGATCATCGACGACCTGGGCCGGAAGTACCCGCTCGTGGTTATCGATAACGAAGCCGGGATGGAGCACATCAGCCGCCGGACGACCAAAGACGTCGACCAGCTCTTGGTAGTCACGGATCCGACGGTGCGCGGTCTGCGCGCGGCCGGCTCGATCGCCGAGCTGGCGATGGACGTGGAAGTCAACGTTCGTCGAACGAATCTGATCGTCAACCGTGTCAGCGGACCTCTTTCGCCGATGCTCCGGTCCGTGATCGACGAACTGGGGATTGAGCTGGCCGGGATGATCCCCGCCGATGAACGCGTCGGGGAGTTGGATGCCCAGGGCCAGGCACTCGTGTCTTTGAACGGCGACTCACCGGCGGCGGAGGCCGTTTCGGCGTTGACAACGAGAATCTTGACCAGCTTTTCATGACCTTTCGCAGGAGCAGTACGGAGCTTCAGGGACAGGCGCCGCACGATTTCCTGGGACCGACTCCCGATCGATGAGGCGCAAGATCCACTCTACAGGAGAGAGTCAATGTACAAGATTGGGGAGAACATCCACATCATCTCGCCCAAGGTCAAGGAGGCCCTGGCGAACCGGGACGGCGCGTTCTTCGTCACTCTGGCGAAGAAGCAACAGACAGCCGGGGCGGACGTGCTCGACCTCAACATCGGCCCGCAGAAGAAAGCCGGTAAGGAAGTCATGGACTGGCTCGTCGATTGCATGCAGGAAGCCGTGCCGGGCATGACGCTGTCCTTCGACACGACGAATCTGGAGGCGATCGAGGTCGGTCTAAAGAAGGTCGGCTCGAACGCCATCATCAACTCGACCTCGGCCGAAGAGGAGCGTCTGGCGAACGTCCCGCCCTTGGCGGCGAAGTATCAGTCGAAGCTGATTGCGCTGTGCATGGAGAAGAGCGGGATCCCGGTCAGTGCCGACGCCCGGGTGGGGATCGCCATGGAGAAGTTGATCCCCCGAGCCCAGGAGGTCGGATTGCCGATGGAAAACCTCCTGGTCGATCCATTGATCCTGACCGTCTCCGGTTGTCAGGAGTACGTCCCGCATGCGGTCGAGACGGTAAGGATGCTGAAGATGGTCGCCGACCCACCGCCGATGACGGTCGTCGGGCTTTCGAACGTCTCGAACCAGGTGCCAAATGAGATGCGGCCGCTCATCAACCGCGTCTATATGGTGATGCTGATGGCGGCCGGATTGGATGCGGCGATCCTCGACCCGCTCGACGGGGAACTGATGGAAGTCATCCGGATCGTCGAATCGCGTGACGATAGCACACCAGTCGGGGCGCTCTATCTCAGGCTTTTCGATGCGGTGGCTGCCGTCGATGAGCTGCAACCCGACCAGGTCGACATGAGCGATCCAGCTCAGCTCGAGATCTGGAAAACCACCCAGGTACTGCTGAACCGGGTGATCTATACAGACTCGTATCTGAGGCTATGAGGATAGCTGACAGCTTTCAGCGTTCAGCGGTCAGCTAACAGCGATCAGCAAGAAGCTGACCGCTGAACGCTCGTAATCCGACAGGAGGAAATGTTCATGGCCAATACGGTCAAACCCCCCACTGTGGAGGAGCTCCTGGCGAAGGCGAAACAGCCGTCCGCCGATGCCATGCGCCTTCACCCCTACTATCGTGGAAAGGTCGAGGTCGCGCTGAAAGCGCGCGTGCGCGACTTCAATGATTTTGCCATCTGGTATACCCCGGGCGTTGCCGCGCCGTGCCGGGCGATCGCCGAGAATCCCGAACTGGTCTACGAGCACACTCACAAGTGGAACACCGTGGCCGTAGTCTCGGATGGGACGCGCGTGCTCGGCCTGGGCGACATCGGACCCAAGGCGGGGCTCCCGGTGATGGAAGGGAAGGCACTGCTCTACAAGTACCTTGGCGGTGTCGACGCCTGGCCGATCATGATCGACACGAAAGATCCGGACAAGATCATCGAAACCGTGCTGCTCATCCAGCCCGGTTTCGGCGGGGTCAACCTGGAAGACATCTCTCAGCCGAAGTGCTTCCGGATTCTGGACACACTCAAGGCCCAGGCGGAGATCCCGGTCTGGCACGACGACCAGCAGGGCACGGCAACGGTGACTCTGGCGGGGTTGATTAACTCGCTCAAGATCGTCGGGAAGAAGATCGATGAGGTCGAGATCGTCTTCATCGGCTCCGGGGCCTCGAACGTGGCCGTCTCTCGACTGATCTTTGCCTGTGGCGCAACGCCTGGTCTGTGTCGGGTAGTCGACAGCAAAGGTATCCTTCACAAGGGCCGCAAGGACATCGAGTTACGCAAGGCGGAATTCGTCGACAAGTGGAAGATGTGCCTGTCCACGAATGCCGAAGGCCGCCAAGGCGGAGCGGCCGAGGCCATGAAGGGCGCCGACGTCGTGATCGCTCTGTCCAAACCCGGCCCGGGGACGATCTTGCCTGCGTGGGTCAGCGGGATGGCCAAGGGCGCCATCGTCTTCGCCTGTGCCAACCCTGTGCCGGAGATCTGGCCATGGGAGGCCAAGGAAGCCGGGGCGACGATCGTCGCAACGGGTCGGTCGGACTTTCCCAACCAGGTAAACAACTCACTCGGCTTTCCGGGGATCTTCCGCGGCACGCTCGACGTCCGGGCTTCAACCATCACCGACCCGATGTGTCTGGCTGCGGCCAATGCCTTGGCCGGGATGGCGGAGGAGAAAGGCCTCACCACGGAATACATCCTGCCCAATATGGACGAGTGGGAAGTGTTCTCACGCGAGGCCGCGGCCGTTGCGGCCAAGGCCGTCGAGGAGGGCGTCGCCCGAAAGCCGATGACCTATGACGAAGAACTCAAGAACGCCGAAGCGATCATCCGCCGCTCGCGCAATCTCACACAGACGATGATGGCGGAAGGATACATTCCAGAGGCCGAAGACTAGGCCCGGGCGAGAGGAGAGAACTCAATGCACGACTTGATCATCCTCGGTGGCGGGCCAGCCGGCCTCACGGCCACTGTGTACGCGATCCGCAAACGGCTTGACGCGCTTCTGATCAGTCGCGATCTTGGTGGGAAGACGAACTACCACCTCCAGCTGCCGTTTGTCGAGAAACATCTGGTGATCACCGGCCAGGAAGTCGTCAGCCGCTTCGCCAATGAGATCGACTACCTGGAGTTCGCACGTGTGCTCGACAAGGCCGAAAAGATCGAACGCGTCGACGGCGGTTTCAAGATCCTCACCCGCGGGGGGAACACCTATGAGAGCCGGGCGCTGATCGTGGCCACCGGCGCCCTGGGCCAGTTGATGAACGTCCCGGGAGAGAAGCAGTTCATGATGCGCGGCCTGTGCTACAGCGCCGTCTCCTATGCTCCCTTGTTCATCGACCGCGAGGTTTGCGTCGTCGGCGACGGCCGTCTGGCGCTTCGCTCCACAGCCGAGCTTGCCCGCATCGCCCGCAAGGTCACGCTTATCGCCCCCAGCCACGGGGAGCTCGATTCGGTCATGGGACGCAAGATCCTGAGCGACCCCAAGGTCGAAGTGCTCCAGGATTCTCGGGTGGAAGCGGTTCTGGGCGACGAGTACGCTCGCAAGATTGTGATCCGCCAGGACGGACAACAGCGCCAGCTCGAAGCCGACGCTTTCTTCGTCGAACTGGACCTCGTACCTCAGTCGGACATCGTAGCCGATCTCGTGGAACTGGACGAGATGCTCCGCATCAAGATCGACGCCCGCAATCGGACGAGTGCCGAGGCGATCTTCGCCGCCGGTGATGTGACGAACGTGTTCTCCGAGCAGGTCTTGA
>Ga0299915_10002628_pt1 | contig 13070 bp, 9 predicted proteins | sample RVTome_13_FD_200263 | JGI IMG/M metagenome (GOLD analysis project Ga0299915, IMG submission 200263) | Soil microbial communities from uranium-contaminated site in the Upper Colorado River Basin, Wyoming, United States - RVT92D227 (version 2) ...
GAAATTGAGCCTGAGGCTTTCCGGCGAAGCGGGGATCGTCGTGATCGGAGACATCAACGAGGGTCTGCGGACGTTCAACAGGAGTCCGAATTTCGAGTATTTCCGCAAATACGATCCTGAAGGAGGACGAGTCGAAGGCGAAATTCGCTCCCTGAACAACCTATTCGCAAGTTGGATGCCCGAAATACGGGTCGATCTCAGCCAGAGAGTCAGCTGGGGTTTCAGCATAGGCCCCAAACTTCGCAGGCAGAACGAAAGCACTTTAACTTACTATTCCATGAGTTCAGGCACAGCCTGGCCATATGAGTATTACTATAAGCCTGAGATATGGGCGAGCTCGCCCGTCAGAACGACCGTCTACCTCGATTTAGGGAAGGGGGCCCGTCTCTCATCGTTCCTGAGCGCCGGCGTCGGGTATTATAGAGGCGGCCTCAGGGAACAATTCAACTTGACCACGATCGACGGATTTCCGGGCGACGTTGATTGGTCCCGCCGCTTTTGGGAAACGCGATCCAAGTCCGCCATCGGCTTTCATATCGGATGGGGAATGGAAATGGCGTTGACGCAGAAGATCGCTTTAATCGGCGAGGTTCAATGGCGCTATGCCCGCATCGGCAATTTCGACGCATCGATGCGCTATGAAACGAGCACCCCGTCCAATGAAGTTACGACCGGATGGCTTTATTATTACACTAGAGATGATCCGCTTTTGGGCGGACAGTACGCGGACCTATCGGTCTGGTATGAACCGCCTTGGGCCTCTTTTGATATCGGGAACATCAGAAAAGCGCGGTTGGACCTCGGCGGAGTTTCCTTGTCTTTGGGATTGAAGCTGCAGCTTTTTTAGTAAATAAGGGATTACCATAGCGAGCTCGTCGAAAAGGTCGAGGAGCTCATCCGCGGCCTCGACGGCGGGGAATAGTCCCGGCGAGGGAGGGAGTACCATGAGAGCCAAAGGCAACCGTCTCGGGATCGCGGCCCTTGTCATTGCCGTCGCGGCCTTCGCGGCCGGGAGCTGCGGAAAGAACAGCGGACCCGCCCCGGGCGCCCAGGGACAGGGCGAGCGGGAACTGTCTCCGCAGGGGACTGTCCGTCTTGATCCGGGTGGCTGGGTCAGCCTGTTCAACGGCCGGGACCTCGAGGGCTGGACGCCCAAGTTCGCCGGCCGCGAAGCGGGCCTGAACTACAAGGATACGTTCCGGGTCGAGGACGGCGTCCTCAAAGTGGCCTATGACAAGTACGACAGGTTCGACGGGGAATTCGGGCACCTCTTCTATAAGGAGCCCTTCGGACATTACGTCCTCCGCGTCGAGTACCGGTTCGTCGGGGACCAGACCCCCGGCGGCCCTTCCTGGGGCCTGCGGAACAGCGGCGTGATGTTCCACAGCCAGCCGCCCGAGAGCATGGGCCTCGCCCAGAGCTTCCCCGTGTCCATCGAGGTCCAGTTCCTCGGGGGCAACGGGAAGGACCCGCGGCCGACGGCCAACCTCTGCACGCCCGGGACGAACGTGGTCATGGCCGGCGAGCTGGTCACGCGGCACTGCACCGACTCGACCTCGGCCACCTACCACGGGGACCGCTGGGTGACGGTCGAGCTGGAGGTCGACGGGGCGGGCGTCGTCCGGCACATCATCGACGGCAAGGTCGTCCTCGAATACGAGCGGCCCCAGCTCGATCCGGCCGACGCCGACGGGAAGACGCTCATCGGGAGCGGCGGGCTGCTCCTCGAAAAGGGCTACATCGCCCTCCAGGCCGAAAGCCACCCCCTCGAGTTCCGCAAGGTCGAGATCAAAGTCCTTAGGTAGCGGCGAGTATCTTCCGGATCTTCTCCGCGTAGGCCTCGCTCGCCGCGTCGCCGGTCTCGATGACGATGTCCGCCGCGGAGGCGGCCCCCAGCTCGAGCTGCGCGGCCCAGGAGATCTGCTCCTGGGCGAAGACGGACGGCTTCATGATGGCGTCGTTCGAGCCGAGCTCCTTGAGGATGGCCACGCCGACCGCGTCGATGGCCACGCGGTCCGTGCCGGCCAGGAAGACCCCGGCGTCCTTGCGCGGCCCGGTCATCGGGCCCATGTCGACGTAGGCCGTCAGGCCGTCGAGGACGACGAGGGCCGGCGTATAGGCGGTGTTGATCTCGGCGATCATCCTCCTCTGATTGTCGGAGCCGTGGAGCTGGCGCATGTAGGGATGCCCCTTGCGCGGCACGATGCCGACGGAGTTCTTGAGCGACATCGAGAAGACGCCGCCGAACTGGTGGGTCTTGAGACAGCAGGTCGAGACGACGCAGTCGGCCGTGACGACGGGACGGGCGACGAGGAAGCCGTCCTTCCAGTGGGAGGCGGGCGGGTCGAATCTTCTGTATTCGAGCTCGCCGAGCTCGTCGAAATTCAGGAGCTTGGCGTCGAACTTGCCGGCGATGGCGCGGATGCCCTTCTTGTCGAAGACCTGCTCGGTGTCCTCGGGGCCGCTCCGGTCGCCGATGGTGAGGCCGGCGGCGCCCATCTCCTTGATCCGGGCGAGGAGCGCGATCAGCGTGTCGTTGTGGGTCGAGCCCGGCGTTTCGTCCGAAGTGTTGAAGTTCGGCTTGACCAGGACGCGCTTGCCCTGGAACGGATTGGCGTTCCAGAGGTCGAGGCACTTCTTCACGCCGTCGGCTCGGTCGTCGGTCTTGACGAGGACGACCCGCGATTTCGACGAAGCCTGGACCGAAGGCCGAAGCGTCCCCCGCCCGGGCCCGACCGCGCCATGAGCCGAGGCCCCCGCCGCGAACGTCCCTAATCCGGCGATGCCCGCCCCCGCGGCGATGAATTCCCGTCTCGTCATCCCGTTCGGTCTCCTCATGGCTTCTCCCTCCCGGTCGGTCCGTTCATTCCGTCATTCCAATCTAGCATATCCGCCCGCTTCCGTCTGCCGCGCCCCTAGGGCTTCGGGCCCCGGCAGTCGCGGACGCAGATGCCGCAGATGAATTGGCTGGTGTATCCCTTCTTACGGAAATCCCTGAGCGTTTCGTAGCAGGCCCGGTGATCGAAGGCCTCGCGCGTCTCCTTGATGGCCCCGGCCGGGCAGGCCTTGGCGCACGCGCGGCAGGCGCCGCAGTCGAGCTCGAGCGGAGCGTCCGGCTCGAGCGGCATCCCGGCGAGCACCGTGACCAGCCGGAAACGCGAGCCGAGCTCCCGGTTGACAAGGAGGTTGTTGCGGCCGAGCCAGCCGAGGCCGGCGGCCCGCGCGACATGCTTGTGCGAGAGGTGGGCCCTTTGTCCCTCCCAGTCGATGATCTGCGAAGCCGCGACCGGAAGCGAGGCGAAGCCCAGCTTCTGGATGCGGTCGGCGACGAGGAGCGCCCCCCGGTCGAGGAAGGCGTTCATCTGCCGGTAGTGATGGAAGTAGACCGCGGTCGGATGGTCGCGGATGTCATCGAGGACCGCGTCGCTCAGCCCCTTGCCGAGCGAGATCGCCAGCCCGAAGCGTTCCCGCGTCGCGGGCTCGAGCAGGAACTCGCCGCGCATCGCCGTGACGTCGGCGACGCCGAAAAGATCGAAGCCCAGGCCCAGGGCGAAGGCCCTTAACTCCTGATAATTCTTCGCTTTCGCCGCCGTGTCCATGGGCGAGGCCCATTCTAGCGGCGCCCCCCTCCCCTGTCAAACACGGCGCGCCGGTTGACTATCCCGTGTCCGACTCGGCATAATTGACGGCAAGAGGGGAGGAATAAGATGAGGTTCAAGCCGGGATTGCCGGTCATAGCGGCCCTTATCGTGTCGTTCCTTCTTCAGCCGGCCGTCCTTTCGGCCAAGACGAAGCGGGGCGCCGCCCTTCTCGTCACGCTCCTGGATGGCCGTCAATACAGGGGCGAGCTCATCACCGTCAAGCCGGAAGGCCTTCTTCTCTTGAGCGCCGAAGGGAACGAGCAGACCGTCGACCGCCCCGAAATCAAGTCCGTCCGGATCGTCAGGAGATCCCGGGCGGGGCTCTTCGCGGGCATCGGCGGGGCGGCCGGCCTGGCCGGGATGGGAGGCTTGGTCCTGTCGGGAGGAGGAGATGTCGACTACGGCACCGAAAAGGTCCTGGCCGGCGCCGGCGTCGGAGCGCTCGCGGGCTTTCTCGCGGGAATGATCATGGGAGTGGACTCGGAATTCACGCTCGCCGGCCAGCCGGAAGCTGTTGTCGCCGATTACTGGCGCAAGCTCGGCGCCCATTCCCGGGAAGGCCGCCTGCCGGGCCCGGCACCAGAAACGAAGGCCGGCGCCCCGAGACCAGCCGCGGAGTCAGGAGCCCGGCCCCCGCGAGCCCCGCGATTCAAGATCGGCCTGTCGGTGTCCATCCCGGTCTCGCCTCATGGATATCACACATCGATCGCGGAGGGCTCGTTCCGGTTCACGGACATCTCTGTCGTTCCCCCTGATGATATATCCATACCCGTATCCTTCTCGCAACAGCAGGTTAAGAGTCCCCGGGACGTCTTTTTCGGCCCGGTCAGCCTCGCCTACGAGCTGACGGAAAAGATGTCGGCGGAGGTCGAGCTCGTCCTCTCCGGCAAGACCCGCTCGGCTGGCTCGACTTACGGTGAGATGGCCTTCACGTCGTTCCCGGACGGCCTGAGATATCACGCCTATGCCGGAGCGAACTATGACACCGGCTTCACCTCCCTGCTCGTCGGCCTGAGCTTCCGGACCGGATCGCCGACCGCGTTGAACCGGCACATCTTCGAGGTCGGCGCCGCGGCCGGTCCGGCTCTGGGCACGATGAAGCTCCTGACCTGGGATGGAGACTCCCAGGACCTCCGCAAGATCGCTCTGTCCGGAAGGATCCAGGCCGCTTACGACTTCCATATCCTGCCGTCCTTTTCTATAGGCGCGTTTGTCGGATACAGGCACCTCAGGGTGGGCTTCCCCTCTTCGACGTATTCGGCCGACGTCGAATTCCGCGAGGTCGGGAACGAATCCAACGCGCTCACCCGTCCGGTTGAGGTCACCCTGCCCGGCCAGACGGTCAAGTGGCCCGGTCCCTTCTTCGGCTTCCGCCTGGGGTTCAGGATCTGACCCTCGGGTGATCCCGGCCCCTGGGTGCTCCCGGGCCTAATTCCGACATATTTTATAGGGTATGAAACCTTTTGGCCCGCCTTTGCGTCTAAATGTGTGGAAAGACAGAAGGAGATCAGAGGAGATCAAGATGAAGCTCAGAACTAGATTCGCGATATTCGTGCTCGCCGCCATCCTGTCGATCGCCGGCTTCGGCGTCCTCATGAACGGCTTGTCCGTGGACAAGGTCATGACGGCCGCGACGCCGCTGACCCACGTCGGCGTCAGTATCACGGGCTAAAGGCGCGTTTCGCCTTCCCGCCGCCTATTTTTTGACCGCCGACAGCACGACGAGCTCCTCGTCGCCGGCCGTGACCTCGTCAAAAAAGGACTTGACGGCCATGTACTGGTCCACGGTGAAGTAGCTCTTCTTAACGACGAGGTCCCGCTGGACGTGGAGCTTCCCGCCGTCCTCGGGAGCGCAGGCTAAGATAAGCCCAAAGCCCTCGAGCTCCTTCTTGCGGGCGGCCGGGACCGTCTCGGCCTTCAATCCCTCCGGCAGGGTGATGACGATGTCGTCGAACTCGCGATGCGGATAGGGGAAGTAGACCGGGTGCCTGCGCTCGGCATGGCGGAAAGGATGCCGCCGGCTGCCGAGGAGAGGCGAAACGGGGAGAAGCGTTTTGTCCCCCGCCGGGGTGGCCAGCCCGGCGATCGCGATCTCGAACTCGGCCACAACGCTGTCCTTGTTGTTGTCGATGTTCTCGAGCTTCTTCAGGGCAACCTTTGCGCCGGCCGGAAGGAGCTCGGACATCTCCGTCTCGAAATCCTTCCGGATCTCTGCCTCGTCCTCGCCGATGTGGTCGACCCGCCGGACCAGGGCCTCCTGCCCGAGAAAGGTCACCGTGGCCCTCCCGGCCAGATTCCCTTCGAGATCGAGGGCGAGGGCGATCTCGCGCTGGGTCAGCGCGGTGTCCGGCGGATAAGCCGGGGTCGTCAGGAACAGCGGCGGCTTGTCCGTGGGCATGAGGCAGACCGATCCGGCGCAGCTCCAATGAACGAGGCCCACCGGGCAGAACGGCGTGGCCGGGTCGAAGAGCTTGTCCTCTCCATCGACCTTGACCACGGCGAGCTCGGCGTCGAACTGGTCGTAGAGCGCGCCCAGGTTTCGGTCGAAGAACTTATCGTCCCGCCGGGACCCCCGGATGACCTTGGCTTCGAAGCCCGCGGCCCGGGCCATGGCCACGAAGGCGCGGGTGATGTCGCTGCGCAGGCCGTAGCCGCGCTTCAGGACGTCGGCGACGTTCCCATTATCCTTGATCGTGAGCTCCTCCTTGCGGCGGCTGGTCAGGGTCCGGTCGTAGCTCAGGTTCTTGATCTCCTGGGCCCGGGCATACAGGGCCCGGAGCTTTTGGAGGGGGTCGTCGATCCCGGTGACAAGCCGGCGCGCTTCGTCCGCGGCGTCGCCGTCCCTGCGCATGAACTTTTCGGCGCCCGTCTGCCAGTTGCCGGCCTCCTCCATCCAGTACTTGTCGAGGGAATCGATCCGCCCCTCGAGGTAAAACAGCCGGACTTCCATCCGCTGGGAGGTCTTCGGCGGCATGAACTCTTCGGACTCGAGGGCCGGGACGTTCTCGAGCTCGAGCTCAACCTGGCCTTTCCGGCGCGCGGGCTCGGCGCCCGCGAGTTTGCGGAATGTCCAGAGCAACCGGAACCGCAGGTGGGCCAGGCCGAATAAGTTCTCGAGCTTGTCGGAAGGGACATAGGCGAACTTGGCCCTGCGGGTGAACAGGTCCTCCTGGATGTCCCAGTCAACAACGGGAAAGTACAGGAGCCCGAGCTGGGCATCGATGCCGCCTTCCTCGGGCCGGTCGTTCGCGCCCGACGATTCCCCGAGACCACCCAGGGCCCGCTTGGGCGCGCTGCGCAGGAAGTCATAGACCGAGATCGAGGCCAGGCCGCCCTCGTCTGGGACCAGTTTATAACGATACTCGACGATGCTGCCCACGTCCACGTCGGGCAGGGCGAAGGCCATGACCTTGATCTTGAGGCCGCCGGCGCGGATGGCGGTCTTTTCGAATACTTGTCCGTGAAAATCCACGGACGCGCCGTCGGGCCGGACGACCCGGGCTTTCAAGCCGTCGATCTTGAACAAGCCCTTGACGAAGGGGATCTCGACGTTGGCGCGCTCCTTCCCCGCCGGGGTCAGGATCTTCAGCCGGCAGTTGACCGACCGGCTGTGCTCGTTGTGGTCCGTGATCTCCTCGCGGTAGAGGAAGATGGCCGGCGCCCCCGGCTGCTGCGGGCAATCCGTCATGGCCATTTCCTCGGCGGGGACGGGCCGCCAGCCGGACTGGCCGGCCGCCGGGCCGGCGGCGGCGAGGGCCAGGATCACCTCGAAGATGATCGCGGCCTGGATACGGCGACGACGCATGGGGACCTCCAGGACGGTCTATTTCTTCAGCAGAACGCTCTGGCGCTGGTCGGCGTCCATGGCCCTGAAGAAGCGGACGGCCTCATCGTAGCGTGCCGCCGGCAGCACCGGCTGGAGCATCCGGTACTCCCTCCGGTAGACCAGAGTCCGGTCGCGTTGCTCCGTTCGGCTCTTGTAGACGGCGAAGCCCGCGTCGATGTCGGCCGCGGGCGGCAGGCTCTCGATCCCCAGGCCCTCGGCAAGCTCGATCGTGAACTCGTCGCGCTGCTCGGACACGCCGTCGAAGTCGATCGCGTAGCGGCGCGGGCGGTCGTCGTTGGTCTCGAGCCTTTCTCTCTTGTCCCCGACGACCCGCGGCCGGACGATCGTCATCCCTCCGGCCGTCTTGGCGAATCCGGGGACGCTGAAGCGATAGCGGAGGGTCAGGTCCCGGGCATTGTCGTGGAGATCGACGACCTCGTCGGACTGGATGGCGAAACCGGCGAAGAAGTTGGCCAGGAACGTCTCGAAGTACCTCCTCCGCTCGAGGTCGGTGGAGTTCAGCAGGGCGCTCCGGCCGGCGTCGGCCAGCGTGCCCCGGCGCGTTTCCTCGATCTCCCCTTGGAGCGTGCCGCCCGCGTCGAGGACGAAGCGGCCGCGGCGCTCCAGCAGATTGGACTCCGGAGCGGGCAGGGGGAGCGAGAGGAGCTCGCCCGAGCCCTCGGCGACGAGGAGGGCGGTGTTGCCCTGGAGATAGAAGGGCAGCCGGCCCAGCGGCGTGTACGGGGACGTCGGGTCGAAGACGAGCAGCCGGCCTAGACGGGGGTGCCTGACGACCGCCGGGAGGTCCGCGTCCGGCACGTCGTCGGGCAGGCGGATGGCCAGGATGACGTGATTGAAGCTGTAGAGCGAAGGCGGCGAATCCGGGCCGATACACCCCTTCTCCGTGTTAGCGATGAGATAGCAGGAGTCGACCCCGGAGGCTTGGAGCAGGGCGGCGAGCAGGGTCGCCTTGTCCTTGCAGTCGCCGTAGAGATTGGCCAGAACGCTCCCGGCGGTGTGGGGCTTGAATCCCCCGATGCCGATCTCGATAGCCACGTAGCGGACCTTCTTCTGGGCGAACTCGGCCATGGCCCGCAGGCGGGAGAATGTGTCCGGCGCCCCCTCGGCGAGCGCCCGGGCCTTTTCCGCCACGCCCGGTCCCGGCGTCCGGCACTCCTTCGAAAGCGCCTCGTACCAGGCCCCGATATCGGACCAGCCGGAGAAACAGCGGCCGTCCTGTTGGGCCGCCTTGAAGCGGACGACGAGCCGTCCGGCCAGGGCCCGCAAGTCCGGCATCAGCGGCTCTTTTTCGATGCCCGGGATCGCGGCGAGCTCCCAGGTCATGGACTTGGCCGCCCCGGGAGCCGTGCCGGTCCGGGCCTCCGCCGGCGGCCAGTTCACCCAATATGCGTCCGCGGACCAGCCGGCCGGCAGGGCGACGGAGTAGCGGCTGCGCTCGACGGGGTAAGGGCCCTGGAACGTGTGGATGTCCTCGAGCGAGGGCGGTTTCCGCTCCTCCTCCCACTCGAACCCGATGAGGCTGCCGACCTCGACGCCGGGCACGTTCAGGATCTTGATGCTGATGTCGGTGTAGAGCGTGTCGGGAGCGAGGCCCGTCTCGATGACGTCCTTGACGGTCACCTTCGCGGTCTTCCGGCCCTCGGTGACGCCCCAGCCCTTCATGGACAGGATCCTGGTGTCGAAGCCGCTGGCCACGACGAGTCGGCGCGCCTGGTCGATCCCCCCGGGGCGGAGGACCCTCAGGGCCACACGGCAGCTCGCGAGGATCGTCCCGTCCCGGCCGACCTTGACGTCGCGCTCGTCGAGGACGTAGACCGCTTCGGTTTCCGGAGAATGATCCGCGACTTTGAGGAGGGCGGCGGCGGCCAGCCACTCCGGGATATCGGCGGCCCCGGCGCGGACGGGCGCGAAGGCCAGAAGAAGGGCCGCCCCCAACACAAGGACCCGTCGCAACGTTCCCTTACCCCTGGTGGGAATAATAGGATCGATCGGGGCGGATGTCAACGCCGGAGCGGGCCGGGGCGTATTCTCTGAGAGGTGGAAGATGCCCAGACGCGCCGTTCTCCTGGTCCTATTCCTGTCGGGCCTTTTTTTCTTCGGGCAAGCCGCTCACCCCAGGAGCGGACAGGTCCCTACGCCGGCGGCGAAGGCCGCCGAGCTGGTTTCGTTCCTTCGGGACGATTCGTTTCGCGCCGCCGCGAACCTCGCGGACCGGCTCCTCGCCGATCGGGCTTTGGACGCCGAAACCATGGCCGTTTGCGGCTTGGCCGTCCTCCTGGAGGGACGCGTAGACGAGGCCGAAGCGATCCTCACCAAAGCGATCGAGCGATCGCCCGATAATCCCGAGGCCCACCTCGGCCTCGGCCGCATCGCCAGGATCCGGAACGACCGGGACGGGGCCCTCTCGCATCTCCGCCGGGCCGTTCCTTCGGCCGAGTTCTATGGGAACGCCCTGCGCCACCTTTGGCGCGCGTCCTGGGACGACGGCCTCGTCGACGACCTCCTCGAGATCTACAAGCTGGCCGAGGAGCGCTATGGCCGAGAATCGAGGCCCCTCCCCTCCTGGTTCACCAACGGACTCGCCCAGATCAAAGGGCTCGCCGGGAAGCGGCTCTTCGAGATGGAAGGGCGCTTCGAGCGCCTGCCCGTTCCTCTCAAGGCCCCCGCGAACCCTCAGGCCCGCTTCCGGATGATCGACCTCAAGCTCAATGGGAAAGGGGAATACCCGTTCCATATCGATTCGGCTTCAGCGGACTTCCTGACCCTCAGCCCTCTTCTGGCCGAGGAGCTCGGACTCCTTCCGACAGGCAGATCCACGGCCGTCGGCGTAGGGACGGCGGAGGTCGCCGTCCGGTTCTCCGTGCTCGATAAGGTCGAGCTTGGCCCGCTCACCTTCCGGAATGTCCCGGTCATGGTCTCGGACATTCGGACGCTCCGGGGATTGAAGGAAGGCCTCGTCGGCACGGCCATGCTCAAGCGCTTCAACGTGACGATCGACGTCGAGGCCGGGGTCCTGGACCTCTTCCCTCTGGACCGGCCCGAGCTTCTCGCCGCCCGCATCGACCGGACAGCCGTGGCCGCGGACGTGCCGCTTTATCTTTTCGACGCGACGACCGTCGAGGCCGCGGTCGCCGGAGCGCCCCCGGCTCTCTATATCCTGGATTCGGCCGCGGCCACGAACCTCGTCGACGGCCCGTTCTTCACGAAACACATCCAGCCGAAGCTCGATCCGGGCCGGATCGTCGCCCGGGACATCCGGGGGGCTGGAGGAGTCCAAACGGTCAACATGGTCAACGGCATGACGATCGGTCTCGGCCGCCTCGCCTTCGAAGACCAGACCATCTGCGAATTCTCCATGGAGACGCTGAACTCGATCGGCGGCCGGTACCTGGCCGGCCTCCTCGGAAATCCGGTCCTCTGGCCCTACCGTGTTCATATTGACTTCCGCGCCGGGAGGCTCATCCTGGAAAGGCGATCCTGACCCGCCACCTCCGTCCGGCTCGCCCTGTCCGTCTTGAAAACGCGGCGACCGGGTAGTAAAGTGGGCCAATGCCACACGTGAAGAACCGGATCATCGCCCTTTCCTCTCTCTTCTGCGCGCTCGTCCTGCTGGCTTTAGCCGGCGGCGTTCCCTCGGGCGTCCCCGCGCCGGCCGGACCCGAAGACGGCGAATGCTTCACCATCCTCGTCGGCAAGAACGCCAGCGCCGACGGCTCAGTTGTGGTCGCCCACAACGAGGACGACCGGGGCGACATCGTCGTCAACCTGCGCAAGATCGCGCCCCGGGACTACGGCGCGCCGCAGAAAGCCGACCTCGGCAAGGGCGGCGTCCACGAGACCGACGGCAAGACGGCCGGCTTCCTCTGGATCGAGGCCACGACCCAGGAGTTCGCCGACAGCTTCGTCAACGAGCACGGGGTCCTCGTCACCTCGGACAGCTGCCCTTCTCGGGTCACGGCCGAGGACTATACGGACGGCGGCATCGGCTGGATGCTCCGCCGCCTTGTGGCCGAGAAAGCGACCTCCGCGCGCGACGCGGTCCGGCTCGCCGGGGAGCTCATGGAAAAGCACGGCTATCGGGCCTCGGGCCGGACCTATTCGATCGCCGACGAGAATGAGGCCTGGCTGCTGGCCCTGCTGAGGGGCCGCCGCTGGTACGCCCAGCGCGTCCCGGACGACGAGGTGGCCGTCATCCCCAACCATTTCACGATCCGCGCGATCCGTCCCGATGACCTCGACCATTTCATGGGCAGCCGCGACATCGTCGAGTACGCCAAGACGAACGGCTGGTACGACGAGGCGAAGGACGGTCCGTTCGATTTCAAGAAGGCGTTCGAGAGACCTTCGACGCGCGAGCCCGCCGCCGACGGGAATACCCTGAGACACTGGCGGGGCCTGAGCCTCATCACCGGCAAGACCTGGGAGCTCGGCCGCGACTATCCCTTCTCGGTCAGGCCCGCGAAGAAAGTGACCGCCGAGGCCCTCATGGCCATCCTCCGCGATCACTACGAAGGCACGGAATATGATGCCACAGACGGGTACAAGACCGGCACGCCCAACCGGACGAAGTTCCGGACGATCTGCACGTCTTCGACGATCAACGCCTTTGTCGTCTCGCTCGGCGCGAAGCGCCCCGAGCCCCTCTCGGTCGCGATCTGGCTGGCCATGGGCAAGCCCGATACGACGGTGTTCCTGCCGCTGTACTACGGGGTCGGCAGCCTGCCGGCGGGCGCTGGCTTCGGTCCGGACACCCACGATTACGGGATCCTCTACAAGCAGCACTTCGAGGACGCGGAGGTCAAGGCGGCCAAGGACAAGCTCCTCAACACCAAGGTCCTTGTGCTCGAGAGAGCCGCCGAGGCGAATTACGGGCCGATGCGCGAAACGCTCGTGAAGGAGCTCTTCCCCGCGGAGAAAGCCTTCATCGCTGCCCGGCCGAAATTCGAGAAAGAGTTCGCCGCCCTCTACGCCAAGGACAAGGGGAAAGCCCTCAAGAAGCTCGACAAATATGTCGCCTCGGCGTTCACCAAGGTCTCCCAGCTCACCGAAAAGCTGCTGGCCAAGACATCAGGCCAATAACGGAGTCCCACCCTCGGCCTTGACGGGGGCTATTTCCGGGCCGTCAGGATGTAGAGGTTGTGGTAGCGGAGGAACGTCTCGACCCGGACCATCTCGAAGACCGACCGGCCAACGATCTCCTCAACTTCCGCGCGGGTCAGGAAATGTCCCTCGGAATCCGGCGTCCTTTCATGGTCCCGGTCCATGACGACGACGGTCGCCCCCGGCTTGAGGGCCGGCAGGAGGTTGGCCAGGAGCTCGACCGGCCGCTCGAGGTCGTGGAAGGCGTTGACCACGAAGACCATGTCCAGCGCGGCGGCCGGCAAACGCGGATCTTCGACCGTCCCCAGGACCGTCTCGATGTTCGGGACGCTCTCACTCGCGCGTCTCCGCTCGATAGCCGCCAAAGCGGATTTGTCGATATCGTTGGCGTAGACCTTCCCGGTCTCCCCTACGCCCTTGGCCAGCCAGAACGTGAAATAGCCGTGGCCCGCTCCGATCTCGCCGATGACCATGCCGGGTTT
>Ga0299915_10002629_pt1 | contig 13068 bp, 14 predicted proteins | sample RVTome_13_FD_200263 | JGI IMG/M metagenome (GOLD analysis project Ga0299915, IMG submission 200263) | Soil microbial communities from uranium-contaminated site in the Upper Colorado River Basin, Wyoming, United States - RVT92D227 (version 2) ...
CTGCCCACCTGCCTGCCCCAGGATCACCGAGAATGGGGTGCGTGCCTGTCCTTGGGATCTTACAAGGGCTCCCCACAAGGTCAGTGGGACCTTGCCCCACAAGGTTAGTGGGACCTTGCCCCACAAGATCAGTGGGACTTCGCCCCGCAGAGAACGCGGGACTCCCTACGCTCCGCTCCAGGGGCCCCGGTAGAGCGCCGGGGCAAGCAGCCAGGCACTGCTACGACAGAGCTCTTTCCGTCAGGAAGCTGACGGCGGTCCGTGTATAATCGTACTGGACTTCCGATCCTAACCACTTGCATGGAAGGAGGCGGCGATGACAATCGAACAGGTCGTTGTGTGGGTGATTGTTGGCGGCATTGCGGGGCTTCTTGCTGACGCCCTGGTCAAGGGTATACAGGTGGGCCTCGTGGGCGCCATCCTCGTGGGCATCCTGGGTGCCTTCATCGGCGGATGGCTTTTTGGGCTCCTCGGCATCACGTTGGGCGCTGGATTCATCGGGGATGTTCTCACCGCCCTTGTAGGCGCCGTTGTGCTTCTCTTCGTTTTGCGGGCGCTCCGAAGAATGTAGCCGAGTCCGGCCTCAGACTGAAGCGCGTTTCTTAATCCTCCCATTCCCTTTGTGCTCGTTTCAGAGGCGGCCATACCAACCGGGCTGCCTGATGGCGCCCCCTTGTTGAGCACAAGGGCACCCTCCGCCTTGCTTCGGGTGCCCCGGGGGAGCGCCGGGGCCCACCTCCGCTACGCTTCGGGGGCCCTGGAAAGACACCAGGACAGGCAGGCAAGCAGGCCAGGGAGCCCCTCGGCGGAGTTCATCCTGAGCGTAGTCGAAGGGCTCGGGATGAACTTCGTCGAAGGAGCGTCCCAGGTACGACAATCGCGCTTCGACTGCCGCTTCGACTTCGCTCAGCGTCCGCTCCCTGGCCTTCTGCCTGGGCAGGCAGCGTGATTGCCTCCCTTGGGGCACCACCTTTCTTGGAATGCACCCGGCAGGTTGCCTTGGCTTGCATGCGAGCCTCATTCTAGGTATGATTAGATCGTAATACGATTGCCTCATCGATAGGAGTTCTGTATGGATCAGGTGACCGTTTCCCCCAAGTACCAGGTTGTCATCCCTGCCAAAGTCCGGCGATCGCTTGGCATTAGGCCTGGCCAGAAGGTCCAGGTGATTCAATACGAGGGACGAATCGAGCTCATCCCGTTGGTCCCCCTTAAGAAAGCCAAGGGGTTCCTGAGAGGCATCGATACGAAGGTCAAGAGGGAACGCGACCGCGTATGAATATCGTCGATTCCTCGGGATGGCTTGAGTACTTCGCCGACGGAAAGAACGCCTCCTTCTTCGAGGCCCCGATCCTAAGAACAGCCGAGCTTCTCGTCCCCGGCATCAGCCTCTATGAGGTCTTCAAGAGGGTGTATCAGCAGAGAGGCGAGAGCGAAGCCTTGGTTGCGGTCGCGCTGATGCAGCAGGGGTCCGTCGTCGATCTCGACGCCACACTCGCTCTCAGCGCCGCAAGAACCTCCGCCGAAGTCAAGCTGCCGATGGCCGACGGTATCATCCTGGCCACCGCACGCGCTTCGGGCGCCATCCTCTGGACCCAGGACTCGGATTTCGAAGGTATGGACGACGTCCGCTACGTCTCGTCCGCCTAAGGTGCTTCAGGCAGGCTGACAACTCACTCCCCCTTGAGAAACATAAGGACACCCTCCGCCTTGCTTCGAGTGCCCCGGGAGTGCGCCGGGGCCCACCTCCGCTACGCTTCGGGGGCCCTGGAAAGACACCAGGACAGGCAGGCAAGCAGGCAGGCTGCCGGCCCACCTGTGCCTGCATGTCCAGCCGGAGCCGGGCGGCATTGGTCGCCATGAGTCCAGGGCTCGAAACCGTCGGGCCCACTCCTGCTGAATGCTGAGGTAGACAAATCGAATGGAAGATCGTTTCATTCTCACGCCTTATTCCCTTGTTGAGCCGCTCCCCGCGCTTCAGACGTTCTCACAACCGGACTGGCATTTGAATCTGCGGGAGCTGCCTGACTCGGCCCAACAGGTTGGCATGTCCATGTTGCACGAGTCTCTGGCTTCCGAGGTCGCCGAAACCCTTCGATCCGGAGACCGCCCGGTCAGCATCGCCGGGGATTGCTGTTCGGCGATCGGCGTGGCAGCCGGGATGCAGCGGGCAGGGATCGATCCCGGACTGATCTGGTTTGATGCACATGGGGATTTCAACACGTGGGAAACTACGCCGAGCGGGTTCGTGGGAGGGATGCCGCTGGCGATGCTGGTCGGGCGCGGAGAGCAGACGATGCCGGCTGCAGTCAGTCTTCGCCGGTTGCCCGAGGATCATGTCATCCTGACCGATGCCCGGGATCTCGACCCGGGCGAGAAGATTGCCTTGGAGCGGTCAGAAGTGACTCGACTTCGACGCGTGACCGATCTGCTCACTTTCTCCCTGCCTGAGGCGCCCTTGCTTGTCCATTTCGATACGGATGTGCTCGATCCAGCCTATGCTCCAGCGATGAGCTATCCTTCCGCCGGCGGTCCAACCCCCGACGAATTGAGCCAGGTCTTTCAGTTCCTGGCCGGCACCGGCAAGGTCAGGGCGGTGTCGATGTCGACCTGGGATCCGGTACTGGATGTCAACGGAGGAACCGCCGAAATCTGCATGAGGCTGCTTCGAGCGTTGCTGGGGACGTAGCCTTGTCGATTGGCCGGGGATTAGACACCCATCGATGACGGATGATCGCCGCCTGGCAGCCTTCCCTTGAGGAGCACAATCGTCCCGGAAGAACACTGGGCCAGCCGAGCAGGCAGATAGGCGGGCGATACCGTTGTGCCAGATGGCCTCCGAGCCGTCGATCTCGCATCTCGTGGCAGGAGACAACCACCAGGAGGGATTATCCATGAAGGCTCTTCGGGCCGACTTCGACCGAATCGATACGCACATCACAAGGTGGATGGCGCGCTACGGGGTCCTGCTCCTCCGAGTAAGCCTCGGGGTCGTTTTCCTCTGGTTCGGGATCCTCAAGTTCTTCCCTGGGCTCAGCCCTGCGCAGGGACTGGCCATACAGACGATTGACACGCTCACGATGGGACGCCTGTCCCCCGGGGTCTCCATTATCATTCTTGCCAGTTGGGAATCCCTGATAGGGGTCGGGCTGATCCTGGGCCTCTTCATGCGCGTGACTCTCCTACTGCTCTTCGTGCAAATGCTCGGTGCGATCACCCCGCTGTTCCTCTATCCCAGTCAGGTCTTCACGCACATCCCGTACGCTCCGACTCTCGAGGGTCAGTACATCATCAAGAACATCGTCCTGATCAGCGCCGGGATCGTTATCGGGGCCACGCTTCGCGGGGGAAGACTCGTCTCAGACCCCGACGCCGTTCAGGGCGCCCCCTCCGCCACGTAAGAAGACCGCCTCGGCCTCGCGCCTCGGCGCTCATGTGATACGAACGCCATGCGGCCCGAACGGTCGCTGGCCCCCGGAAGAGCACCAGGATCCCGGTAAGAATATCCGGGACGTGCGGTCTTCGACCCCTCCGCTACGCTCTCACCGCTCGCCCAAGATTCGACTCGTTCTATGCCCTGACCTCCATCCCAGTCCTTACCGGGATATGTGGCTCAAGGCCTCGCTTGTGCCGTAGCATGCTAAGCAAGGATGGGGGCACTCGGCCTGCCTTAACTCCTGGACCTTCGGGTCGGCTCAACGCCCTTCTCAGCGATCTGGCCAATTGTCGACGAGGCGCTCATCGTAGCCGGTACTCCCGTTCTGTTTGTTCCCCGCCGTATCTTGACCGGAATCGAACCCTCCATCTGTGACAACAGAGAATTCCTCGTTCCATGAGCCGGCCGGCTCCCTGGGCAGGGACTTGGAGAAAGTGGTCGGACAGTCCCTCCCACTGCGGACCTGGCACAGGCGGCCGACCGCTCTTGCTCCCTCAAGCACAAGCCATTGCGACCACGGGCTTCGCGCCAGTGAGGTTGAACAACCACAATAAGCGTTCCCGTCTCGATTGGACGATAATGGCGGCAACCTAAGGCCTTCTTGCGCCTCAAGCCCGAATCGTCTTCCGCCCCGTCGATCCCGGAGGGAACCTCCTGGATATAATGGTCTTCCCAAGAGTTGAGGAGGTTTGTCATGACGAGATACCTGATCGAGGTCCCGCATGAGAACAGTAAAGAAGCATGTCACCGAGCCGTCCAAGTCTTCATGGCAACCGGATCCCATTTCATGACCAATGCGGATTGGGGATGCCCTGATGATGAGCACAAAGCCTGGTTCGTCGTGGACCTTGAGAGCAAGGATGAGGCGCGGGCCATTCTGCCTCCCATCTTTCGCAAGGCTGCGAAGATCACGACGCTGCAAAGGTTCACGATGGAAGAGATCGACCAAACGCTGAAGCGGCACAGAGACTAGATCCCCCATCGGTTGAGGCCCGGGCTCGAAAGGGTAATCTCCTGGATTACGACGTCATCGTCATCGGCGCGCGAGTTGCGGGCTCCATCCTGGCCTCTCTGCTCGGGGAGATGGGCCACCGAGTGCTCGTGCTCGATCGATCGACCTTTCCCAGCGACACGCTGTCAACGCATTTCTTCCGAGCTCCGGCTCTTCGCGCATTCGAACAGGTCGGCGTATTCGGGCAAGTGCAGGCAGCGGCTCCGCATCTCACAGTCAACTACAATGTCGTAGACGGAATCGCGTTTCCGGAGCCTGTGGATCGCCCCGAGGACTATCCCTTCTATCTGTGCGTCCGCCGGATTGCCCTTGATGACATCCTTGTCCGCCGCGCGAGGGAGACCCCCAACCTCGAAGTGAGAGAAGGGGCAAGAGTCAGCGGTCTGCTGCGAGAAAATGGGCTCATCGCCGGAGTGATCTGGAGAGAGCCAGGACTTGAAGGAGAGGCGCGCGCAAGAGTCGTCGTTGGCGCAGACGGAGTGCACTCGTTCGTGGCGAAGGAAGTCGGCGTGAAGACGGAGCACCAGGAACCGGTCAACCGGGCAATGTACTACGCCTACTATCGAGGCCTCACGCCAAATGAGGGTCCAGCCGCCGAATTCCACTATCGGGGCAACAGCCTGGTGTATTGCTTCCCTTGCGACAATGGGCTCACGCTGCTGGCCGCGTCGGTGCCGATCGCCCGGTTCGGCGAGTTCAAACGTGACCCCGAAGGCAAGCTATCGGAAGAGGCGAAGGCCATGACGGAGCTCGCCCCGCGCCTGGTGATTGCCGAACGGGAGGGGCCGGTGCGTGGGACAGGGAGCATCCCAGGTTATCTGCGGGTCCCGTATGGGGACGGTTGGGTCCTGGTTGGAGACGCCGGGATGGTGATGGACCCCTGGTCGGGACAGGGGATCGATCAAGCATCGACTCATGCCGTGTATCTAGCGCGCCACCTGGGCGACTACCTGGCCGGGGTGAAGGACTGGGCGGCGGCGATGCAAGCGTATCATCGGGATCGCAACGAGTTCAGCCAGAAGACCTATTTGCGCACCTGCAAATTCGCGGCGGACCTGCGACCGATGTCCCGCGCCGCATTGGAACGTCGCGGTCTTGTGTGATGCGATGGCGGGGTCTCCGCCAGGCTGACCTGGTCGGTGCTCACGTGCACCCGACGATCCCCCCTCGGCTGAGGATCCCCGCGACGGGTTAGCACGCCAAATCGCCCGAGATCCACATCGCCAGGGTGAATGATGGCCTGATCGTCGAACACTGGGATGTGATTGACCGATTGACGAGATTGGAGCAGTTGGGTCTCGCGCCGAGACCGGGCGCGGGCGAGGCGCCGGATAGCGCCGGGATGTGAGATCGTGTACGCGAGGGTGGTCCGTGGAGAAGTCCCGACAGGCAAGCTGGACGAGGCCATCCGACTGTGGCAGGAGAGCGTAGGTCCTTCGGCAAAGCGCCAGTCGGGTTTCAAGGGGGCGCGGTTGATGGTCGACCGGAGTGCCGGAAGGGTGTTGTCGATCGGCTTGTGGGAGTCGGAGCCGAAGGTCCGCGTGAGCGTTGGGTGGAACCAGGAGCAGATTGCCAAACTCGCAGCACTTTTCAGCGGGCCTCCGACCATTGAGGATGGCTAGGAGTTGGCCGCCGAGATCTGAACGCCTCGCGCCCGGAGCGGGAGGGTAGAGTCCCCCCATCGAATTGAGCACCGGGCAGTCTTAGCTTGTGAATGTCGGATGAAGCCCTCGGACCTCACTCATCAGCGCCTCTACAACCAGCGCCTTGCCGGCACACCCTTCGAGAGACCGGGCGAGGTGGTGCAGTGGTTCTTGGCCGTTCAGGCGCAGGACTATCCAGGTTCGCTGTGGGGGATTGGGCTCCGCATGAATGAGGCGACTGAAGAGCGAGTCGAACAAGCCGTTGCCGACCGGATCATCGTCCGAACATGGCCCATGCGTGGGACGCTGCATTTCGTGGCAGCCGCGGACATCCGCTGGATGCTCCAACTTCTGGCGCCGCGTGTGATCGCGCGGAATTCGCGGCGGCTACTGAAGGAGTATGACCTGGATGAGGCCGTATTTGCGCGCAGCCGGGAGCTGCTCGCGCGCTCCCTGCGAGACGGCAAGCAGCTCACGCGCAATGCGATCTATCGGGAGCTGGATGCTGCAGGTATCCGTACCGCCGGCGGGCGCGGTTTGCAGATCCTGTGGCGTCTCGCACAGGAAGGGCTCATCTGCTTTGGAACCCGACAGGGCAGGCAGCACACTTTCACATTGCTCGAGGAGTGGCTGCCGAAATCGAGGAGCCTGGCCCGTGACGAAGCCCTGGCAGAACTGACTCGACGCTATTTCGGGAGCCACGGTCCGGCCACAGTCCAGGATTTCGCGTGGTGGTCTGGTCTGCCCGGCGCGGAAGCTCAGGCCGGGCTCGAGATGATCAAGGCTCACCTGGAGAAGGCTGTGATCGGCGGGCGCGAGTACTGGGGTCCGCCTCCCACTTCCGCCTCGAGGGAAATCCCACAACCGATGCATCTTCTCCCGGCCTACGACGAATATACGGTCGCTTATAAGGACCGCAGCGACCTGCTCGACTCGCCTGCTGCTGCCCGAGCGGGAGTCGCAAGTGCCATCCTCAGCCCGACGATTATGATCAACGGCCGGGTCATCGGCACCTGGAAGCGAGCCGTGAACAAAGGTTCGGTCGTCGTCACGGCCCTTCCGTTCGCTCCTTTGGGCAAAGGTGAGAAGCAAGCCCTCAACGAGGCCGCAGGCCGGTATGCAGCATTTCTGCGGACTCCGGTCAGCCTGGCCTAGCCGCGCGGACGCATAAGTCCCTCAGCTGCAAACTGTACTTCCACATGTAAGATCATCGGCCCCGGACGATGAGCAGTTCCCCCCTCTTTTTTCTTGCAGGGCGGGATTTCAGACAGCCGGTTGGCCGACCTCATGAGGATCCGGCGAGCCGCAAGTTCGTTTCGGCGCGATACTCGCCAATGCCTGTCGGCCGGATTGGCTGCCGTCCTGTAAGAACGGCGTGGTCTAGTTGGGGTAACCATGCGAAAGGTCGCTTCGGGTCTCCTGATCGGAACCACCCTCGCCACCGTCCTGTTCGCGTTGTGGCTCATCACCCCTGCCTATGATCCCAACCTCGCCGATCCGATCGCCAGCCTTGGATTGATCTTGATTTCCCTGGCGACGTCCGGCCTGGGCCTCTATATCGCGACCAAGCGCACCTTCCCGGTGCCGCTTCGTCACGCCTGGGGCTTCCTGGCGTTGGGCAGCCTGTCTGGCGTCGTCGCCGAGCTGATCTGGTTCACTCTCAGCTTCGTCCTCGGCCGGAACCCGTTTCCTTCCATCGCCGATTTCTTCTACCTGCTCACCTACCCACTCCTGGTCGTCGGCATTCTCTCGCTCCCCTACGCGCCGATCAACCGGGAACAACGCCTCGTACTCAACGTCGACATGAGCATCGTCGTACTGGCGGTTGGCGTCTTCCTGTGGCAACTGGTCTTCGCCGACGTCGTTGCCCAAGCCGCCAGCGGACTTCCGGCGCTGGTTTCGGTCGCCTATCCGCTGGCCGACCTCCTGATCCTGAGCGGCCTGGTGTCGATGATCCAGCAAGACGTGCAGGGCGTCGGCCGGAGAGTGCTGCTGTTCTTTATCGTCGGCATCATCCTGACGATCGCTTCAGATGTGCTGTTCGCCGCCGGGGCGACCCTCCAGTCAGAAATCTCCTTCGGGCCGCTCAATCTGCTGTGGCTGACCTCGCGCTGGGCGATCCTGGTGGCCGCGGTCTGGCAGGCCACCCAGTCTCACGTCGAGATGAAGCAAATGCCGAGCTTCTCTCCGCTCCTGCGCACCAATCTGACGTACGCCGCGGTGCTGGTGGCGATGGTGGTGGCCTTCGTCGCCTTGGGCAGCCTCTTCCGCTCCAATGTCAGACTGTACGGAACACTGCTCGGGCTCCTCGGCCTGATCATGCTGGTCCTGCTCCGCCAGTATTTCGTGCTGCAAGACAACCGCCGTCTGTATCGCGAGCTCGAGCAAGTGGCGGTCACCGACGCCCTGACCGGGCTATCGAACCGGCGCTCCTTCGATCAGGCCCTCGAGCGTGAAGTCGCCCGCGCCCAGCGCTACCTACGGCCCCTGTGTCTGCTGCTCATCGACCTCGACAACTTCAAGCTCTACAACGACAAGCACGGCCATCTCAGGGGCGACGAGTTGCTGCGCGAATTCGCGCAGCTGTTGCGCACGAACCTGCGGTCGAGTGATATGGTGGCGCGCTTTGGCGGGGATGAATTCGTTGTGATCCTCCCGGAGACCGACGAGAAGGTTTCACGAGCCGTCGTCGAGAAACTGGGCAGAGAGGTCAACGCTGCGTTAGCCTCGGACGACGGCGTCGGGATCAGCGTCGGGAAGGCCTTTTTCGAGCCTGACATGACTGCTTCCGTCCTGCTCGATCTGGCCGATCGGAACATGTATCGGGAGAAGGCAAGTTCTCCGGGCCGATGAGCCGGGCAGTGCGTGATCTCGCCGGAGCGGCAGCCCGGCTGGACGAGACGGGGGACAAACGCTGGTCCGGGAGAGCGGGTCGAGATGAAGCCCGGGTCCGTTAGGAACCCGAGGGTGGATGCAAATGCCGGCTGATCCTCAAGAAAGGCCGACCTTGCAGCCGAAGACGAGAGCCGGGTGGCGAAGATGGTTGAGCGCCAATCATGCTTCGTCTGCCGGGATCACGCTCGTCGTCGCCAAGAAGGGTTCGGGGATCGCCGGGATCTCGTATGAGGAGGCCGTGGAAGAAGCGGTGTGCTTTGGTTGGATTGACAGTCGGACGAATTCGCTGGACGAAACCCGCTTCAGACTGCAGATGACGCCCCGCAAGCCGGGGAGCGTTTGGTCGATCCCCAACAAGCGTCGGGTCGAGAAGCTCATCGAAGAAGGGCGAATGGCACCTGCAGGGCAGGCCAAGATCGAGGCGGCGAAAAGGGACGGTTCGTGGACAAGGCTTGAGGCGATCGACCGTCTGGAGATCCCTCCGGACTTGAGGCGTGCCTTGTCGGCGAACCCCAAAGCCAGGCGGAACTTCGAGGCGTTCAACGATTCATCGAAGAAGGTGATCCTGTACTGGATCACCAACGCCAAGAGGGCCGAGACCCGCAAGAAGAGGATCGAGGAGACCGTGCGGCTGGCCGCCGAGAACATCAAGGCGGCGCATCCCCAGTGAGCAGACGTCCTGAACCAGGTGAAGAAGGGGCGTCGCCCCCGCCGCGCCGCCGCCGTCACGTCCGTCCCATCGCGATCTGCGTCATCCGCGACCGTGACCGGATCTTTGTTTCCGAGGGAAGGGATTCGCACAAACAAGAGACCTTCTACCGTCCGCTCGGGGGCACAATCGAATTCGGTGAAAAGGGCGAACAGGCAGTGATTCGCGAATTCTTCGAGGAGATCGACGCCGAGATCACCGAGCTCCGCTATTTGGGCACGCTCGAGAACATCTTCACGCTGGAAGGTGTTCCCGAACACGAGATTGTTCTGGTGTACGCGGGCGAATTCGCCGATGTGTCGATGTACAGCCGCGCGCTCATTGTCGGCCAAGAAGCGGGTGAGCGGATCGAGGCCATGTGGAAGCCGTTAGCCCTCTTTCGAGAGGGAAGGGCGCCTCTGTATCCGGATGGGTTGCTTGAGCTCGTGGATCAACATGGATGACCGAGGAGAGGCTGACATCGGTCCGCTCTGCCTGCCGGATCGCTTGTGACGAGCCCGAGTGAGAGGGGATCGAAACCCGGGAGCCCGCGTTCGATTCATCCCGGCCCGTCTCCCCGCTTCCGATAGCGGTCAGCGCAGATAAACACCCAGCTGCATTCCTTCCCACGCCCCGAACGCTTCTGATAGACTTCTCTCCATCGTATTTCCGGTTCACCCACCGGTGTTCGCTATCCAGGCCGCGCCGATCGCGGCGGATGACCTCCAAGGAGCAAACAGTGGCCGAGCTCAAGACCAAGGTGACCGACCGCAGTGTTGACAAGTTCCTCAACGGAATCACGGACAAAAGAAAACGCAAGGACAGCCTGGTGGTACGCGATCTCATGGCCCAGGCCACGAAGGCGCCCGCCGAGATGTGGGGATCGAGCATCGTCGGCTTCGGGCGCTATCACTACAAGTATGCCAGCGGGCGGGAGGGGGACTGGCCTCTGGTCAGTTTCTCACCCCGTAAGCAGAACCTGACCCTGTACATCATGTCCAGTTTCGAAGGCTACGCCGACCTCATGGGCAGACTCGGGAAATACAAGACGGGCAAGGCTTGCCTCTACATCAAGAGTCTCGATGACGTGCATCTCCCGACCCTCAAGACGCTCATCCAGAAGTCGGTGAAGTACTTGATCAAGAAATACCCCAGGAAATGACCTCGGCATTGGCCGCCAATCGAGGGGTTCGGTCACGGATCCAAGAAATGGCCCTTTTGAGGGTGACGTAGATTTCAGGAGAGCGGGGTCTCCGGTTCCCGGCTGGGGGCCCTCGCCCTCGGCTCGAGCATCCTGGGCGGGAACTTGATGTGGCACTCGATGGTCTCACTGTTGACCCACTGGGGTGAGCGGGGTTCGGCCCGCCTGGTCACTCTGGCCGCCGGCCTGGTCCTCCTGGGTTTTGCAGTCCGCTTCGCCTACTCGGCCTACCGAACCCTCGCCAGCGCCTGACCTCGCGCTGGCCCGGCGACTCCTCCTCCAGCTCTATCCAACTCACCCGGTAGTCCTGGGGCTACTTCCCCCAGTCCGCGCCCATGCGGTCGTTCGGGCGCCGAACGCCGACGAATTGCATGCGACGAGGCCGTTTTCTCTGCATTTGTTATAGAATACTAGTATTATAGAATAACTGACCGATTGGGAAGCCTGCCGATGGAGAACGTCTTCGAACAGCTGCGCATCGATGCCTATGCCCGCATTCCGATCGCCGCCCAACTGGCCGAGCAGATCGGTTGGTTGATCGCCAGCCGCCGCCTCGGGCGGAACGACCGGTTGCCCCCCATCCGGGCCCTGGCCGAGAGACTGCGGGTCAACATGCACACAGTCCGGGCAGCCTACCAGCAGCTTGAGGCGGACGGGCTGGTTGCCTCCCGCCGCGGCAGGGGGACGACCGTCCTGGGCTACGATCGAAGCCGGCCTAGACCCGGGGCGCCAGACGTTCCGACGGCGACGGTCGGGGTGTTGATCCCAGGCCACACAGCTTCCTACGGGCCGTTCCTCGAGGCCGTTCAGGCCGCGGCCGAGCAGGAGCCGATGCTGGTCTTCCTCCTAACCACGCACAACGACCCTGCCGGGGTCGCCCGAGGTCTCGATCGGCTAGTGGCCAAGAACGTGGACGGGATCGTGATCGTATCCTTTGGATTGGCGGGAGCCCCGGAGTTGTCTGACAGCCTGCTCGAGGCCTACGCTCTGCCCCCGATCGTGTACGCAGACATGCCCGAGGCGCCCGGTCCGAGAGTGGAGTTCGATGGACTGACCGGCGCCTGGAAAGGTGTGGGCCACCTCCTCGGCCACGGCCATACCCGGGTGGGTTTGATCACCTCGCCGACCACCTGGCCCAACGTCCCTCAAGTCCACCATGGTTACAGGCGCGCCCACGACGAGCGAGCGCTCCCGACCTTCCCGGAGTTGGTCGTCACACGTCGTGACTCATCCGCCGAGGAGGGGCAGGCGGCAGCCGACCAGCTCCTGGGTTTGCCGGAGCCCCCGACTGCATTTTTCGCCGCCGGAGGCGACCTGGCGATCGGGGCGCTACGAGGGATCAAGAGCCGGGGGCTGCGAGTACCCGACCCAATCGCCCTGGTCGGCCTCGAGGATCCGCCTGCGGCGGCGTTGGTCGATCCCCCTCTCACGGTGGTTGGGCTGCCCATGGACGAGATGGGCCGGCAAGCGATCTCGATGCTGCGCACACTCATCCACGGTGGTACCGTCCGCCCGAGCAGTGTGATCCTGCCGACCCGCCTCGTCGTCCGTCGCTCTTGTGGCTGCGGTGAATAGAACCGGCGGCGTCATCCAATACGGTCTCATTCGAGGATGAACCTCCGACGGGCGGGTGCATTCCAACTTGGGGGGCACGGCCTCTTCGTGGAGGGAGAAGGGGAGAAAGTGCGTTTTCCCCCTTCTCCCTCCACACCTCCCACTTCCCCCTCCGCAAATGGCCGATGATGGAATCCTCGGCGACGACTTGAACTCGGCCATCCCTACTTGAATCTTGACTGCGGGCTTTGGAACGGTTGTGTAACCAGCAGGTCGCACTGCCCCAGTCGGATTCCCGGCTCTAGCGGGAGCGGCCGAGGAGGTGCGCCGGGGCCCGTACCCGCAACGGCCGCTTTCCGGGGTGGGCCGTTCGCCCCGTATGATCTTAGCGGGGAAACCATCCTGAGCGGAGCGCAGCGTAGTCGAAGGATCCCCTTCTCCCTCCACGAAGAGGACGTACCCCCTAAGATGGAATACACCCCGGCCGTCGGCAAGGTTGACGCTCCATTCTGGAGGCATATAATTGCTTGTACATACAAGAGTTATTCGGCATGGGACAGGACAAGTCTTTCCTCCACAACTGCCTTTACTTCACGGCGAATTCGCTGGCCCGGGGCATGACCCGACTGGCCGAGGCTG
>Ga0299915_10002631_pt1 | contig 13063 bp, 12 predicted proteins | sample RVTome_13_FD_200263 | JGI IMG/M metagenome (GOLD analysis project Ga0299915, IMG submission 200263) | Soil microbial communities from uranium-contaminated site in the Upper Colorado River Basin, Wyoming, United States - RVT92D227 (version 2) ...
AGGCTCTTTTCCTCCGGCCGGCGCGTGCAGAACTCCTGCGCCGCGCTCCTGGTGCTGGCGCGGGAAGGGGAAGGAGTTCGGATCGGTTTTTCCGTCGGCAGGAAGTTCGGCGGCGCAGTGAGAAGAAATCGCCTCAAGCGCCGCCTGCGCGAGGCCTGCCGCCTCGAACTGGAGGAAAAGAGGATTGCGGCCGGGTGGAGCGTGGTCTGCCTCCCCCGCGCTCGCGCAGCCGAGGCGGAATTCTCCGCTCTTCGCGCGGCGATGCGCGAGCTCTTCCTCGCCGCCGGCGTGATGCTTAAAGATAGTTGATCTTTGCGAGTTTGGGAGTTCGGCGGACGAGATTTCCGACTCTCGACCCTGGACTCTCGACTCTGGACTAAATAATGACTCATCTCGCACTCGCCCTGTTGTGGCTATATCGGAAACTGCTCTCTCCGCTGAAGCCGTCGGTCTGCCGCTTCTATCCCTCTTGTTCAAACTATGCTGCAGAGGCGATCAAGATTCACGGCCTGACGAGAGGCGGCTGGATGGCGCTGCGCAGACTGGGCCGCTGCCATCCCTTCCATCCCGGCGGCCTCGACCCCGTGCCGCATGAGACCAAAGTTGAGAGTTGTCAGTTGTGAGTTGAGAGTTGCTGTATTGCAAAGCCTGTAGGGCGGGGGTGTTTACCCTGAGTGAAGTCGAAGGGCTGCCCCCGCCGAAGTGGTGTTGAATGAGAATAAGAGCAATTATCCTTCTGGTTTTGGCGCTCGCATTCCTTATGACCCTGGCCGGCTGTTTCCCCGGCGCGGGCCCGATGCTTTCGTCGCAAGACCTCGAAGCCCTGAGAGGGGAACTGGAGAAGGTGGACCGGCTCTCCGGCGATGTCAATGTCAAATTGGAGAAAGAGCGGCTCGAATCCGAGCAACTGAAATCGCCCGACAAGGATCCGCGAAAGGCGCTCAATCAGTTCCTCGTCGCCTACTGCGCGGAAAAGTTGGGCAATTATGAGGAAGCCGTTGCCAGATATGAAGCCTTGGGCCGTTCCCCCTACAAAGCGGTGGCGAGTTTCCGCATCGGGGAAGTCGCCTCCCATGCCCGCACCATAGTGGAGGCCGACAAAAGGGCGCTCAACGGTTATACCGGCGCCAGCGGCTACTATCCTACAGGTCGAATCCTTGTGCGCTATCCTGCTCTCGCCTCCGAGCCCCTTCAGGAGTGGAAAATCGAGGAACTTCGCGTCGCCGCCAACAGCCGGGCGGACGTCTATCAGCGCCATGCCACCTCCTACAAGGCGATTGACGCCCTGGTCACCTTCCTGGGCAAGAACAAACACTTCAGCTACGGGCTGGCCATCCTTCTTATCGCCATCATTGTCAAGGGCCTCACCACCCCGCTCACGGTTCGCCAATTCAAAAGCATGAGAGAAATGCAGGCCGTTCAGCCTCTCTTGACAGAGCTGCAGCGCAAACACAAGGGAGATCGGGAAGCCGTCATGCGGGGCCAGATGAAACTCTTCAAAGAGCACAAGATCAACCCCATGGGCGGCTGTCTCCCCCTCCTGATTCAAATGCCCTTCCTCATCTGGGTCTATCGGGCGGTGTGGGCCTATAACTGGCAGTTTGAGGGAGCGCGCTTCCTTTGGATTCCAAATCTCGCCCTGCCCGACATCCCTCTCCTTCTCCTTTACGCAGTGAGTTTGTATTTCTCGCAAAAACTCACCACCACCCCGACCGCGGATCCCCAGCAGCAGCAAATGCAGAGGACCATGGCCATCATCTTCCCCATCATGTTCTTGTATATGTTCAAACTCATGCCCGCCGCTTTCATTCTTTACTGGTTCGCACAGAATGTGCTCATGACCGGCCACCAATACTATATAATGAGCAAGCACAATCCCCCGGCCGCGGCGGCGCCGGCCGAGGAAAAAGTCGTAAAGAAGAAATAGGCCAGCCTTGGGCTGATTGATGGGATGAGCCACTATGCAGCAGATTGAGCAGACAGGCAGAAGCGTAGAGGAGGCTGTTTCCGCAGCCCTGAAGGCCCTTGGCGCGGCCCCTGACGAGGTGGAGGTGGAGGTGCTGGTCGAATCCTCCCGGGGCCTTCTGGGCATCTTCGGCCAGACCGAAGCCCGGGTCCGGGTCACCAGGCAAACCTCCATAGGAACGAGGGCCGTCGAACTCGCCCAGAAGATGCTCAGCCTTCTGGAAATAGAGGCCCGGGTGAGCCTGCGCGAGGAAGATTCGGAAAGGGCCCAACTGGAGATAGACGCCGGAGAAGACACCGGCCTGATAATCGGCCGCCGGGGAGAAACCCTCGCCGCCCTGCAGCACCTCGTAGCCCTGCTGGCAAACCGGGGCCGGCAGAGCACGAAGCGCATCCTTCTCAACGCCGGCGGCTATCTGGAGAAGAGAGAACAGGCCCTCCAGGCCCTCGCCAAACGCACCGCCTACAAGGTGCGCACCTCCGGCCGCTCCGTAACCCTGGAGGCCCTCGCCCCGCGAGAGCGGCGAATCATCCATGTCGTCTTGGCAGATGAGCCGGGTGTGGTCACCTCCAGCATCGGCACAGACCCCAACCGCCGCGTGGTCATCTCCCCCAGTGAACCTCAGCCCGGCCGCCCTCACCGGCGAGAGGACCTGCCCGCCCAGGGCGAAGAGCCAGCCGAGCCTAAAGAGTAGAGAGCCGCCTTTCTTTGCGTCCCTTCGACTCCGCGAGCGCTTCGCTCATCCTTCGATTCTACTCAGGATGACCCTGAGCGAAGTCGAACGGGTCAGGGCAAGCCTTTGCGCCCCTGGGCTTCGTAGCCGCCTGTCCTGCGAAGCCTCGGCGAAGAAGGCTTGGCGGTGAAGATTCCCGCTGCGATTTCAGCAAATCCGCGGCAATTGCTCTCCGCTCATCATTTCAACGATGCGCTCGCCCCCGACCGCGGTGCGCATGATGACCATCCCCGGATTCGCTTCCACCACTTCGCCAATACGCACCGCCTCTTTCCCCAGCGGATGAGACTGCATCGCCGCCAGCGCCTTCTCCGCTTCTTCCCTCGCCACAAAGGCAATCAATTTCCCTTCATTTGCCACATACAGCGGATCAAGCCCCAGGATTTCACACGCCCCCTGCACCTCCGGCCGCACGGGAATCGCCGTCTCCTCCAGCATCATTCCGACCCCGGCCGCGGAGGCAATCTCATTCAGCGTGGAGGCGACTCCGCCGCGGGTCGGGTCTCGCAGACAATGCAGATTTGGGCAGGCCTCCAGCAATCTCTCCACCAGCGGATATAGAGACGCGGTATCGCTCTTTATCTCTCCCTCAAACTCCAGCCCTTCACGCACCGACATTATCGCTATTCCGTGGTCTCCAATGCTCCCGCTGAGGATAATCGCATCTCCCGGTCTCACCTGCGAAGGAGAGAGCGGCTTTTGCACAATCCCGATGCCGCTGGTATTCAGAAAGAGCAGGTCCCCCTTGCCCTTCTCAACCACCTTGGTATCACCGGTCACCAGCAATACCCCCGCTTCCTTTGCCGCAAGACTGCAGGAGATAATAACTCGCTGCAAATCCTCCATCCTCAAGCCTTCCTCCAGAATGAAGGCGCAGGAAAGATAGAGCGGCTTCGCCCCACACATCGCCAAATCGTTCACCGTGCCGTTCACCGCCAGCCGGCCGATGTCCCCGCCGGGGAAGAAAAGCGGGCTGACGACATAGGAATCTGTGCTGAAGGCGAGGGACGCGCCTGCGACCTGGAAGACCGCCCCGTCATGCAGCGGCGCCAAAAACGGATTCTCGAATTGCGGCAAGAAGAGATGGTGCAAAAGGTCTCGGCCAAGTCGGCCGCCGCCTCCGTGAGCAAGCAAGATGTTTGGATATTGTCGCAGGGGCAATGGACAGACGAATCCGCCTTCGTGCATCTCTCGCCTCCGAGTAGCGAACTTTCTGAGAGGCATTTAGTCGGATTCCCGGGGTTGGCTCGCAATTCCTAAATCCCCGTTTCGGCCTCAGTTCGAACCTCACCTCCCCCCTTTGTGGGGGAGGACTAAGGCTTGCCCTGAGCGTAGTCGAAGGGTGGGGGGGGTGAAGTGCAAAATGAACGGCAACTCGTTCACCCCCACCCTAACCCTCCCCCATTCAGGGGGAGGCGATTCTCCGCCTCCCTGCCCCTTTCGCCACTGTGTGACGACCTCTGTGATCCGGCCAGAATGACTCTCGCTCAACTATAGCAGGAGACTACCTTCGCGGCAAAGTCATCAAATCCGCTTCGGCCAACTTTCTCTCCACATCTACAGCCCCTTGCCGCGCCAGAAGGGGGTCTGCTCGCTCACGGGAGGCTTTGGTTGGCCGAGATGATCGAGAGAAGGACGCAAACGGCGCAGAAGCGGCCGGCAGAGCCAAATCAGCGCCCGCAAAGCGGCCGCTTCCTCGAGAGCGGCAAAGCAGCGGCGGTAAGAGCCTTGGACAACTCCGCTTCATACCGCCGCCAGCGGCATCGTCAGCCAATACCAGGGCGATCCGAATCTCTGCAGCATGAGGACTGCGAAAATCAAAAGCAGCAGGCCGCGCAGCAGCACCCCCACCCAGTCCTCATCGGCCGTAACCCACCGCCCGATAAGCACCGCAATCGCCAGGGCGAATACCATCGCCCCGGCCGCTAACTGGAAGGCAGCGACCATGCTGCCGGCGAGTTCCAAGAATCCTGCCCCGTTCCTTTGACTTCAGGGATACCCAGTCCGAATCCACTGCTCTCCTTCCATATCCAGCCTGCGCCCCTGAGAAGCAACTAAAGCCTCTAACAAAACTCTATTACCAGGGCTCACCATAAACGAAGTGGCATGGGCATCTCTGCTTCGCGAGCCTGCGTAGCGCTTCGCAGAGCAGGCTTGGCCATGATTCACGGGCTGGAAGCCCGTGCCACTTACTTTCTACCACTATCAAACGGGTGGTTTTGTTAGACGCTCTTAGAACTCTCAAGGAATGGCTACGGCTTTGTGTCTTGGTGTCTTTGTGGTGAAAAGCGATGATACGCCGCGCAGGCCCCTTCGGAGGAGACCATGGGCGCCCCCAGGGGATGTTCGGGGGTGCATTTTGAGCCAAAGGCGGAACATTCGGGCGGCTTCTTCTGTCCCTGCAAAACCAGCCCGGCAATACACTCCTCGGCCTCTGCAGAAGCAATCCCCTCAAAAGAAAAGACTTTTTCCGCGTCCAAATCGGCATATTCCGGGCTCAAACAATAACCGCTCGAGGGAATCAGCCCCAGGCCTCTCCATTTGCGATCACAAACAGAAAAGACCTCGGCCAGCATCGCCTTCGCCGCCGGGTTCCCCGCCCGCGTCGCCGCCCGCCGATACTGGTTCTCCACCCGGTGGGAACCCTCTTCCAATTGGGAGACCAGCATATACAATCCCTGAACCAAATCCAGCGGCTCAAAGCCGGTCACCACAATCGGCGTCCGCCACTTCTCTGCAATCACCTCATATGCTTCATAGCCGCTCACAGTGCAGACATGTCCGGGCGCCAGAAAGCCCTGAATCTGGCAGCCGGGGGAAGAGAGGAGCGCTTCAATCGCTGGCGGGACCAGCAGGTGCGCGGCCAAGAGACAGAAATTGCCAATCCCCCGCTTTTTCGCCTGCAAGACCGCCATGGCCGTCATCGGCGCGGTCGTCTCAAATCCAATGCCGAAGAAGACCACCTTGCGCGGAGGATTCGCCTCCGCAATCTTCAGTGCATCCAGCGGCGAATAGACAATCCGCACCTCCCCGCCTTCCGCCCTCACGCTCAGCAAATCCGCTTGGCTGCCGGGAACGCGCAGCATGTCTCCGAAGGAACAGAGGATGACCTCCGGCCGTCGCGCCAGAGCGATCGCCTTGTCTATCAGTTCAACCGAAGTAACACACACCGGACACCCGGGCCCATGCACGAGAACTATTTCTTTCGGCAGGAGTCCATCGAGACCGGATTTCAGGAAATTGTGCGTCTGACCGCCGCAAATCTCCATCACCCGCCAGGGGCGGCTGACGCACTCCCGAAGCGTCTGGAGTTGGGCTCTTACCCTGGGGCCGTCACGGAATTCATCAAGGTATTTCATTCTCTGGCTCAGCAACCTTTACTACGCGTGGCATGGGCATCTTGCCCATGATCAATATTCACGGGCGGGACGCCCGTGCCGCGCGTCAACGCATTTCATCCACCAGATCTCCCGCGGCCGCCAGGGTCGCCTTCGCCTCTTCTTCATCTATGGTGTTTATGGCAAAACCCGCGTGGACAATCACATAATCCCCGGGCTTCGCCTCCGGCACATAGGAGAGACAAACCTCTCGAAAAATGCCGCCGAAACGAACCTTCCCGTTCCGCAGTCCCCCCTCTTCCCAAATCTCAACTATCTCACCCGGTATTCCCAGACACATCTCTTCTCACCTCACCACCAAGACACCAAGTTCTTCTTTGTGCCTTTGTGTCTTTGTGGTTTATCTCTTCTCTCTCGCCGCCGCCAGGACCTGGCCGAGGCTGATTCCCCCGTCATTTGGCGGAACTCGCTGATGCACAAAGACCTCAAAGCCTTTCTCCGTCAGCCGCCGAAAGATTCCCTCCGCCAGGAGGCGATTCTGAAAAACGCCGCCGCTCAGCGCTGCCTTTCCTATCTCCAGCCTCACAGCAATCTCGCAGGCGATCTCAATCAGGCTCTTATGAAATCGTCCCGCAATTGATTCTTTTGGCACGCCCTTTGCTAAATCATCGAGCATCGCCAGCATCATCGGCCGCCAATCCAGCACCATCGGCTCGCCTTCCGCGATCTCAAAGGGATAGGAGCCGCTCTCTTTCTCGTCCGCCAGATACTCCACTTCCATCGCCGGTTGACCTTCAAAAGTCGCCTTTTGCCTCAATCCTATCAGGGAAGCAACCGCGTCAAAGAGCCGGCCCACGCCGCAACTCAGCGGACTGTTGACTCCTTTTTGAAGCATCTGCAAGAGAGCGCTCCGTTCCGCCGGGCTGAAACTTGCCACTGCCGACAGATCCTCTCTCTCCGCCGCCCTTTCTCCAAAGAGAGAATAGAGAACCGAAAAGGCGACACGCCGCGGCTCGCGAATCGCCCTCTCTCCGCCGGGCAGGGCGATCGGCAGAAAATGCGCCGCCCGCCGGAAGTCCGCATAATCACCGACTAGGAATTCTCCGCCCCACAGGGTTCCGTCAGGCCCGTAGCCGGTTCCATCCCAACAGATTCCCAGGGCGGGCCCTTCCGAGAGGTTTTCCGCCAGGCAGGAGGCGAGATGCGCATGATGATGCTGAACCTCAATCACCGGCAATCCCAAACTCTTTGCATATTTGGTGGAAAGGTAATCAGGGTGCAGGTCGCACGCCACCATCTCCGGCTTGAGGTCATACAGCCTCTGCAAATCTTCCACCGCCGCCAGGAAGGCCCGATACGCCTGCGGAGTCTCCAGATCGCCGATGTGCTGGCTGATGATCACTCGCTCGCCGGAAGAAATGGCGACAGTATTCTTCAAATGCGCTCCCACCGCCAAGATTGTCGGAAGTTTGCCTTTCACATGGACCGGCAGCGGCGCATAGCCTCTCGCCCGGCGCATTACCATTTCCCGGCCCAGGAGAATCCGGACCACCGAGTCGTCACAATGCCGAAGAATGGGCCGGTCATGCACGAGGAAGAAATCCGCTATCCCTCCAAGCCGCTCCAAAGCCTCTTTCTCACTGGTTACAATCGGCTCATCCGTCCGGTTCCCGCTCGTCGCCACAACCGGAAAGTTCAGTTCCCTCATCAACAGATGATGCAGCGGGCTGTAAGGAAGCATCACCCCCAGGTTGGGATTTGCCGGAGCCACCGCTTCTGCAATGACTTGCCCCCTCTTCTTTTCTTGGTGCCTTTGTGTCTTTGTGGTTGATCCTTTTCTTTTGGCCAATAGCAGGATTGGACTTTCCGAGGAGAGCAGAAGACGCTCCTCCAAAGGCGATACCTGGCAGCGCCTCTTCACTTCTTCGAGCGAGGGGAAGAGCAGGGCAAAGGGCTTCTCCTCCCGCAGTTTCCGCTCCCTCAGCCGTCTTACCGCTTCTTCGCTGCAGGCGTCTGCAATCAAGAGAAATCCTCCCAATCCCTTGAGGGCCAAGATCTTTCCCTCTCTCACCACCTGGGCAGCCTGCAGAAGCGCCTCCTGCCCGTTGGCAATAACTTTTCCATCGTCCTCCCATAATTGCAGCACGGGCCCGCACTTCGGACACGCGGTAGGCTGAGCATGAAAGCGGCGGTCCGACGGCTCCTCATATTCCCGCCGGCACTCCGCGCACATCTCGAAGGCCGCCATGGAAGTATTGGCGCGGTCATAGGGCAATTCTCGAATGATGGTGAAACGCGGGCCGCAATTGGTGCAATTCGTGAAAGGATAGAGAAAATGCCGGTCCTTGGAATCGAGAATCTCTCGCAGGCAATCCGGGCAGGTGGCAATCTCAGGCAGCACAGAGGCGGATTTTTCGCCCGCGGCCTCGCTGTGGCGAATCTCAAATCCCGCGTAACCAGCGACGGGCAGAAAAGAGAATTCGAGGGACCAGATGCGCGCCTGCGCAGGCTTTTCATTCTGCAGGCGCAGCAAAAACGAATCGAGCGAGGATTTCTCTCCCTCCACCTCCAGGAAGACCCCCTGCGTCGAATTCACCACCCAACCGCTCAACCCCATCTCGTTGGCGAGCCGGAAGACAAAGGGCCTGAATCCAACCCCCTGCACCGCGCCCTGAATCAGCGCCCGCAGCCGAAGTCTCCCCTTCTCCGTTATCACGACGGCCTTGCCTTCGCTCATCTCTCATGCCTGTCAGCCGGCTCTCAGTCGCGGCCTTATTCCCCGCCGGATACCACTTCAAAACTCTCAATGATTATCTCGTGATCATGCTCATTCGGATTGGGCGCAATCTCCACCTCCGCGCCCTCGGCCGCCGTCCCGCGGGCCAACAGAGCAAAGACCTCTCGGACCCGCTCCGGCTCAAGGTTATGCGGCCCTCTGCCCAGTTTCAGCCGGACTTTGCCGACTTTGCTCGTCCCTGGAAAGCGCTTCTTTACTTGCTTATCCAGAGTGGAAATAACGCTCGAAATAAGCGCAGTCTCGTGCATAACCAAATAATCCTTTCGGCATTGAACCAGTCGGCCCTTCTTCTCGCTTGCTTGCCCTGCGTAGCCTCTGTTCTGCGAAGCCCTGGCGGAGCAGAATGGCGAAGCAGGGTAGGGCGGGGGCTCCGCCCCCCGCCGGAAGTCGTTTGTCACATCTTGTCAGATTCACCGCAACCTGAGAAGCGGTCTGCATCAGATTGTGAATTTTCTCACAATCTACTATATCAGAAGAACCCTAAGAACGCAATCCGCCCTTTGCGCCCTTTGCGCCTTTGTGTTTAGAATAATCACAAATGGACTATGCCTCAGCCCTGAACTACCTGGAGTCCCTTATTGACTATGAGCGCACTCCCGCCCAGGCCCAGGCGGCGCGCGCCTTCAACCTCGCCCGCATGGAGATGCTACTGGAGCGCCTCGGAAACCCCCACAGTCGGCTGGTCTGCCTCCATATCGCCGGAACCAAGGGCAAAGGCTCAACCGCAGCCATCTCCGCCTCCATCCTGCGCGCCGCGGGCAATCGCACCGGGCTATATACTTCTCCTCACCTCGTTTCCTTCAGGGAGCGAATCCGCATCAATGATGCCGTGATTCCAGAATCCCAGGTTGCCGACCTGACCGCCCGCCTCCAGCCCCACATCGAAACCATGCGCGGTTCAGAGGCCGGCACGCCCTCCTTCTTTGAAGCCTATACCGCCATGGCCTTCCTCTACTTCCGGGAGCAGAAGGTGGAGATCGCCGTCCTCGAAACCGGCCTGGGGGGCCGCCTCGATGCCACCAATGTCATCGTGCCGGCAGTCTGCGGAATCACCACCATCGCCATTGATCACACCGCAGAACTGGGCGGCACCCTGCCCGAGATCGCCGCCGAAAAGGCCGGCATAATCAAGCCCGGAGTCCCCGTGGTCTGCGCGCCTCAGGAATATTCTGTCATGAAGATCATCACCGAGGCCTGCCGCCTCAAGAATGCCCGCCTCCTGCGGGTCGGGCCCCCGCGCAGCGGATATGACATTTCGGTCGAAACCTTCCGCGGCGCCAGGTTCCAGCGATTCTCCATAGTGGATTGGCGGGGCCCCTATGAAGAGATGACCTGCCCGCTGCTGGGAGAACATCAAGCCTGGAACGCCGGCGTGGCGGTGGGGATGATGGCGGTTTTGGCGGAACGAGGTTTTCGCACCGGCACAAGAGCCATCCGCACCGGTTTGCAACAGGTCCGCTGGCCCGGCCGGCTGCAGATCATCGAAGGCGCTCCCCAGGTCGTCCTCGACGGCGCCCATGACGTCGCCTCCGCCAACGCCCTCAAGCGCGCTGTTCTCAGCCTCTTCCCCTCTTCTGAAATAACTCTGGTTCTGGGAATCTCCTGCGACAAGGACATTCGCGGCATTGCACAGGTGCTTTCCGCTTTGCCGAGCCGGGTCATCCTCACCGCGGCCAAATCTCCCCGCGCGGCAAGCCCGGAGGAACTCAGCCGATTTGCCGCTCCTCATTTCGCCAAGGCCCAGGTGCAGACTTGCGCCGATGTTGCCTCAGCCGTCAGAAGCGCATACGCGCAAACGCCAAAAGAGGGGCTCATCCTGGTCACAGGTTCTCTTTACGTGGTGGGGGAAGCAATGAAGGAATTGGGGATTTCGCCGCTGTAGTCCTCAGCCGCTCTGCCAGCGGCCCAGGATGCTCTCGATTTCAGTCACCTTGCGCCGCGCCCGCTCCAGCAGCCTGTCGGCCGTCTTCGAAGGCGAAGACCTCCAGCACAGAATCCCCGCCAGGGCAAGCGCCGTCCCTCCCAGAAGAAGGGAGGCAAGGAGCAGTTTGCCGGTCGAAGAACGCCCTTCCAGGGCGGAATCGCTTTGTTTCTCAGACACCCTCTTCAAACCTCTGCTCAGATCCTGGGGAAGCCCTAGACGTCGAAAGTCTTGGGCCCTTCTTCGCCATACTCGTCTCGGCCGGAGAAGATGCGCCGGATGAAGGTCAGCAACTCCAGGGGGTTGAAAGGCTTCGTCAGATAGGCGCTCACCCCCGAGGACCAGCCGCGAAAGACATCCACGTCTTGGGCCTTGGCCGTTAGCATCACCACCGGAATCGTCCGGGTCGCGGCATTCGCCTGCAGCCGCTTCAGCACCTCAAAACCGTCCATGTGGGGCATCATCACATCCAGCACCACAAGGTCCGGCTTATCGCTCTCCACCTTCTTGAGAGCCTCCTTCCCGTCAAAAGCAGTAAGCACCGCATAACCTGCTCTCTCCAGGTTGACCTGGATCAGCCGGACAATATGGCGCTCATCATCCACCACCAGGATCTTTCTCTCGCGAGCCATGGCCCTGATCCTCCGCCTTCGCTTTTTTCAAGACTAACTCGGGCTCCTGACGCCCCCCGTTGTCGGAAAATATACCATCCCCCTATTTCCCTGTCAACCACGTCTTTACCTTCCCGCGCCGAAAGCAGGGCCTTCGGCCGGGAGCCCGAATCTGCCCTTCAGGGAGATTCTACAGCCCCTCCATGGTCGGGAAAAGTGTGAAAATCCCCCCGGAGTCCTTAATTGATACTTATATATACCATAACATTCATTTCACAACTTACCGCTATCCTGGGAGGGAATCTTCTCCTTGCAAGCGGCCCCTCTGCGGCCGCCAGGGGAAAAGACGCCGATCCATAATCACAGGAGGACAGCGGATGAGAAGATGGTTGCTTGCAATCGGGCTCCTCGGCCTGGTGATTTTGCCCTGGAGCGGTCCGGCTCTTGCCGAGGAACCGCAAATGGCTCCTCTCCAGCGCCAGATTGATGAACTCAAGCAGAAACTCGCCGAGGTGGATGCGCTGAGGGCCAAAATCGCCGCCCTCGAGGAGCAACTGAAAGCCACCGAGACCGCCCAGAAGAAGACCGAAGAAGCGCGGTCAAAAGAGGCGAAGGAACACAAGATTTCCGGCTATATGCAGCTGCGTTACCGGAATGACAACGCCCCTGACGGCAAAGATGAGTTCCTCATGCGCCGGGCAAGGCTGAACGTAGGAGGCGAACTGAGCGCCAAGACCGCCTACCGCCTCGAACTGCAGGCCGATGCCAAAGAGAAAGGCGGCTCTCCGGGCAGCAAAGTCCAACTGCGCACCGCCTATATCGAAGAGCGCCTCGCCGAGGCCAGCCGGGTGCGCTTCGGCCAGACCTTCGTCCCCTGGGGATATGAACTGGAAGCCTCCGTGCCTTCCCTCTGGACGGGCGAGCGGGCCTTGTTCATGGATCGCCTCTTCCCCGAACAGAGAGACATAGGCCTCGACCTCCAGTGGGCGAAAGGCAAGAATTCGCCCGTTGTCAACCTCGCCCTCTTCAACGGGACCGGGATAAATGCCACCGAGAACAATGAACTCAAAGACCCCTGCGCCCGGGTAAAGTTCCCCCTCGACAAGGGCAGTTTCGCCTTTTCCTACTATGACGGGCGCGCCGACAGCGGCGACACGGCCAAGGACGGCAAGCGCGTCGGCGCAGGGGCGGAGTTCGCCTGGGGCCGCTGGGCCTTCATGGGCGAATACCTCCAGGGTCAAGATGAAGGCGCCGATATGCGCGGCTGGTATGCCCAACTCGGCTCCAAGATCGGCAATACCCCGGGCTTCCTCTTCGCCAAGTTCGACAACTATGATGAGAATACCAACCGCGCGGAGGATGAGTTCGACCGCCTCTCCCTGGGCTATTTCTACGACCTCGACGCTCGCACCCGCCTGACCCTGGTCTATGAAGATCGGAGCGTGGGCGACAACTTCTCCGAGCGCTCCAAATGGGATGGCAACGCCTATTACCTGCAGTGGCAGGCGAAGTTCTGAAGCCCGAGAGTAGGGGCGAATTTCATTCGCCCGAAAGAAGTTGAGGCATCAAGGGGTTCGGTAGCCGCAGACTTCCAGTCTGCGCATGCAGTGAAGTAGGTGTAACCACCAAGACACAAAGGCACCAAGAGACTCAGTAGGGGCGAATTACCATTCGCCCGAAACCTATCCGCGGCTAGA
>Ga0299915_10002632_pt1 | contig 13058 bp, 9 predicted proteins | sample RVTome_13_FD_200263 | JGI IMG/M metagenome (GOLD analysis project Ga0299915, IMG submission 200263) | Soil microbial communities from uranium-contaminated site in the Upper Colorado River Basin, Wyoming, United States - RVT92D227 (version 2) ...
GTAAAAGATTGAGGATAGTCCTATGCCTTTCAGTTTTTGATAGATTATTCTGACTATTATTTTCTTCCATTTGTTTACAAAAATATCATATATATCATTATATTTCAATATATTATTTCATTTTATATCATTTTAATTATGGAAAATCCCTTCTTATGAATAAAGGGGGAAGAAATTTGTCTATACTCTAATATCTCATATAAAAATCTAAATAAAATACAGTATGACACTTCATGTGAAGATAATATAATATCGTTGAAGAATTTATTATGAAAAGTAATTCAATTATAAATACCTGAATTTAAATTTTAAAATATTTTTAAATATCTGCTATATTCTTCATCCCATCTGCTTTTATCTTCAGGTTTATAATTAGATACTATAGAAGAATTCATAGATATCGCCCTTCCCTCATCCAGGGTCTCTATCTCACCTGATGCCTTAAGCTGCATAAGCAAATTACCAACCGATGTTGTTTCAGCCGGACCGGCTACAACCGGAATTCCTGCAGCATCAGCGGTCCACTGGCATAGTAGTTTATTTTGAGTTCCCCCACCCACAACATGGAGAAGTTCTAATTTTTTACCTGTTAGTTTTTCCAGTTTATCAAGACCATATTTAAACTGCATTGCAAAACTCTCATAAATACACCTTGAAATCTCACCTATACTTCCCAGAATACTCTGGCCTTTCTCTTTACAATATTTATTTATTGTTTCAGGCATATCTATTTGAGGCTTTGAAAATATCGGATCATTGACATTAATAAATGATTTAAAAGGTTCAGCGGCAGAAGACAGTTTAACTATTTCGTCCCAGGATATATCCCTATTACTGTCTTTAATCCATTTTTCCCTGCATTGTTGAATTATCCAGAGCCCGGTTATATGTTTAACAAATAAATTTATTCCTTCCACTCCACCTTCATTAGAAAAATCGGCATTAAAAGCCTGGTTATTTATTATAGGACCTTCCGTTTCCTTGCCAATTATGCACCAGGTACCCATACTTATAAATGCCCAATTCTTATTTTTGCTCACTACAGGTATGCCGGCAACTGCCGAGGGTGTATCATGTGTTGCAGGAGCTATTACCGGTATAGTCTCTATTTCTAATTCACTGCATATATTATTTGAAATATCATCAATTTCTTCCCCCGGCATAATAATCTCAGGAAATATATCTTTAGGAAGATCCAACTTGTCAAATATTTTATCTTCCCATCTATTTTCTTTCTGGTTATACATTATGCTGGTTGTTATTCTTGTATATTCATTATAGGCTCTGCCGGTTAAAAAATAATTGAATATATCAGGTATAGTTAGAAATTTATTTCCGTTTATAAATTCCGGGGCATTCTGCAGTTTTAAAGAATATAAATGAAATAGGTCAAATATAGGTATAATTGCAGAACCGGTAAGTTCAAATAATTCTTTTCTGGAAATAATCTCATACAGACTGCAAGCATCGACTTTTCTTTTTTCATCCCGGTAGTGAACAGGATTTGATATAAGTTTTCCATTGCTGTCAATAAACCCAAAATCAGCTCCCCAGGTATCAAGTGCCATAGATGCTATATCTTTATATTTTTTTACTGAAGATTGAATTCCAATAATTAATTCCGAGTAAAGCCTGAGTATATCCCAGTAGAGAGTTCCTGATGCGTAGACAGGTCTGTTATCAAATCTATGAGTTACTTCCATATAAAATTTATTACCGTCATACCTTGCTACGGCAGAACGCCCGTTACTTGCTCCAAAGTCAAAAATTAGATAGTTTTTGGAAACCATAATCACTCTCTAAATTACGATAGATTACCTTTTTAATGTCACTGCTTTTTCATATTTTAAAACTTCATCAATCCATTCTACATCAATTGGAACTCCTTTAGACTCACAGTAGAAGTCCCAAACAGCTCCAAACGGCATTATTTTTAAATCTTCCATAAAACCAAGTCTTGCAAATAAATTATTCTTATCTTCATAATCCTTTAAAATATGTGTTGGTTCAAGTAGTGCAATAAGAAGTGCTTTTAATACCGCCCTTGCCCCAATTACCCAGGCACCTACTCTATTGATAGAGCCATCAAAAAAATCTGTGGCTATATATACTTTAGAAAGTGCATCTGCTCTTACAATTTCAGCCATAATATCTATAAGTTCTTCTGTTAATATTGGCACATGATCACTATCCCACCTAACACCTCTACTTAAATGAAGCAGTATACCTTTTACAAATTGTAATACTGCTGATATTTTATCCGAGACGATCTCCGTTGGGTGGTAATGTCCTGTATCAAAAGTAATAAGTTTATCTTTTTTTACAGCATAGCTTAAATAAAATTCATGTGAACCTACTGTATAAGCTTCGAGCCCAATTCCATATAATTTACTTTCTAAAGAATCTAGCGTATTTTTCTCAGGATAGGAAATACTAAATATTTCATCCAGCGATTTCAATAAAATTTCCCTATGCTTTAGCCTGCTTACTAATAAATCTTTTGACCCATCAGGGATCCACATATTACAGATGCATCTATTTTTTAATTCCTTTCCAATATAGTTTGATATATCCCTGCATCTCTTCACGTGTTCCACCCAGAACTCTCTTATTTTTTCATTACTGCTTGATAAAGTAAATCCGCTATCTGCCATTGGATGTGAAAATAAAGTAGGATTAAAGTCCAAACCTATACCAAGCTTTTTTGCCCATTCTATCCAACTGGAAAAATGCTCTGATAAAATTTCATTCCTATTAACTGCTTTCCCTTTAAAATCGCCATATATTGCATGAAGATTTAATCTTTTTCTACCAGGTATCAGCGAAAAGGCTTTTTCAATATCTGATCTAAGCTCATTTATATTTTTTGCTTTTCCATGATATTTTCCTGTAGATAGTATACCGCCACCTGAAAGTATATCATTTGTGGCCTCAAATCCTCCTACGTCATCTCCCTGCCAGCATTGAATTGAAATAGGAATATCTTTTAATTTATTTAGTACATCATCTGTATCTATTCCATATTTCGTATACTGCTTTCTTGCCAGTTCATATGCTTCTTTTATTTTTGCATTCATTGTTCTCCTACCAACAATATATCTCTTAAATTGTTATCTTCCTTTTAAACAATTATTTATAAAACGTTTTTAATAAAACGTTTTATAAATTTATAATATTTTAACTTATTTGTCAATATTTCGAATTGCTTTGTTCAAAATCTAAACGAAATTATTTAAATTATAGAATCAGATTCCCTATATTTAAAGAAAAATATAACACTTTAAATACAATGAGGCAAAGAAAAGCAATAATAGCTGAGATTCAAGATAGCTACAATAGAGCCACAAAGAAAGATAAAACTAAACTGGAAGAGCATGGTAAGATAGACTTATCTTAACTTCTTAATATCAAACTTACCTATTAATTATTATTTAATTGCTTAATTGCTTCATTTATCATCTCTTCTTTTATAGCTCCTTCTCCAAAAATAATCAAACTACGCAGTGGCATATTTCTCACTATAGCTTCTAAAAATTCAGGATCTTCTTTCATAATACCACTGTATGTACTGGTGTTTTTTTTCATTGTATCCAATATTTGCCGGGCTATTTTGGCACCAACTGGATCATCCATTAAATCTCCTATAATCGAATTTCTGCTATATTTCTTTTTAATGGTGGTGCCGGACTTGATACTAATGGTTTCTCTAAGAGTTATATCCTTTGAAGATCCTCCGACCAGTATTTCAAAATCTCCACTCTCTACTTGCCAGTCCTTTATATCCACGTCATAGTAGGCAAAAGCTCTTTTGCCAAGGGTAAAGGTAACCGTATTCTCTTCGCCCGGTTCAAGCTCTATTTTGGCAAATCCCTTCAGTTCCTTCTCCGGTCTGATTACACTACTTTTAACATCCCTTATATATAGTTGCACAATCTCTTTACCCTTTAGCTTGCCTGTATTTTTTACCTTAACTGCTACATTTACTATCTCGCTATCGGACATCTCTTTCTTATCCAGTGAAATACCAGTATAGCTAAAACTGGTATAGCTTAACCCAAATCCAAATGGAAATAATGGTTCAATATCTTTTGCCTCATAATACCTATACCCTACAAACAATCCTTCCCTGTATTCTACTATGTCCCCTTCTCCAGGAAAATTTAAATATGAAGGGTTATGGCTTAGCTTGAGAGGAAAAGTTTCTGCTAACTTCCCGGATGGATTGGTGATACCAAATAATAAATCAGCCATAGCTCCACCTCCTGCCTCTCCACTTAAATAACCTTCTAACACAGCTTTTACCTTACTCAGCCAGGGCATCTCTACCGGAGAGCCATTACTTAATACCACTATCATATTATCATTAACCTCGGCTGCAGCCTCGATAAGTCTACTGTGATTTTCAGGTATCTTTATATGTTTTCTATCATACCCTTCTGATTCATACCTATCCGGCAGTCCTGCAAATACAACTGCTACATCTGATTGTCTGGCCATTTCTTTTGCTTCACTGATTAAATCTTCGTCGACCTCATCACTATCCATCCTGTATCCTGCTGCATATAAGACCTTGGTACTATCTCCTGCTTCTTTTTTAATCTCATCATAGGCATTATCTATCTTGAAAGGATTTACGCGGGAACTTCCTCCCCCCTGATACCTGGGGTTCTTGGCAAATGCCCCTATTACAGCCAGTATCCCTTCTTTTTTAAGTGGTAGAATATAATCCTCATTTTTTAGCAGTACCATACACTGCCGGGCCACTTCTCTTGTTAACTGATGGTGGGCTTCTCTATCATAAGTGGCATCTTTCTTTTGATTATCTACTGCTTTAAATATTATAGTTAAAAGCCTCTCTACGGCACTACTAAGGACCTCCTCATCTAACTGGCCACTTTTTACAGCTTCAATTATCTTCTTCTCTCCCTGTCCATAGCTTGAGGGCATTTCCAGTTCCAAGCCAGCTTTTAGACCGTCTACCCTTTCATTGATGGCTCCCCAGTCTGATACTACAAAACCTTCAAAGCCCCACTCCTTCCTTAATATATCAGTCAGCAAGTACCTGTTCTCCGAGCAGTAGCTGCCATTAGCCTTATTGTATGCGCACATTACCGTCCATGGCTGCGACTGTCTGATGGCATTCTCAAAACTGGCAAGGTAAATCTCCCTTAAAGTCCGCTTGTCAACTTTTGCATCTACTGTAAGTCTTCTGTGTTCTTGATTGTTTACAGCAAAATGCTTAATTGATGTGCCCACACCCTGGCTCTGCACCCCTTTGATGTAACTTACTGCTAGTTCAGATGATAGATAAGGATCTTCGGAATAGTACTCAAAGTTCCTACCGCATAATGGGGATCGCTTGATGTTTACTGAAGGGCCTAGAATGATAGAAATCCCTTCGGCCTGGCACTCCTCCCCCAGGGCTATTCCCACCTTTTCAAGCAGCTTCCTATCCCATGAAGAAGCCAGACATGAACCACTGGGAAAACAGATTGACGGCACACTTTTAAAAGAATTCTCATCTATTTGTTTTCTAAGTCCATGAGGTCCATCTGACATCCTAATCGATGGTATCCCGAGCCGCTCAATTGCTCTTGTGTTCCACCAATCCTCTCCCGAACATAGACTAGCTTTTTCTTTTAAAGTCATTTGAGAAACTATTTTTTTAATATCTCTGGTCATATTAACTCCTAATTTCTTTTATTACGTCTTGTTAAGGATAGACAAAATCATTTTTAAACAAAATATTTTCTAATAAAATATGTCGGCGTACAGCTCCATGCATGACAGTAGCTGTTTATAAGATTGCTGCCATACGGGGATAGAAATTTATCTTCAGGATTATAAAGCTCCCAAAAACAATCTGCCCCATCCTTTACCATCTCACCCCAATATGCCCTCATCTGCTCCAGCGCTTTATCCCTCTTACCACATAAAATAAGTGCTTCAATAAGATGATGATACATATAAGGTGTTACCATTTTAATCTCCGGGGGATCTGTAAAAAGCCGATCAAGCAAACTGTTATTTTCCTTTTTATCTAAAACTTCCGCAAGCCCCATCCATATTTGTGACGCCCATGAGATTTGCCCTCCTGCGCCACTTACAAAAAAGCCCTTCTCTGCATTCCAAAGATGGGCCAGTACAGCTTTTGATGTTTCTTCAATTTTATCCTTAATAAATCTCGTCACTTCATCAAGCTGTAAAGCCTGCGCCAGTAAAAGGCCCCTTTTAAGGCAGTAAATCAGGACCGCTTGAGCAGATGCCTGTTTATTTAAATTTTGATTCCAGTCAATAAAACACCACCATGAAGAATCGTCTTTAACGATTCCTCTTTCATCCAACCTGCGCAGGGCAATTTTAATCTGGTCCATTGCGATAGGCCAGAGATCGGTCAATGTCTTCATATCCTTTGTTTCCATATAATAGTCATATAAAGTTGCAACAAAGAAAAGAGAATAATCATAAAGGTAGATATCGTCAACCAGAGGCTGGGGCTCCTCATACACACAGGCACCCACCTGCCCGCCTTCCATAAGTAGTCCACCAAAAAGATAAAGACAGCGTTTTACCAGATCATAGTTCTTGAATATGTAGTAATTTGCAAGTGCCTGGAGCCTCAAGTCGCCTATCCATAATCGTCTATCTCTCTTGGGGCCGTCTTCAAATACCGACTGCATGCAATCCTGAAGTGTTTTAATACTGATTCTGTCTATAGTTTTAAGATCCTCTGGCACACTACCCGGCAAAGACTCCACTTTCGATGCATCTCCTGATGTAACTGTACTGCAGTGAATGTCTGAAAAGGCCACCTTGTATCTTTCTGAGGTATCTATTACGACAATTTTAAGATAACGGAAAGCGTAGCGCCTTGGCAACTGTATTTCAGTTGGAAGGACATCAATATTGATTATTTCGTCCTGCAGCCATGAGCGGCTCAACCAGCCATTGTAATCATCAAAGGATTCCACAATCTCGCAGGGCATTTCTCCAAAAATAAGTTTGATCCGTAAGGGAGCGTCCGGAAGACTTCCTACGGGTTTTATTGATAGATTTAGATAACCTACCTCATGATCTCCAAAATCAACTATAAGGCTTTCATTCTTGCCAAATGATTTCTGCTGCAAACTCTCTATACTTCCTATGGTTTGGGTTTTCCAACCCTGAAATGCATTGGGGTCTTTTATTACTTCTATTACTTCCTTAGGATAAACTTCAGCTTTATATAGCTTCGGTTTCATACTTTCTGCAATATCAACAAGTTCCTGTCTTCTGCTTATGCTTCTACCATCATTGAACATAATATCAACCTTTAACTGCGCCTGCTGTCAATCCTTTTATCATAACTTTATTTAAAAATAGATATAGGAACAAGGTTGGCAGTGTTGACATTACGATAGATGCAAAAGTCGGCCCCCAGTATCTTTGTCCAAATTGTCCGGTAAAATACATTAAACCCGTTTGTACAGTTTTAAGATTCATCTTACTAATAAATGTCATTGAAAAAACCAGATCATTCCAGGTAAACAAAAATTGTATTGTCAGTACAGTTGCAATAGCATTTTTCATAAGTGGCAGCATTATCCTGGTAAATACAGAAAAAATACTGCATCCATCAATTACTGCTGCTTCAATCATTTGATTCGGGACACTTTTAAAGAACCCTACAAACAAATATATGGAGATTGGTAAACCAAAGGCTGAGTAAACAATTATAAGGCCCAATAATGAATTTAATAATCCAACATTTTTATATATAATAAATAATGGAATTAACACGACCTGCACAGGAATCGTAATACCCAATAAAAAAAATGTTAATGTAATTCTGCTAAGCTTCCATTTCATTTTTGTAATGGCAAAGGACACTGGTGCGCTAAAAGTAATAATGAGTAATAAAGCAACCAAAGTAGCTATAGCACTATTTCTAAAGTAAATACCCATTTTACCTACTGTCCAGGCTACAGCATAGTTACTAAAGGTCAGCTTTTCAGGAAGCGCATATACCGCTCTGAGAGAAAACTCCGAAGGTGACTTTACGGATGACAATAACAACCAGATGATTGGGTACATTTGAACACATAAAAATAAAATTATAAAAATCTTGCTAAAGTAATTACCAACTTTCTTCATTTCGTCATTTTTCCCCTTAAATTTAGATTACCTTCCAAATTAGGCTGCATCATCTTTTAAAAATAATTTATTAATAAGCAAAGCAAACACTAAGCACTCGATTAATATAAATATTGCAACAGTGCTGCCGTATCCGTATTTACCGTACCTAAATGCCAAGTTATACATATATATCGTAAGTGTATTGGTAGATGTTCCCGGTCCTCCTGCCGTCATTGCTACAATTGATTCAAATACCTTCAAAGTTCCGGTTACACTTAGTACCAATGCAACACCTATAATAGGTTTAATCAATGGCAGTAAAATATGTCTTACAAGAGCAAATCCACTTGCTCCATCCAAACGCGCAGCCTCTATAATTTCTTCCTTAACATCAATTAGAGCAACGTAAAAAATAATTGCATAGAATCCCATAGCTCTCCATATGTCAGCTATACATATTGCCCATAATGCAGTTTGTGGCTGGCCAAGCCAGGGCTGTATTAAGAAGTCCAACCTAAGAACCCGTAAAATACTATTTATAAGCCCATATTGGGGAGCTATTTCATATATCTTTACAAACAGCTGCGCTACAGCTACTGTCGGTAAAACTACAGGAAAGAAAATGATGGTTCTCGCTAAGATATTATATCTTTTAATGCCAAACAACAGTAAAAAAGATACTAACAATCCCAGTATGATTTGACCGGTAACTACTACCCCAACATATTTTAAATTTGTTAATAAACTTTGCCAAAAAAGTCTATCAGTAAAGAGCTTTGTGAAATTTGTAATACCTGTATAATTAAAATTTATTCCCGGTACGCCATCAAAAAATGTATACACCCCAGACCATATAATTGGAACAAACACTATAAACATATAGACAATAATTGCAGGAAGAATAAATAAAGCTATTGCCTTTTTATCCCTGAGCATCCTTTCCATGCTTTCCCTCTCTATGGTTATTCTCAATAAAAGAACACAAGTAGTTCATTATTATATTATCATTATTATAATACAAATAAATATTAATAATCTAACAAATGATTTCTGATAAATTTTGGGTTCCACCATTTTACTTTCTTCGTAAGAATGGTGGAACCCCTGATGTTTGTCAAGAATTTGTACAATTAACTACTACTGTTATTCGCTTAAACTTGCTTGTAAAGCTACGTCAAGCTGTGCACAGTATTCTTCCGGGGTTATGTCCCCAAGTACAAGTAACTGTACATTCTGTGTCGCTACATCTGAAACACTTTGTGCAAGTCCGTATTCCATCCATAGCCCGGTATTCTCAATTTTTGCCATTTCATCAATTACCAGTTGTGTATATGGCTGTAGATCTGTAGGTTCGCTGGTTAACTCGAAACATGGAATACTTCCCAGTTCGCTTAGAGCGAGATCACTATATTTTGGGAAAACATATTTTGCCCAATCTGCAACCTGTGCATCAAATCTATTTTGTGCAAGAACATATAGTAATCCAAAGCTAACTATATAGTCACTGGTACTTCCGGCTCCTCCTTCAACAGCTGGGAAACTAAAGAATCCAATTCCATCTGGTCCCAACGTATTTTTTGTTTCATCATTGAAATCTCTTATGGCCCAGGTCCCCATATAGTACATAGCTGCCTGTCCATTTAAAAACGCATCATTAGCAACATCATAGGTTATTGTATTAACACCTTCCCCAAAATATCCATTCACACCCATCTCCTGAACTATTGTGGCAGCTTCTACAAAGGCCGGATCAGTAAAAGACAACTCTCCGCTATTTGCTTGTACAATACAATCCGTCCCCAATATACGCATAGCAATATTAGCTATTAAACGGGTTAATGGCCATCTTTGTTCACCTGATGCTGCAAATGGCTGTATACCTAATCCTTTCAATGTTTCAGCAACAGCAAGCATTTCATCTACTGTAGTAGGTACTTCCAGATTATTGTCCGCAAAAATCTGTTTATTGTACCATATTCCTTCAATATTATTTTCGGTTGGCAGTGCATACAATGCATCTGTGCCTACAATGTTCATTATACCGTTCCTAATAGCTGGAGGAACACCCAGATCCACACCATCAGCAAAATTCTCATCGATATTAACAACTTGTCCTGCGTCAACAAGGCCCTTCAGTACCTGGTTATTTTGATTAACAAATAATTCTGGTAACTCATCCGCTGCAGAATAAGTACTTATCTTTGGATCTAGTTCACTTGCCTGCGCAGCTACTTCCAACTCCAAAGCAAAATTTGGATGATCTGCTATATATTCATCAGTTAGAGTTTTAATTATCAATGATCCTGCTGTAGCTTCATCCCATATTGTTAAAAAGCTTACTGTCTTTGGTGCTTGAAGATCCACTTCTTCCTCTTCTTCTGCTACTTCCTCTTCTGCTACTTCCTCTTCTGCTACTTCTTCTTCTGCTGCTACTTCTTCTTCTGCTTCCGGTTTACAGCCGTACAATGAAAAAGCTGCAACCATCGATATACTTAATATTAATACTACCATCCATAACAATGATTTTTTCATTTTCAAATCCTTTCTTTTCAAAAATCTCAATTAAAAAATACATATAATTATTTCTATAAACCACCTCCTCTAATGCTTTACTTTTTACATTATCTCCTATAAATTTCTTCCGAGATTTGTTTTGGTTACAGCTCTAATATAAGATTATATTACTCCTCCTGGACAAATCTCTTTCTATTTTATACTTATCACCCCCCTTTAAAGTGTTTTTTTCCCATTGTATCTTTATTTCATTACTATTATTTTTAATGTCTTGCTAAAAAATTTTTAAACTAACTATCCATAAATACTTAACTTATTTACTTCCCCATCCTTGCATTAAGATCTTAATGATCTTAATGCAAGGATACGAGAGTGAAAAAATACCAAACGTTTTTGTAAAAACGTTTTATAAGTTTATTCTATTTCAATTTATTTGTCAATACCTCGAATCGCCCTTGCCATCTACGATTTAAAAGTGCACACTTTTTTATAGGATTTATGTTTTAAAAGTGCACACCTAAAAAGCTATAATCTAGAACCAAAAAGGATGGTTTTAGATTATGAGTCTTTTTCTTTTTATCGTAGAATCCATACTTTTAAGCTCTATCCATTATGGTGGGAAGAGATACTTTATATCCATATTTTTCCCTAAGGAAATCTTTTATGTAGCTGTAGTTGTAGTACTTTATGGGTACTGCTGCATTTAATTTAAAGAAAACAGCAGAGATATGATATTGAGATAAGCTAAAATATACCTTTGATAGACTGGCATTTAATAATCAGGTTTGCGATTTTAATGTTTCAGGTAATAGGTTCGATATATTACGGTTCCTTGGTTTTGCTACACTCTGTCTCACTATTAACTCTGTTGGAAGTACTATATTCTTCTCTTTTACCCTTTTGCCCTTTATTATATCCAGCAATAGATTTATAGCTGTAATACCCATCTGCTTTTTAGGCTGTTTTATAGTCGTTAGAAGTGGATCAGTATACAGACTCATTAGTATATTATCAAATCCTACTACAGATATTTCTTCAGGAATTTTAATTTTCAGTTCCTTTAAAGCTCTAACCACACCTACAGCTATGAAATCAGAGGCATTCATAATTACACTTGGAATATTTTTACAATTAAGAATTTTTTTAACCGCTTCACGGGAACCTTCCAGTTCATTTAATCTAAGATCTTCACTTATTACTACAATATCTGGATTAAAAATAAGTTTATTATCCTTCAATCCCTCACAATAACCTTTAAATCTTTTTTCAACCGTGGTTTGATTATCATAAGTATATGAAATATATCCTATCTTTTTATGCCCTAATCTATGTAAATAATTTATAGCCTCTCGCATAGCTCCAAAGTTATCTATTAAAACAGACGGTATTTTTGTGTCTCCTAATTCTCTGTCTGCAACAACAACCGGAACTTTATCATCATTTAATGCCTTAATGTGATCAAAGCTGTTATAACCTGAAATAAAAACAAACCCATCCACAAATTGTTTTCTTAAAATTTCTATACTCTTCTTCTCTTCCAAAACGTCATAATAGGTGCATGCAAGTAAAACATTATATTTTCGTAGTCTTGCAACCTCCTCCACTCCCCTTATCACCTGTGCAAAAAATTGGTTAGATATATCCGGGACTATAACCGCTACTGTACTAGTACTTCTAGTCTTAAGCCCTCTTGCAATTATATTTGGTGTATAATTTAAGTTCCTAGTAATTTCAAGAATTTTCTCTTTTGTCTCTTTTTTTACATATCTTGAATTATTTAAGGCATTAGAGACTGTGGATATTGATACTCCAGCCTTCCTTGCCACATCTTTAATTGAAGCTATTTTATATTTACTTTTCAAACCTTACTCCCCTTATTTTATTCGCATCTTATACTCATACAATCATAAAGACCATAATTAAGTAAAGCAATTATTTGCTCAATTTAATATTTTTACAAAAGTGAATTCATTAAAATTTTTTGTAAACATTTTATTTATAAAATAAGTAAATCATATTTTATAAAACGATTTTATATTTTATTTTTATATAAGTCAAAATCTCGAACTTTTTTTCTTTAAATCTAATTGAAATTGTATTTTCTATTAAACAGTTCAGGTTATATATAATTTTTCGATATTTTCCAGGTATCTTATATCCGGCTCTATTTTATTTGTATCTTTCGTTTCAGAAACGGTAGAAGTATTATCAATATAATGACCGATAAAGCCAGCGTTATGCCGCAGCTCAGCCAGAAATCACCTTTACTTCCGGAATCTATAAAAATATTTTTAAGAATCCTGAAAATCCAGTAATTGGGAAAGGGATAGAAAAAGTACTGATAGGGGTCATGGACAAAAATAGCAGCTATGGGAATTAGAAAGATGACAAGATTTAAAACTTTCATTATGGCAATCCCGCTTATCTGA
>Ga0299915_10002633_pt1 | contig 13057 bp, 5 predicted proteins | sample RVTome_13_FD_200263 | JGI IMG/M metagenome (GOLD analysis project Ga0299915, IMG submission 200263) | Soil microbial communities from uranium-contaminated site in the Upper Colorado River Basin, Wyoming, United States - RVT92D227 (version 2) ...
AGGTGGCGGACGACCTGGCTCGTGAACCTCGATAATCCCCAGGTGGAACCCAAGAAAGTCTTCGACCTGAGCGTCCAGGACCAGTACAACGACCCGGGACGGCCGGTCATGACGTCCCTCAAGACGGGCGAACGGGTCATCCTGCAGGACAAGGACTCGGTCTATCTCAGCGGGAGCGGCGCCTCGCCGCAGGGGGACCATCCCTTCCTGGACCGGATGAACCTCAAGACCCTGGCCAAGGACCGCCTCTATCAATGCCAGGACCCGGCTTATGAGACCTTCGTCGACTTCAACGGCGCCTCGCGGACCGAGGTCATTACGAGCTATGAAACCAAGACCAGCCCGCCCAATTATTATGTCCTGAACATCAGGAACAAGAAGCGCCGCGCCCTGACCGAGTTCAAGGACCCGGCGCCCCAGCTCACGGCCGTCAAGAAGGAGCTCATCAAGTACAAGCGCAACGACGGGGTCGACCTCTCCGGAACGCTCTATCTCCCGGCGGATTATCAGCCCGGCACGCGGCTGCCCGTCGCCCTCTGGGCCTATCCTCTGGAATACAGCGACGCGACGACCGCCGGCCAGGTCCGGGGCTCGGTCAACCGGTTCACTTTCTACCGCGGCACGTCCCAGCTCTTTTTCGTCACCCAGGGCTACGCCGTCTTCGATAACGCCACGATGCCGGTCATCGGCGACCCCAAGACCATGAACGATACCTACGTCCAGCAGATCGTGGACAGCGCCCAGGCGGCCATCGACGTCCTGGACAAGATGGGCGTCGGCGACCCCAAGCGCGTCGGGGTCGGCGGGCACAGCTACGGGGCCTTCATGACGGCCAACCTGCTGGCCCACTGCGACCTTTTCGCCGCCGGGATCGCCCGGAGCGGGGCCTACAACCGGACCCTGACCCCCTTCGGCTTCCAGGCCGAGCGCCGGACTCTCTGGGAGGCGCCCGAAACCTACATCAAGATGTCCCCCTTCATGCACGCCAACAAGATCAACGAGCCCATTCTCCTCATCCATGGCGAAGCGGACAACAATTCGGGGACGTTCCCCATCCAATCGGAGCGGCTGTTCGCCGCCCTGAAGGGGTTCAAGGCCACGGCCCGCCTGGTCATGCTGCCCAATGAGAGTCACGGCTACTCGGCGCGTGAATCCGTGCTTCATGTTCTAGCGGAAATGTTCGACTGGTTCGATAAATACGTGAAGAACAGGACGTGAAGGAAGAATTTTTCCACAAAAATTGTGCATAAGGTTGTGGAAAAGTGATGACGGCGATGCGGCAAGTCACAGAAAGCCGCGGAGTTTTAACCGACTGCACAGCGAATGTGCAGCAGACAGAGGCGCGGGGTTGATTTTCCTGTCTCGCCGGACGGAACGGCTGATATTCCGGATTTTCGGCGCCGCTCTTCTCGCCGCGTGCCTTTCCTGCGTCACTTTTCCCCCCGCCGTGGCGGTCGAGCCGCTCCGCATCCTGGTCTCGAACGACGACGGCTGGAATGCGCCGGGGATCACGGCCCTCGTTGAAGCGCTCCGCGGCCTCGGGGAGGTCGTCGTGGCCGCTCCCGCCCGCAACCACAGCGGCGCCGGCCACAGCATGACCTTCGACGGGCCGATCGCCGTCCAGCGGAACGATAAGGACGGGGTCCCCTGGTTCATTATCGACGCCCGCCCGGCCACCTGCGTCCGCCTGGCCGTCCAGTCGCTCCTCGAGACGCGGCCCGGCCTGGTCGTGAGCGGCATCAATCGCGGGGCCAACCTGGGGACGGAGACATCTTATTCAGGGACGCTGGGCTGCGCCGAGGAAGCGGCCGTCATTGGCCTGCCCGCCCTGGCCGTTTCCCTGGAACGCGCCGAGGAAATGGATTACCGGGCGGCGGCGGGCTTCACCGCCTCTCTCGTCCGCGAGCTCGCCCGGCGAGGAAGCCTCGGACCGGGCCTTCTCCTTAATATTAATGTGCCCGCCCGACCGGCCGCCGAGGTCAAGGGTTTCCGCCTGACCCGGCTCGACACCCGGCCGGCGATCGAATTCTACGAGAAGCGGACGGATGGCCGGGGAGAGGAAGGCTACTGGCCGGGCTTCCGGCCTCTCGAGCCGGGCGCGCCGGGAACGGATACCAGGGCGCTCAGTGAAGGCTATATCTCGGTCACTCCGCTCGGCCTGGACCAGAGCGACGGACGGGCGGCCGGGGCCCTGAAGTTTATCGAGAGTCTCGCGGCCGGGCGATCGTCGTCCGCCGGGCTTCCCTTGCGTCCCGGCGGGTGATAGAATCGGAGCGGGAGGAATCGCCGAAGGAGGAAACTATGATCAAGCCCGGTTTATGCGCCATCCTCGTCTTCAGCCTGACGCTGGGGACGGCCGCCGCCGAGCCGCCCCAGTCCGTCACCGTGACCGTCAAGACGATCGAGCCGTTCAGTTATGTCTGCATCCCCTACACGGGGTCGCTCGCGAACATCCGAGAGGTCGTCGGGAACCTATTCCTTTATATGCAGCAGCAAGAGGTCACCCCGATGGGCGAGATGATCGGCGTCTACCATACCGACCCCAGCAAGGGAGAACCCGAAAAGCAGCAGTGGGAGATCGGCTTCCCCGTCTCCCCGCATTCCAACCCGCTGCAGCCGCTGCAGCGCAAGGACTGGGTCTTCACCGAGGTCGCAACGGCCATTCACACCGGCACGCCCGATATGACCGGCGAGACGGTCGCCAAGATCAACGAGTGGCTGGAGGTCAACGGCTACGAGGTGGCCGGTCCTGTCCTCGAAAAGTATTTTAATTTCGACCCCAGCGAGCCCGATCGGGGCGGGCTCCGGATCGAGATCTGGGTCGCCTGCCGGAAAAAGTAGCGTCCGCGGCGGCGGCCTCTCGCCCCCCTACTTTTCGAACCTGTAGCCCGACCACGGCGCGGTCAGGATGTGCCGCGGCGCAGCGGGGTCGTCCTCGACCTTGCGCCGCAGGCCGTAAATGAACGTATCGACGGTCCTCGTCGTCGGGAACTTCTCGTAGCCCCAGACCTGGTTGAGGATCATCTCGCGCGACACGACTTCGCCCTCGTGCGCGGCCAGGATCTTGAGCAGCCCGAACTCCTTGGCCGTCAGGTTGAGCTCGCGGCCGCCCTTGGTCGCCTGCTTCTTCGCGAAGTTGACATAGACGTCGCCGAAGGAGCACTCCTCGAGCTCGGGCGCCTCCGGCCGCGCCCGCCGCAGGACGGCGTGGACCCGGGCCACGAACTCGTGCGTCCCGAACGGCTTGAGGAGGTAATCGTCGGCCCCGAGCTCCAGGCCGACGACCTTGTCGATCTCGTCCATTTTCTTGCCCGAGATGAGGACCACGGGCGTCTGGTTCCCGCTCTCCCTCATTTTCCGGCAGACCTCCAGGCCGCCGAGCCCGGGCAGGACGAGGTCGAGAACGACGAGGTCGAACTTTTCGCCCGTGATGCGGGCCAGGGCCGCCTCGCCGTCGGCCTCATGCCGGACCTTGAACCCCTCGGACTCCAGGGCCGCCTGCAGGGTGGCGGCCAGGGCCGCGTCGTCGTCGATGATGAGGGCTTTTCTCATGGTTTGGGGAACTCCAGAATGAATTCGCTGCCGCGGCCGGGTTCGCTCGCGACCCGGATGCGGCCGCCGTGGGCGTCCATGATATGGCGGACGATCTTGAGGCCCAGGCCGACGCCTTTCGGGTTGTGCCGGACCCCGTCGGGCGCGCGGTAGAAGGCCTCGAAAAGCCGGGCCTGGTCCTCGGGCGCGATGCCCACGCCGCGGTCCCGGACCCGGACCTCGACGCGGTCGCCCGCTTCCGCCACGGACAGGGCGACCTCCGCCTTCCCGCGCGAATACTTGACGGCGTTGTCGAGGAGGTTGAAGAGGGCTTGGCGGACGGCGTCGGCGTCGAGGTCGAGGACGACCGGCGCCTCGGGCATCGCGATGTCGAGGGCGAGGGATCCCGGCGGCCGACCCGCCCGGACGAGCTCCAGGACGTCGCGGACGATCGGCTGGAGGACGGTCGGCTGCCGGACGCAGGTCATCGCCTGACGCTCGATGCGGCCGAAGTCGAGGACATTGTGCAGGAAGCGCGAGAGCCGGCCGCACTCGCCCGCCATCAGCTCGAGGAGCCGGCCGCGTTTCTCCTCGTCCGCCACCCGGCCCGAGCTCAGGAGCTCCGAGAGGCCCTGGATGGAGTTCATGGGCGTGCGGATCTCGTGGGACACGGACGAGATGAACTCGGTCTTCAGCCGGTTGAGCTCGTCGAGCTTCTCGCGCGAGGCGCGCTCGTAGACGACCTCCTCGTGCAGCCGGACCCGCTCCACGTTGAGGGCCAGCTCGCCGGCCAGGGTCTCCAGGAGGTCGAGGTCCTCGCCGCTGAACTTCTCCCCCGACCTTTTTCGGCCCAGGCCAACCCAGCCGGCGAGTCCGGACGGGCCGAAGGCGAGCGGGAGGAGAAGCTCGAGGCGCGCCTGGGCCAGCGCGGCGGAGCGGCCGAAATCGACGTTCTCCCGGGTCATGGTGCTTTCGCGCCGGGCGTGGGCCCGCAGTCCCTCCGGCGCGGTGACGGGCGCCGCCGCGGCCAGCGCGTCCGCGTCCCCGTGCCGGAGGAACGTCTCCGGCGCGGCCTTCGAGGACGACCCGACGATCAAACCGATCTTCTCCACCGGGAGCGCCGTCTGAACGGCGGCCGTGAAGAGCTCGGCCAGATGTTCGTACTGGAAGGCCCGCTGGGCCCGGGCCGCGAACTCCCGGACCGCGCGGCGGTAATCATAGCTCTGCCGGAAGAAGGCCCGGTCCACGACGGCCTGGATCCGCCGCCGCGCGGGCTGGATGGCGGCGGCGGCCGCGACCGCGGCCACCAAAGGAAGGATGTCCTCGCCGGCGAAAACAAAACGAGAGAAGAGCCGGCGCAGGACCTCGACGATGACGAGGAAGAGGCTGACGCTGAAGACCGTGAGCAGCGAATAGACGAGGCTGCGGTTGATGACGATCGTGATGTTCATCAGCCGGAACTTGAGGATGGCGAAGGCGAGGGCCGCGGGCATGAACAGGAAGAAGAGGCTCGAGGTCTCGTAGGAAATCCACGGCCCGAGGCCCAGGGCCTTGGGCAGCTGGTAGAGGAAGATGAAGGGCGCCAGGCCGGCGGCGAGGCCGAAGAACATCCACTGGAACTGCCGTCGCTCCTCCTCGAAGACCGCCCGGCGGTAGGCGACGACGAGATGGGCGAGCGCGGCGGCCAGGAAGAGGATGAGGTACCACCGGAACACGTAATAGGTCCGGTTCTGAAAGCGGAAGAGCGGGAGGTCGGAGGCGAGGACGGCCCGCAAGAAGACATAATTGAAGAAAACTCCGAAAGCCAGCGCGGGTCCATAGAGCCAGGCGGGGTGGTAGCCGCGCCGCCGGGGGGCGAAGGTCAGGGAGAACCTGAGCAGGAGGGCCGGGGTCAAAGGGTACAAGAAATTATAGATGAGGCCCGGGAGGAGGCTTAGGCCATGGTCGCGGACAAGACCGTAGTCGGAGACGATGATGAAAGAGGCGGAGGAAACGAGGGCCAGGGCGTAGAAGACCCGGGCCCGGACGTGCCATCGCCTCAGGAGGAAGACGACCAGGCCGATGAGCCAGGTCGCGAACCCGACGATGAGGGTCTCGTAGGGGTAGGCCCGGTGAGAATAGACGGGAACGTAGTGCGCGGTCCGGGTGACGGTCCCTTCGCCTTCGCGGAGGACGAAGGTCGATTCCTGACCGATCCTCCTGTGGCTCAGGATGAAGTCGAAGTCGTCGTCCCGGACGACGACGTCCACATCGTCGATACGCACGACGCGGTCCAGAGGGATGTCCGCGGGCAAGCCGGGACGAGTCCGGAGAAGGAGGAAGGCGTAGAGGCTCAGGCCGGCCAGGAAGAAACCGATGCCCAGCGAAACACGGAAGAGGAGCCTCTTCATTCCCACCCCGAGCCTTACTGGACCGGACTATAGCATGCCCGGCCGCCGTTTTCAATCCAGAACCGTCCGCCCGCCGTTGACCCGTTCGCCAGCGTAAAGCTCCAACTTTCATGGTGGAGACAAGAAGCGCGGCTCAGGGTTAACCCTGGCCTTCCAGGGGGCGAGGGTTTGACAGCACGCGGCGACTGGCGATATAGTCCAGGGGCGAAGGAGGGCGAGCGCCATGCCCAGAAAACCCAAGAATCCCCGCCTGCCGTTCGGCGACCAGCAGACCGCGCCCTGGTACGGCAAGAACATCCTCTCGGTCAAGCAGTTCAGCCGCGCCGACCTCGACTACATCTTCAGCGTCGCCCACGAGATGCGGACCATGGTCGAGCACGTCGGGACGTTCGACCTCCTCAAGGGCAAGATCCTGGCCAACCTGTTCTACGAGCCGTCCACGCGCACCCAGTCCTCCTTCATGGCGGCCATGCAGCGGCAGGGCGGCGCCGTCATCCCGATAAGCGAAGTGCGGTATTCGTCCGTGGCCAAGGGCGAGACGCTGCCCGACACGGTCCGGACCCTGGCCTGTTACGCAGACGTCATCGTTATCCGCCATCCCGAAGTCGGCTCGGCGGCCCTGGCGGCGCAGTACGCCGGCAAGCCCGTCATCAACGCGGGGGACGGCCCCGGGGAGCACCCGACCCAGGCCCTGCTCGATATGTTCACCATCCGCGAGGAGTTGGGCCGGGTCGATAACCTGACCGTGACCATGCTCGGCGACCTCAAATACGGCCGGACGGTCCATTCGCTGTCCCGCCTTCTCGCCCAGTTCGATGGGATCAAGTTGAACTACGTCTCGCCCGACATCCTGCGCATGCCCCGCGACGTCGTGGACGAGGTCGCCCAGAAAGGGATCCCGCAGGCGGAGTATACGACGCTCGACAAGCCGCTTCCGGCGACCGACGTTCTCTATGTTACGCGCGTCCAGCGCGAACGCTTCGAGGACGTCGCGGTCTACGACAAGGTCAAGGACGCCTTCGTCATAACACCCGAGGTCATGAAGCCCGCCAAGAAGGACATGGTCGTCCTCCATCCCCTGCCCCGCGTCACTGAGATCAGCATGGAGTTCGACGCCGACCCGCGCGCCGCCTACTTCCGGCAGATGGAGTACGGCCTCTACGTCCGGATGGCCCTGCTGGCGATGGTGCTCGGCAAAGCCTGACACCGGGACGGGGACATGTCCCTAACGTACGAGTCCCCAATTCTGACAATCTAGCGCCGGCCGGGCGCCCCATTACTACGGGGAGCAGAAAATATGTTACATAATCCTTGCTGCTCCCCGAGTACTAGCCGGGCGATATAGAAATCTGAAGACATTTATTTTCTGCCCGGCTTAGTAATATCCCCGCCGCTCAGTCCCCTTAGCCTCTCTAGGGTTTCTCGCTTTTCCCCCGCAGGGCGTTGGAGGATGAATGAGCGTGTCCGCAGGCCCGACTCGAATGTTGATGCCTGCGGAAAAGATGATGGAAAAGCACGCCCACGGCGGAGCCGGTTGTTATATTTGAGGACCTAACATATAATATAAACCACTTATCGCTTTCACCCGCCGATTGAGGAGCACACATGGGTTGGGACCTCGACCACCATTTCGCGTCGCGGGGGCGCAAGCCTTGAAAACGCCTTTCCGCTGGCTCGGCGGCCGCGCTCCGCGACCGGCTGAGAAGCCCCTGCGCGACGAACTGCTGAGCATCGAGAAGCTGGAAGAAAGGGCCAGGGCTCTCGCGGCCAAGTTCACGCTCGACCCGCACCCCCGCCGCACGGCGCGGAACGTCCTGCCGCGCTTCGAGGACAACGCCCGCGTCCTTCGCCAGGCCTACCTCACCATGGCCGACGATGTGCACCGGGGGGAATTCGTCGCCCCCGCGGTGGAATGGCTCCTCGACAACTTCCATCTCGTGGCCTCCGAGGTCCTCGATGCGCGCCGGAACCTCCCGCCGGGCTACTATCGCGAACTGCCCAAACTCGCTCTGCGGGAGCTTGAGGGCCACGCGCGCGTCTATGCTCTGGCCGAAGAGATCATCCGCCACAGCGACAGCCGCTTGGACCGGCACCAGCTGGTGCGCTTTCTGGTCAGCTTCCAGGCCGTGGCCCCCCTCACGATCGGCGAGCTGTGGGCCTGGCCGAGCATGCTGAAGCTGGCCCTCATCGAGAACTTGCGGCGGCTCGCGGAGGAGATGCTCGAGGCCCGCGCGGCCGTCCGGGCGGCCGACGCCTACGTGGCGCAGGTCGACGCCGCCGGGGACGGGAAGCCGCCGCCGCTGCCGAAGCAACTCCACACCGGCTACATCCTCCAGCTCCTGCAACGCCTGCGCGAGTACGGCCCCGGCCTGTCCGCCGTCCGCGCCGCCGTCGAGACGCACCTCTCCACCCAACAGATGACCACCGAGGACGCGATCCGGAGCGAGCATCAGCGTCAAGCCGCGGCCCAGGTTTCGGTGGCGAACGTCATCACCAGCCTCCGTCTCTGCTCCGCACTCGACTGGAGCCAGTACTTCGAGGCCGTCAGCCTGGTCGAGCGCGTGTTGCAGCGCGACCCGGCCGGGGCCTACGGGAGCATGGACTTCCTGAGCCGCGACCGCTACCGCCAGGCCGTTGAGGATCTGGCCGAGCCCGACGGAGAGGCGCAGGTGCAGGTGGCTCTGCGGGCGGTCGAGAGCGCACGCCAGGCCGCGGAGAGTGGACAGGCGGCGGATCGCGCCGCCCACGTCGGCCACTACCTCATCGGCAAAGGCCGCTCCGGCTTCGAGGCCGACATCGCCTTTCGACACCGCTTCGGCCGGCGAGTGAGGCGATTTCTTTTCGCCCATGTGACCGCCGTCTACCTCGGATCGATCGGGCTGCTGACCGCCCTGCTGCTCGGCCTCGGGCTCGCCTACCTCCGCGGTCAGCGCTCGTCGCTCTGGGTTGGGGCCGCTGCGGCGCTGCTCCTGTTGCTTCCGGCCAGCGACGTGGCGGTCGCCTTCGCGCAGCGCTTGGCCGCTCGTTGGGCTCCGCCGCGACGCCTCCCCCGCCTCGAATTCCCAGCGGGAATCCCCGACAACGCGCGGACCATGGTGGTCGTGCCCACGCTGCTGACAAGCGTCGCCGCCGCGGCCCGGCTGATCGAGCACGTCGAGGTGCTGGCTCTCGGAAACCTCGACCCGCGCATCCACTTCGCGATCCTCAGCGACTTCGTCGACGCCCCGGCCCGCGAGATGCCCGAGGACGAGGCGATCCTCGCCGCCGCCCGCGCGGGGATCGAGGACTTGAACGCGCGCTTCGGCGAAGGGCATACGGACCGGTTCTTCCTGTTCCATCGCCGGCGCCAGTGGAACCCGGGAGAGGGCGTCTGGATGGGCTGGGAGCGCAAGCGCGGAAAACTCGAGGAATGGAACCGCCTGCTGCGCGGGGCCACGGACACGAGTTTCTCCGTGCAGGTCGGCGACGTGGGGATCCTCCCCGGGGTGCGCTACTGCCTCACGCTCGACACCGACACCCGCCTGCCGCGGGACGCCGCGAAGAAGCTCCTCGGCATCATCGCCCACCCTTTGAACCGCCCCCGTTTCGACGCCCGCCTCGGCCGCGTCACTGAGGGCTATGGAATCCTGCAGCCCCGGGTCAGCGTGACCATGGCCAGCGCCGCCGGCTCACTTTTCGCCCGCCTCTACGCCGGCCACACCGGAGTCGATCCCTACACCACCGCTGTTTCGGACACCTATCAGGACCTGTTCGGCGAAGGGATCTTCACGGGCAAGGGGCTCTACGACGTGGACGCGTTCACGGCCGCCCTCGAGGGGCGCGTTCCCGAGAACGCCCTTCTCTCGCATGACCTCTTCGAAGGGCTCTACGCCCGCACGGCGCTCGTCACGGACGTGGAAGTGGTGGACGATTATCCCACGACCGTCCTCGCCCATGCGCGGCGCCAGCACCGCTGGGTGCGGGGGGACTGGCAGATCCTCCGCTGGTTGTTCCCTTGGGTTCCGACCCGCTCCGGCCTGAAACGCAACCGGCTGCCCCTCATCTCGCGCTGGAAGATCTTCGACAACCTGAGGCGCAGCCTCGTGCCCCCCTCAACCGTCGCCCTGCTCCTTCTAGCCTGGACGATCCTGCCGGGAAGCGCGGCGGTCTGGACGGCCGCGATCCTGGCCGCCATGGCCTTTCCCCTTTATCCGCTGCTTCTGGAGGCCGCCACAGGCCCCAAGGCGCAACAGCCGTGGCTGATGTTCCTCCGCGGCGTGTGGAAAGATGCGAAGACCGTGCTCGCCCAGGTATCGCTGCAGCTCACCTTCCTGGCCAGCCAGGCCTACGAGAGGATCCACGCGATCGTGCTGACCCTCGTCCGTCTCGTGGCGACCCGGCGCCGGCTGTTGCAGTGGGAGACGGCCGCGGCCAGCGAAGCCCGGGGGGCCGGCAAGGCGAGGCGAACGAGCGCGCGGCCGTTCCTGGTCGAGATGATCGCGAGCCCGCTGGTCGCGTCGAGCAGCCTCCTCCTGGTCTGGCTGACGCGCCCGGGCGCGTTCCCCGCGGCCATCCCGGTCCTGGCTTTGTGGGCGGCCGCGCCGCTCGTCGCCTATGCGCTGAGCCGGCCCGCGGTCCCGCGACGGATCGAGCTCAAGGAAGAGGACCGCCGGTTCCTGCGTCTCATTGCCCACAACACCTGGCGATACTTCGAGGCCTTCATGGGTCCCGAGGACCACGGCTTGCCCGCGGACAACTTCCAGGAGACGCCGGAACCCCGGGCCTGCCACCGCACGTCGCCCACGAACATCGGGATGGGGCTGCTCGCCACTCTGGCCGCTCACGACCTCGGCTTCATCCAAACGGACGAGCTCGCCTCGAGGGTCGATGCCACGCTGACCACGATGGAAGGCCTCGAACGCTTCGACGGGCATCTGCTTAACTGGTATGACACGCAGACCCTGGCGCCGCTCCCGCCGGCCTATGTATCCACCGTCGACAGCGGCAACCTCGCAGGCGCGCTGATAACCCTGGCAGAAGGACTACGCCAGGCGAGCCGGCACCCGCCAGCCGCGGCCGCCGTCGATCTCTCTCGACGCCTCCTTGACCTCGCGGACCGCGCCGCCCGGTTCGCGGACGGGATGAGCTTCCGGTCCCTCTACGACCCGCAGCGCCGGATCCTCTCCATCGGGTATCGTCTCGCCGACACCGAGGGGCCGGGCCGGCTGGATGCTTCCTACTACGACCTCCTGGCCTCGGAATCCCGCTTGGCGAGTTTCATCGGCATCGCCAAGGGCGACCTCCCCGAAACGCACTGGTTCCACCTCGGACGGCTCATGACCGGCACGGACGGGATGCCCATCCTTCTTTCTTGGGGCGCCACCCTGTTCGAATACTTGATGCCGCTCCTCTTTATGAAGAGCTTTCCCGAAACACTCCTCAACCAGACGTGCCGGATGGCCGTGCGGCAGCAGATCGAGTATGCGGCGGACCGCGGCGTGCCCTGGGGGGTCTCGGAGTCCGCCTACAACATCGTGGACCGGCACGGCAACTATCAGTATAAGGCCTTCGGCATCCCCGGCCTCGGCCTGAAGCGCGGCCTGGGCGACGAACTGGTGGTCGCTCCCTACGCCACCGCGCTCGCAGCCGGGCTCGAACCAACCGAAGCCGCCCGCAATCTGCGACGCCTGGCCGCGGCGGGGCTCGAAGGCGCCTACGGCTACTACGAGGCCATCGATTATACGCATGGGAAGACCGAGGAGTCCGAAAGCGCGGGGGGAAGGGCGGACCTCCCCCGGGGAACGGTGGTGCGAACCTTTATGGCCCATCACCAGGGGATGACTCTCGTCGCCCTCGCCAACGCCCTCCTCGGCGACCCGATGGTGAAACGCTTTCATGCCGACCCGCGCGTGCAGGCCACGGAGCTGCTGCTGCAGGAGCGTGTCCCGCGCCAGGTGCCCATCGCCCAGCCGCGACCGGTCGAAGAGACCCGCGTGACGGGTCCGCTGCCCGCGCTGGCGATTCGCCGCTTCCGGTCGCCCCATACGCGGTTCGCTCATGCGCAGTTCCTGTCCAACGGCAACTACACGGCCGTCGTGACGAACGCCGGCGGGGGCGCGAGCTTCTGCCGGGGCCGCGCGGTCACGCGGTACCGGGAGGATCAGACCCGCGACCCGGGGAGCCAGTTCCTCTATCTGCGCGACGTGCGGAGCGGCGCGGTGTGGTCGGCCGCCTTCCTCCCCACCGCCAAGGAGCCGGAGGACTATCACGTCTCGTTCCTCGCGGAGAAGGCGACCTTTCGCCGCCGCGACGAAGACATCGCCACCCAGCTCGACATCGCGGTCTCGAACGAGGACGACGTTGAGGTGCGGCGCCTGGCCGTGGCCAACCACAGCGATCGTCCCCGCGAGATCGAGATCACGAGCTATGCCGAGATCGTCCTCGCCCCGCCGGCCGACGACCTGTCCCACCCGGCCTTGGGCAAGCTGTTCATCGAGACGGAATACCTTGCCGAGAGCGCCGCCCTCCTCTGCCATCGCCGGGCGCGCGCCCCGGACGAGCCGGGGGCGTGGGCGATCCACGTCCTCAGCCTCGAAGGACGGACGCAGGGGCCGGTGGAATGGGAAACCGACCGCGCGCGCTTCCTGGGTCGCGGCCGCGGCCCCGAGAATCCCCAGGCCCTCGACGGACGCCCCCTGTCCGGCACGACCGGATGCGTGCTCGACCCCGTCGTCAGCCTCCGCCAGCGCATCCGCCTCGCGCCGGGCGGCTTCATGAGGCTGTCCTTCGCCACGGGGATGGCCCCTTCCCGGGAGACGGCCCTGGCTCTCGCCCAGCGCTACCACGAGCCGAGCGCCGCGGCGCGAACCTTCGCCCTGGCCTTCGCGCACGCGCAGAGCGGCCTCCGCCACCTCGGCATCTCAAGCGAACAAGCCTTGCTCTTCGAACGCCTCGCCTCGCGAGTGCTGTATGCCGACGGGTCGCTCCGCGCGAGCCCGGAGATTCTGGCCCGCAACACCCTCGGCCAGCCGGGCCTCTGGCCGCACGGCATCTCGGGCGATCTCCCCATCCTCCTGGTGCGGGTCGTCGAGGAGGACGACCTGCCGCTCGTGCGACAGGTCCTGCAGGCGCAGGAGTACTGGCGGCTCAAGGGGTTG
>Ga0299915_10002634_pt1 | contig 13057 bp, 12 predicted proteins | sample RVTome_13_FD_200263 | JGI IMG/M metagenome (GOLD analysis project Ga0299915, IMG submission 200263) | Soil microbial communities from uranium-contaminated site in the Upper Colorado River Basin, Wyoming, United States - RVT92D227 (version 2) ...
TACGAATAGTAACTCTTTTGTTCAAGGGGTTGTTCTTCCGTCTGAAACTTCCCAAAGTCAATTTCTCAGCTTGTCTTTAAAAGAAATTGATTCTCTAAGGGGAGATTCTAAAAGGTTCACTGATTCACTGGCCCAAAAGGCTCGAAATGAGTTTAAAACGGATATTGGACTTGCCATGTTTGGGAAAATTGCTGAGAAACAAGGAGAGGGGGAGTATCGAATAGAAACCTTTTACTCCCTATCAACTTCTACTGGAATAGAAAACCAAGAATACTCACTTGGAGGCGAACTTTGGATGGTTCGAGAAAGAGCAGCCATTATCGCTCTCGATATGCTGAGAAAATACCTGCTTAAACAGACCTAATTCCAAATGTCAAAATCCCAATATCAAATAAATGCTAAAATGACCAAATTGGATTCTGAAACGAGTTCAGAATGACAACCTGGTCATGCCGAACCAGGTCCTGAACTTAATTCAGGATCTAAGGATTTCGGCATCTCATTTGAGCTTTGGACTTGATTTGGTATTTGAACTTTGTCATTTGACATTCTCATTAGTTCCAGGATGAAAGGCGAGATAACATGCCCAAGAAAACCATCCGATGTTCGAAGTGTGGAAATGAAATAGAGGTCTACAATAATCCTATCCCTACAGTGGATATCATCATTGAAATTGAATCAGCGGGAATCGTACTGATCAAGCGAAAAAACCCACCCTATGGCTGGGCCATCCCTGGAGGATTTGTAGACTACGGAGAATCTTTGGAAGAAGCTGCTATTAGGGAAGCAAAAGAGGAAACCAATCTGGATATAAAATTAATTAGACAATTTCATACTTATTCAGACCCAAAGAGAGATCCAAGACATCACAGCATTTCAACGGTTTATATTGCAAAAGGGAAGGGGGAACCTAAAGCTAAGGATGATGCATTAGAAATTGAAATCTTTACTGAAGAAAACCTACCCGATGAGATCGCCTTCGACCACCGCTCCATTCTCAAGGACTACTTCAAGAAAGTTTTTTAAGCGCTTCTTCAATTCGGTCCAATCCTTCCTTAATGTTTTCCATAGAAGTGGCAAAGGAAAGCCTTTCAAATGGATCGGCGCCGAATTCAACCCCTGGGACAACAGCCACTTTTGCCACATCTAAGAAAAAGTCAGCCAGGTGTGTGGAGTTTTCAATCTTCTTACCCTGGTAGGATTTTCCATAATAAGAAGAGAAATTTGGAAAGACATAGAAAGACCCTACTGGTTTATAACAAGAAACTCCTGGGATTTTATTTAAGTGATCCACTATATAGTTCCGCCTCTGTGCAAAGGCGGAAACCATCTTATCTACTTCATTCTGTGGTCCAATAAGAGCCTCCACAGAAGCCTTCTGGGCAATGGAGGTGGGATTGGAGGTGCTTTGGCTCTGGATATTGTTCATGGCTGAAATGATTTCTTCAGAACCTGCTGTATAACCGATTCTCCACCCTGTCATGGCATAAGTCTTAGCCACTCCGTGGACAATAATCGTTCTTTTTTTCATCTCCTCACTTAGAGAAGCAATGCTTGTAAATTCAAATCCGTCATATACAATCTTTTCGTAGATCTCATCCGAGATGACGAAAAAGTTTTTCGAAATCGCAATTTCCGCAATTTTTTCCAATTCTTTTTTTGTATAAGCGCTTCCCGTAGGGTTGGATGGACTATTGATGATCAAGGCTTTCGTTTTTGGAGTAATAGCCTTTTTCAATTCCCCTGGTGTGATCTTAAACCCATTCTTCTCTGAAGTTTCAACAATAACTGGCGTGGCGTTTGCCAGTGCCACCATTGGAGGATAGGAGACCCAATAGGGAGCTGGGATGATGACTTCCTCTCCTTGATCGAAAATAGCCTGGGCTAAATTATAGAAGGAATGTTTGCCTCCGCATGAAACTATAATTTCAGACCTTTTATAGGATAAACCACTATCTCTCTGGAATTTTTTGATAATTGCATCTTTTAACTCATCAATGCCTCCAACCGGCGTATATTTGGTGAAACCATCATCAATGGCCTTCTTTGCAGCCTGTTTGATGTTTTGGGGAGTATCAAAATCCGGCTCACCTGCACCAAAACTGATGACATGAATACCTTGCGCCTGTATTGATTTTGCCTTGGCATTGATGGCAAGGGTAGGGGAGGGCTTTAAACTTTTGGCTCGATTGGAAAGAATACTCATTTCTATACCTCCTTGAAAAGGATTTCTGAGATTTTATTAATCCTCTCCACACCCTTAACCTCCTGAGGCATAAGAGGAAGCTCTATCAATCCAATCCTATGAGAATATTGATTCTTCAATATCTGAATGTAATGTTGCTGCATTTCCTTTCTAATTTTATGAAAATTGCAGTCTGCCTCCTGAATCACATAATTGACGATCAAGTGGTTCACACTGAGTTGATATTCATCAAAATCTTTAATAATCCTTTCTGTCTGTCTCACACCAAGGGCTTCGGGAATAGTCACAATGATGAAATCAGATTTTTGAGGATCCCTAATAAAATTGACCACCTTTTCTGCCAAATCCTCCCAACCGCTAATAATTTCTAATAATGATCTCTTGCCCTTTTTTAACTTTACACTTTCCTTTAACTTTTCAAAATAACTATACAGATTCATATAGAATTTTGTGGCTGCTTCAAGATGTTTAAGAAATATTTGCGGTAGATGAAGAAGCCTCAAAGTATGGCCGGCAGGGGCAGTATCCCAGACCACCAAGTCATATTGAGCACCCTCCACCAGCTCCAGGATGTAATTGAGCATGTATTCCTCTTCAATTCCGGGTGCCCCGCCGATATAATCAACAAAATCATAATCGAGTGAGGTAAAGGATGATACCACTTCATATATTTCCGGTCCAAATCGGTCCTTCCATTTTTTCAAGACGACATCGGAACTGATTTCAATTCCATATAGGTTCTTCGTGCCATTGATGGCTCTCTCTTGATCGCCGATCTCCATCTCAAAAATATCGGAAAGCGATGGGGTAGGGTCGCTTGAAATGATCAGCGTCTTTTTACCCTGAAGGGAGAAATGGAGGGCAATGGCGGAGGCGCAGGTGGTCTTTCCCACACCTCCTTTTCCTCCAATCATAATCAGGCGTTTTGGTTCTTTATCCAGGCGTTTTAATGAAGGATTCATCACAACCTCTGAAGGCATTGATTTTAAAGATATTAAACTTTATAATATATTGTTTAATTGGTCAAGATATTACATTGAGAGCTTTGAAAAACTACTTTATGCTCTCTTGAGAGATTTCGAACTTTTTTAGAAATCTCACAATTATGGAGGAAAATTTTGGCAACCGGGACGATCGAAATCGATTCGGAATTATGTAAAGACTGTAAATTATGTATTTCTGTCTGCCCCCATCGATTGATCGAATCTTCTGATCGAATGAATCAAAAAGGATACTACCCTGCTATTTATATTGAAAAGCATTTGAAAAAAGAAGGTAGAAAATGCACGGGATGTAGCCTCTGCGCAATTACCTGTCCAGAAATTGCCATTGAGGTGTATCGTGCCTAAAGTTTTAATGCGCGGGAATCATGTTGTTGCAGAAGCAGCCGTCCGGGCAGGGTGCCGTTTTTATTTTGGATACCCTATCACCCCTCAGAATGAGATTCCCGAATATATGTCTGAGAGGCTCTCCAAATTGGAGGGAGGGGTCTTCATACAGGCAGAAAGCGAGATTGCCTCAATCCATATGGTCATCGGTGCCAGTATGGCTGGGGGAAGAGCGATGACTTCCTCATCAGGCCCTGGAATTAGCCTCAAGCAAGAGGGCATTTCTTTCCTATCCGCTTTGGAGTTACCGGCAGTCATCGTAAATATGAGCCGGGGAGGCCCAGGCCTGGGGAACATCGCTCCCTCCCAATCTGATTATTTTCAGGCCACAAGAGGAGGAGGGCATGGGGATTACCGCACCATTGTCCTGGCTCCCAACTCGTGCCAAGAGCTTGCTAATTTAGCCTATGAAGCATTCGATCTCGCTGATAAATACAGGATTCCGGTCATTATTCTTGGCGATGGGATGCTCGGACAGATGATGGAGCCTGTTGAATTGCCGCCCGAGGTTCAGATAAAGAAATTACCTCATAAAGATTGGACCCTGACAGGCGCCAAAGGAAGACCCAGCCGATTTCTCCGATCACTCATTTTAGACCCCTTTGAGGAAGAGGAGCATAACTGGAAATTGATGAGGAAATACGAAAGGATTATCAAAGAAGAGATAAGGTGGGAAACCTACTTTGCTGATGACGCTAAATTAATGGTTGTTGCCTTTGGGATTGCAGCCAGAATTGCAAAGGGGGCGATCAAGAGGATGAGAGATGAAGGTCTGAAAGTGGGACTCATTCGACCCATTTCCCTTTGGCCTTTTCCCTATAAGGTCATCAAGGAATTTACAAAAAAAATAAGGCACTTCTTTGTATTTGAAATGAATATGGGTCAAATGATTGAAGATGTCAAATTAGCCCTCGAAGGAAACGGAGAAGTCCATTTTTATGGGAGACCGGGAGGAATCATTCTCACGCCGTTAGAAATTTCAAGGGTCATCTCTAGCTACTATTATCAAAAGAGATTAGGATAATTTAGGTGAAAAAGGTATTTTCAAGACCAAAATCACTTAAGAGAACCCCCTTTCACTATTGCCCGGGATGTGGGCATAGCATTCTGCATCGAATCATTGGAGAGGTCATCGATGAGATGGACCTCCAAGAAAAAATTATTGGTGTCCCTCCAGCAGGGTGTGCGGTATTGGCGTACTTTTATTTTGACATTGATATGGGAGAGGCCTCCCATGGAAGGGGTGCGGCATTGGCTACCGGGATGAAAAGGGCGCTGCCGGATAGAGTCGTTTTTACCTATCAAGGAGATGGGGATATTGCTGCTATTGGGACAGCCGAGACCATTCATGCAGCGGCTCGAGGAGAGAACTTCTCCACCATCTTTGTTAATAATGGAGTCTATGGAATGACGGGTGGGCAGATGGCTCCGACGACGATATTAGGGCAACACACCACCACATCACCTGGAGGGAGGAAAGAAAGACGGGATGGGTTTCCGATCAATCTCAGCGAAATGCTCGCCGTTGCTAAGGGCAGTGCCTATATTGAAAGGACAGCTGTCAATAGTCCTGCAAATATTTTAAAGACGAAAAAGGCGATTGCAAAAGCCTTTCGTGTTCAACTGGAAGGATATGGTTTTTCACTCGTCGAGGTCTTATCTCCTTGCCCTACCAACTGGAAGATGGAATCTGTAGAAGCCTGCAAATGGATCGACGAGGTGATGACTGCCCATTTCCCTCTCGGGGTCTTAAAGGATATCACCGGAGTTAAAATAGATGCTCATTAAGACGGTTTTTTCTGGGTTCGGTGGTCAGGGGGTAATCATGATGGGTTACCTTCTGGCGACCGCTGGTATGTACGAGAAGAAGCATGTTACCTGTTTACCCTCTTATGGGGCTGAGGTAAGGGGAGGGACGGCCAATTGCACCGTCGTCATCTCTACAGAGGAGATTGCTTCCCCGGTGGCTTCAGAACCTGAGTTTGCGGTTCTGATGAATAACCCGTCGTTGTTTCGTTTTCAGAATCAGGTCCAATCAGGGGGAACGATCTTTTTAAATTCAAGCATGATCGATTCAAGACCCATCCGTGGGGATTTAGAAATTTATGAAATTCCAGTGAATGACCTGGCTAAAAAATTCCCGGGGAACAAAGTGGCTAATATGATTATGCTAGGAGCTTTCATAAAGAAGTCTGGTCTGGTTTCCTTAGACACTATGGTTGATGTCCTGAAAGATACGTTTGGTAATAGAAATCCGGGGGTATTCAAATCGAATAAATCCGCTCTGCAATTGGGATTTGACTATCTAGAATGATAGGAGGAAAGGTGCCATGCCGGTTAAACAAATTTCTGTCAGCTTGGAAAATGTTCCTGGAAAACTATCCGAAGTGAGTGAGTATTTAGGTGAAAATGGCATCAATATCATCGCCCTAAGTGTTGCCGACACCGCAGATATCAGTGCTATTCGATTTGTGGCGAACGATCCTGAAAAAGCAGCCAATGTTTTAAAAAGCCACGGTTATTCTATAAAGATTACCGATGTCTTAGCAGTGGAGACTCCTAATCATCCAGGAGGCTTAAATGCCGTCCTAAAACCCCTCAAAGAAGTTTCCATTAATGTCAATTATCTTTATACCTGCCTCGGGACAGGGGAAAAGACGGTTCTCATTGTGGGTGTGGATAAAATGGAAGAGGCAACGCAGGTTTTAAAAAAGAATTGGGTTCATATGTATGATGAGGAGCTCTATCGGTTATAAATGGGTTAGTGGAAAGGTTAGGGTTAAGGTTAGGAAGCCCGCCCTGTACCATATTAGGTTCAGGGCCCGTATGGTTTAATGTAAAAGGGTAAAAGTAAAGATTTGAGACGATTGACGTAACCCCTGCCTACCGTAGGCAGGCGTTGATGAAACTGGCTTCTCGTAGAGTCGAGTCTTCGATTTTACCCTAACCGTGTCAGACCTAAGACTTTTTTTCTAAGCTATCAGGCGTAGCTATGGAGTCCTGAAATAATATAATTGACGCCAAAATAGGTAAATAAGACCGCCGCAAATCCAACCATCGACAGAATGGCTGCCTTTCTTCCCCTCCAGTCTCTTGTAAATCGGGCATGTAAAAAAGCCGCATAAACGAACCACGTGATCAGGGACCAGGTCTCTTTTGGATCCCAACTCCAGTAGCTTCCCCAAGCATAGTTAGCCCATGCAGCCCCTGTAATGATCCCCAGGGTCAACATGGGGAACCCGATCACAATGGATTTATAATTGATTTCATCCAGGACAGAGGTCGAAGGCAACCATTTTGAGTCTCCCTGGTTTTGGACGCTTTTTCTATCTTGAATTAAATAGAGGATACTGACCCCAAAGGAAACGGCAAATGAAGCATATCCAAAAAAACAGGTGGTCACATGAATCGTCAACCAGTTGCTCTGAAGGGCGGGCATCAAAGGGGTGATCTTTGCGTCAATCCCAGGGACGATGGAGGTCAGGGCAACGGCCAAGAAAGCAAAGGGGGTGACAAAAACCCCTATGATTTTCTGCCGGTATTTAAATTCGAGAATTAGGTAGATCAACACAATGGTCCAAGAGAAGAAGATCAGGGATTCATACATATTGGATAAAGGCACATAGCCATAACCCGTCTGATGGGTTTCCAACCAACGGATAACAAGGCCCACTGAGTGGATAACGAGTCCAATGATCATTAGGGAAGTGGAGAGGGTCCCGAGAGTTTTATTTCGTGAGGTCGTAAAGATAAGATAACCTAAAAAACAGAGGAGATAGATGGCCATTGAAATATTAAAAAATGTTTGACTTGAGAAAAAGGAAACCATTTTTTGCTCCATAGGAGGACATAAACTAACTTTTAGAAAAATAACCGATTAAAATGTTAATGTCAACCCTTCGACTCCCCAGCATAAATGCTTGGGCTTGCCTTCGGCGTGAGCTCAGTCGAACGCTCAGCCTGCCTGCCGCAGGCAGGGGTTAACCCTGAACGGCGATTTCTTCCCCGTCTTAAAGGGTTAGACTTGGCACCATCGAACGGGTCAATTTTATTGTTTAAATTAAAAAGAGGGGAAGGGGAGAAGTGAATCGTCTATTTTTTTTCAATGATTTTTTCTTTTTCTAAAGGCAGGGAGGCAGAGATCGCCTTTTTTTCTGGTTTGGCTATTTCAGTAAGTAGGATTTTATAGGTTGCTTTCAATAACAATACCCCATCGTCTTTATGTCGATGAATAAATTCCTCCATGGCTGAATATTCTTGTCCTTTGAAAATATTCCGGCAATTCCTCAATAAATACATTAAATGGAGGTCGTCTATTTTATAGTAGACTTCCAGAGGGTGAGGAGATTCCTCGGAGATCCTCTCTAAATCATGAATATTGATATTTTCAGCAATAGCGCGATACAATTTAAGAAAAGCGGCAATTTGGGTTTGGGGAAAAGGGGGTTTCAACTCCCTTTTTAATTGTTTGGAAATCTCTTCTTCTTGAATTTCGATGGTGGTGCATTTGAGAGAATAGTCTCCGGAAATCAACTGGTATTTCAACGGTTCGTCAATTTTTTCCCTAAATTTTTTAACCACAAATTTATCTTTTCCATTGGTCGCCTTAAAAAAAGAGGTTTTGACGGGTTCGGCATAGATCTTTTCGCTGACAAAAGAGTCTTCAACGATTTTTAAATTTTCTAATCGGTGTCCATGATGATGGATTAAGAAGTCTTGAAAATCATCTCTTTCAATACTTCGAAAATTCTCAAGGGAACGCTCGGGGTCAAATTCGTATTCCGGGTATTGGTCAAAAGGAGTTTTCATAAAAATTTCGTCACAATTTTTACAACGGATGAGTTGGTTCATTTAAATCTCCTGGATCATTTTAATAGGAAACAGCGGGGACTCTGAGATGGTCTTTCACAAGAAAGACCTCCTCCATCTCCTTCAAAACGTCTAAAAAAAGTGAGATTAACTTCGGGTCAAATTGTTTTCCGGCATTTTTCAACAATTCACTCTTCGCATCTCCATTGGTAAGAGGTTTTCGATAGGGGCGGTCAGAGGTCATGCTGTCATAGGAGTCGGAGATGGCAATAATTCTTGCCCCCAATGGGATTTGCTCCCCTACTAATCCGTCCGGATAGCCTGTTCCGTCATACCGTTCATGATGGTGCTGAATATAAGAAAGGATGTTAGAGGAAAGGTTTAAGGGAATTAAAAGTTCAATTGATTTTTTAGTGTGCTGTTTAATGATGGCCCAATCCGTTGGGGTCAGGGTTCCTTTTTTATTAATGAACCGATTGCTAATGCCGATCTTTCCGATATCATGGAGATAAGAGGCGATCTGGAGTTCACTCCGTTCCTTGGGTGAAAGGGAGAGGCGTTTGGAAATGAAATCCGAATAGTAACAGACCCGCTCTGAATGGCCTGAGGTATAAGGGTCTTTCTCTTCAAGGGTATAGGCGAGGACTTTCGCAAATTCCAAACAATTTTGGTTGTCTGAGAGGTTGGTGCCATCCCATCTACAATCGATCATTCCTTTTATCTCTTTCTGCAAAACAAAATCAGAATCGACGAGAGGTTCTTTAAGAATTTGTTGATTGAAACAGTTACCAAGAACTTCTTTTACCTTCAGATTCAGTTTCCGTCGCTGAATGGATTTATCGATAATGGATAGGATTTCGGGGACATTGAAAGGCTTAGGGATATAGTCAAAGACACCGTATCGAATGGCTTCGATCGCGGTTTTTAAAGTTCCGTATCCTGTGATGATGATGGCCATCACATCTGGGTCAATGACTCGAATTTCTTTCAATGTATCGATCCCCGAAATGCCGGGCATCTTAAGATCCAATGTCACGACATCCATTTCAATTTGTTGGATCATCTGAATGGCAGCGTATCCACTTTCAACGGCATAGACGTTATAGTTTGGCTTCAAAATCATCCTTAAAGATTCTCTTGGCCCAATTTCATCATCAACGATGAGAATGTTCGGTGCATTGACTTTTGCTTCCATTGCCTCCCCTTCCCAAATAAGATTCAGACAAAAGTTATACTTAAGCAAAAAGTTTGCCATATGTAGTCGGGCCATATCATTTCACTTATTTAATAAGTATTTGAAATTTAAAAGGAATATTTAGGTGATTTAGAGAACTAACCCATAAACGAGGAGGTGTGAATTAATTTTTTCAAAAATGAACGCAAATTAACAATTTTGTAATGATTTTAAGAGTCTTTCACCCTATTCTGATTAATCCCTAATTTGTCCATTTTATATTTTAGTATTCTGCGGCTAATCCCTAAAATTTCTGCAGCATGCGATTGGATATAGTTTGTCCTTTTTAAGGCGTCTAAAATGACTTCCCTTTCAAACTCTTCTTCCGCCTGTAAGAAAGAGACCTTACCGTCTAAAACAGATTCTTTTAACCCATTGATTTTAGGGGCATTTTTAAAAGAGTAGGGTAATTCATTCGCTTGGATATATTCATTAAATGTCAAAGCAATCACACGCTCAATCAAATTTTCTAATTCCCGAACATTCCCAGGCCATTCATACTGCATCAAAAATTCTAAGGCTTCTTTATTGATCCCTTTCACATTTTTATTATTTTCAACGTTAAATTTATTGATAAAATGATCGATTAATATGGAAATGTCTTCCTTCCTTTCCCTGAGCGGAGGAATCACGATGGGGACAACGTTGATTCGATAATAGAGATCTTCACGAAAACCTCCCTTCTTGATCAGTTGGCTCAAATCCCTATTGGTCGCCGTGATCAGCCTAACATCCACTTTGATTGTCTTCGATCCTCCCACACGATTAAACTCTTTTTCTTCGAGAAACCTGAGGATTTTGGCTTGGGTGGTTAAACTCAGTTCACCGATCTCATCGAGGAAGAGGGTCCCTTGGTGGGCAACCTCGAAGCGCCCCAATTTTCTTTCAATGGCATTAGTAAAGGCCCCTTTTTCATGTCCAAATAATTCACTCTCAATCAGTGTCTCTGGAATGGCCGCACAGTTAATGGTGACAAAGGGATAGTTCTTTCGATTGCTATTATAATGAATGGCCCGGGAGACCAGCTCTTTTCCTGTTCCGCTATCTCCCATAATTAAAACGGTGGATTTCGAATCGGCGATTTGCTTGACCACTTTAAAAATATCTTTCATCACCTTGCTTTTACCGATGATATTTCCAAAATCAAAATTTTTATCCATCTCTTCGCGGCGATATTTCACCTCTTGTTCCAGAGCCTTGGTCGATAAAGACCGAGTGATAATGAGACGCAATTCATCAATATCGAAAGGTTTTGTCACATAATCATAAGCTCCCAGCTTCATCGCTTCGACGGCCGTCTTCACAGTCTTCGTGGCTGTAATCATGATTACGATGATATCCGGATCATTCTGTTTTATTCTTTCTAATACTTTTAAACCATCAAGGTCGGGTAAAATGATATCGAGGAGGATGACGTCTGGGGAGTGCTCTTTGATTTGGAGAAACGCCCCTTCGGCGTCTTTGGCTAAAAACACCTCATAGTCATTCTTTAAAATCATCTTGAGAGACTCTCTGGCTCCCACTTCATCATCTACGATTAAAACGCTTCTCACTTTCCCACTCCTCGTCATAGGTCTCCTTTTGAGATTTCTGAAAAAGCCAAGAAATCTCTGTTATCAAGAGAGCATAAAGATGTTTTTCAAGGCTCTCTTTTCAGACATTCACCGGTTGATAATAAATTAACTTTCTTCTTTCAATGGGGAATCTCAAGGAAATAAGCGTCCTCGGTTTCTTTTCATTAACTTCAAATTTCATACTCCCTCTATTTTTTTGGATAATTTCTTTGATGAGTTGTAATTCCAATTCAATGGCCTCTTCTTTTTGAACGGCCGGGATTCCTAATACGGTTCCGAATTGTTCAATGGGTTTCTTAAAACCCGTGAAAACGATCAATATCTCAATATATCTCCCATCCTTCCTAATGAATATTTTATCGTTTGCGGTTTCTTTTGGCAGATCAAACGATTTGGTTAAAAAACCAATGCTTCCATTGAGAGGAATAGAAGGGATGGCATATTGGAGAAGGGCATTAAAGATATATCTCAGTTGTTCATCGTGGACGACCGTTTCAGGAAGATCCGTTTCAAATTTTTTAAATAGTTTTATCTTTTTATCTTCTAGCTGCACCTCATGTCTCTTTAAAACATCTTCGAGGATGAAGTGAACCGTATTCTTTTTTTCAAGGGGGGTGTTGATTTTAATATAACTGAGGAGACCATTTAAAATACCATCGATCTTTTCAATATCTTCTGTGACAATCCTATAAAATTGCTCTCTGAATTCCACATCGTTGAATTTATCACGTAAAAGCTGAGTAAAAGTTTTTACGGAGACCAAAGGGTTTTTGATACGATGAACCAATTCAATCAAAAAAAGCGATAATGCGTTGGCATTTTGTTCGTAAGGTAGGTTCGGATATTTGAATTCAGGAGGTTTCACATCCGCTTTTTTTAGAAAGGTGATAAAAGCATTATTTTCATTCTCCGTCTCAAAGAGGAGGTCTTTTTCCATTAAATTTCCGCCCTCTGCGAAAATGGCACTCCGAATAATGACTTGCTCCAGTTCTCTGAGGTTTCCCGGCCACCAATAACTTTTAAGCAAGGTCAAGACATTATTAGAAATGCCCACCTTATGGAGCTTCATCTTTTTTGAGTGTTCTTCCAATATATATTGAGCGATCGCTGAAATCTCTTTGGTACGGTCCCTCAATGGAGGGAGATGAATCGAGAGGATATTTAATTGTTGGTATAAATCTTCTGAATATTTCCTCTGTGCGATTTTTTCTTTTAAATTCTCTGAAGAGGAAGCAACGAACCTGAGATTTTTAATGATCTTTTTCTCCGCGCCATTTTGGAAAATCTCATCCTCCATCAGCTCCAGAAGCTTTAACTGGTCGGCTTGCCCCAACTGCCCGACTTCTTTCAAGTAGAGCATAGCGGGGATCGTCCCGTAATTCGTTTCCTTAAAGAGACGGATCAATTGGTCATCGAATCCATCCTCTGTTAATATTTTGCAGTCGATCTTATAAAAACGGTAGTATTTCCAATCTCCCGAGTAATGAATGACCTTTGCGATCATTTCTTTCCCTGTTCCCTGCTCTCCCTGGATGAAAACAGGTACATTATTATGAGCGGCTTTCTGTGTGAGCGAAATGATCGGAGGTGGAATGAGTGGAGATTGAAGCAACTCTTGGTAATTCATCGTCTCTCAAAGATATTCGAAATATTTTGATTATTTTCAAAATCACTCTTTCGTCTTTTAGGATACTCCTGATTTATCGGCAAATTGATAAAAAAGGAAGATCCTTTGCCCAACTGACTCTCCACATCAATATATCCTCTATGTTCTTGAATAATCTGATTCGAAATAGAAAGCCCTAATCCACTTCCTGTACTTTTTGTAGTAAAGAATGGATTAAAA
>Ga0299915_10002635_pt1 | contig 13055 bp, 10 predicted proteins | sample RVTome_13_FD_200263 | JGI IMG/M metagenome (GOLD analysis project Ga0299915, IMG submission 200263) | Soil microbial communities from uranium-contaminated site in the Upper Colorado River Basin, Wyoming, United States - RVT92D227 (version 2) ...
ACGGCCACCTGCTTTCCTTCCATCATGACCCGGAAGGCGCCGCGCAGGGCCACCTCGGTCTTCCCGAACCCCACGTCCCCGCAGACCAGGCGGTCCATGGGCTTTTCTTCGGTCAGGTCTTTCTGCATGTCCTCGATGGCCTGCATCTGGTCCGGGGTTTCCTCGTATTCGAAGGAGGCTTCAAACTCTTTCAGGAATTGATCGGGGGAGGGGAACCCATGCCCCTTGACCACCGAACGGGTGGCGTAGAGCTGGATGAGTTCCTCGGCCAGCTCGCGCAGCGATTTCTTCACCCGTTTCTTGGCCTTCTCCCAGGAAATCCCGCCCAGCTTGTCGATGCGGGGCCCGCCGTCGCCCCCTCCCACGTATTTCTGCAGGAGGTTCAGGCGGTAAACGGGGAGATACAGTTTGTCCCCGTCCTGGTATTCAAGGAGCAGGAAGTCATGCTCCTCCTTTCCCAGCTGGAGTTTCCACAGGCCCCGGTAGATGCCGATCCCGTGCTCGGAGTGCACCACGTAATCGTCCACCCGAAGGTCGCTGAAGGCCGCCAGGGCGTGGTCTTTCATGGAGACGGCCGGACGTTTTCGGAGCCGCTTTTCCCCGAAGAGTTCGCTTTCGGTGATCAGGGTCAGGCCCGCGCCGGGAAAGATAAACCCCCGGGAGAGATTTCCCAGGAGAAGGGTGACCTCCCATTCTTTGGAATCCGCCGGCGTCCAGTCGGAAAAGGCCTTTTCCAGGAGCTGAACGGAAAGGTCATGCTTTTCAAACATCTCCGCCAGCCGCTGCGCCGAGCGCAGGCTGAAGCACGCCAGGAGGGTGACCGTTCCCTTTTCCCGGCCGGAGCGAATGCGCTGGGCCAGCAGCCGCAGGATCCCGTCCTCGGATTTGGAGGAAAGAAGTTCGGACCTGAGGTGCTCGTTGGACTCGGTCTCCAGCCGGAGCCTCTCCCCTTCCCCCCCCACCTCGAGGGTTTGGAAAGCCGCCCGCGGATAATAGCGGCTCCATTCCCGGAACTCTTCCTTCCGCAGAAAAAGCTCCCCGGGATTCGGCCAGATTTCCTCCCGGGAAAGTGCGTTCTGCCAGGCCTCTTCGGCTTCCTCCCCAAAACGGGTGAGCTCTTCCTCCAGCTCCGGAGGTTCTTCCAGGAAGAGGGTGGTCCGGGGAGGAAGGAAATCGAAGAGGGTTTCCAGGGCGGGGTAAAAAAAAGGCAGATAAAATTCCACGCCGGGGAAGGGAATGCCCTGCCGGATTCTTTCCAGGAGCGGCGGGGCGGAATCTTTCAGCGACGGGTCCTCCTCCAGCCGCGCGGAAAGCCGCTTGGCGGCCCCCTCGAAATGCTCCCGGAAGAGGAGGACTTCTTTCACCGGCAGGATCAGCGCCTCCTCCAGGGCTTCTGAGGAACGCTGGCTCTCCGGGTCAAAGAGGCGCACGGATTCCACCGTGTCCCCGGAGAATTCGATCCGCACCGGGCCCGGGGTGGAGGGGGGAAAGAGGTCGATCAGGTACCCCCGCACGGCGAATTCTCCTGCCTCGGTAACCAGGCTGCTCCGGGTATATCCCATCCCTTCCAGTCGGCGGATCAATTCTTCCCGTCCGAATTCCTGGTCCGGGGAAAGAGAGAAGGCGGCAGTCGCATGAAGGGCGCGGGGAGGAACCCTTTGCAGAACGGCGCGCAGGGGGGCCACCAGAATGAGCCGGCCCGGGTCGGAGAGCAGATGGTGCCGGGCTTCCCACCGCTGTCCCATGGCTTCGGCCTGGGGGGAGATTCGCTCAAAGACGTTCACCTCCCAGCCGGGATAGAGGAAGACTCTTTGATCCGGTCCGAGAAAGAAGAGAAGCTCCTGGTGGAACCGGTTCGCTTTCTCTTCATCCGCCGTGAGGACCACCAGGGGACCTTGCGCCCGGTCGCAGATGCGGGAAAAAAGGTATGCGGGGGAGGAGCCTTTCAGGCCGTGAATCGTGAAAAGGCTTTCCCGTCCTTCCAGAAAAGGAAGCAGGGGATCGAGCAGATGATGAGGATCAACCTCCCGACGCATGGAAATTTTCCCTTCCGCGCCCGGTTCAAAGTCAACCGGGATTCGTTCCGGAGGATCAGCTACCCGGCGGGGAACCCGGGGAAGAGACGGTTGAACAGCTCACTCAGGTAGGAGAAGGAATCGGTCAGCAGAAGAATTCCCACCAGAATCAACAGGGCTCCCCCAACCTTGGTAATGATGCCGATGTGCCTGGCACTCTTCCGGAAGGTGTTCAGGAAGGTATTCAGCGCCAGGGAGCAGATCAGAAAAGGCAGCCCCATGCCCAAGGAATAGGCGAGGAGGAGAATGATCCCGGACCAGATATCCTGCTGGGTGCTGGCAAAGAGGAGGATGGAGGAGAGAATCGGCCCCACGCATGGAGTCCATCCCGCGGCAAAGGTCAACCCCACCAGGAAGGACCCCAGGAATCCCAGGGGCTTGCTCTGGAGGTGGAGTTTCTTCTCCCGCTGGAGGAAGTCGAAGGAAAAGATTCCGCTGATGAAAAGCCCGAAGAGAATGATCAGAATGCCCCCGGCAATCCGGATGGTATCCCGGTAGGCGGAGAAGAATTGCCCGAGATACGTCGCCGAAGCTCCGAGAGCGACGAAGAGGGTACTGAATCCCAGGCCGAACATGAGAGAATGGAAAAAGATCGTCTTTCGTCTTTTCCCCCGGTTATCCTGCTGGGTGAGTTCTTCAAAAGAGAGGCCGGTGATAAACGCCAGGTAAGATGGGACCAGGGGTAAAACGCAGGGGGAGAGGAAGGAGAGGAGCCCCGCGGCAAAGGCAATGTACAGGGAAAGATCCTGAGACCCACTCATCGTTTCGTTTCTCCTATTTTTTCATAGGGGCTTTCGCGCTGGCCCAGGGCCGGAGAAGGCTCTTCCTTGCCTTTGGACATGGCGCCCTGCAACAGCCAGTGCTTCTGCAGGCCCCGGATCAGTTTATCGGTGTCTTCCGTGGTCTCCTGGGTGGTCGTCATAAGCTCGGGAATTTGGGGGGAGGCTTTTTTCACATTCCCGGTGATCTCCTTCACATTCTCGGCAATCGCGGGGGTATGAGCGGTGGTCTTCTTTACATCTTCCAGGATGGGGGGCAATTCCACAAGGGCTTTTTTCAGCTCTTCGATCAGTTTCGGGACTTCCTTGACCGAGCGGTCCACTTCTCCCATCAGCGGAGGCAGATTCTGGGAGACCTGAGCCGCATTCCTGGTGATCTCCTCCACGTTGGACAGCGACCGGCGGGCCTGGGCGATGGCCGCGTTGATCTCCCCGTGCATCTTGGGGTCCTGGAGAATGGCCCCCACGCTTCCCTGGCCGTTTTTGAACTGGGAGGTCACGAATTCCAGATTGCCCAGAGTCCTGACCAGAGATCCCTTCGGGTCGTCCAGTTTGTGGGTGACGGATTTCAGATTGTCCAGGACTTCGTCGATCTTTTTCAGGTAGCCCTTCAAATCGATCTCTTTGAGGAGATCGGTGATCTCCTTGGACTCCAGGGAGGGGATGGTGCTCCCGGCAGGCAGGGGAGGCTTCTCCGGAGAACCCACCGTGATTTCGATCGTCTTCCCCCCGATGAGGGCCATGGCAATGGCGGCCTGGGAATCCTGGCGGATATTTTCCTGGTACCGTTGCAGGACCTCGATCATCAGTTCCACCTTGCTCTGGGGGTCCAACCGGAGGGATTTCACGTTTCCCACTTCCATGCCCGAGATGGTCACGGGCGTCCCCGTCTTGAGCCCCTGGACCTTGCTGAAGACCACCTTGTAGGGAGACCGTTTGGCGAACCATTTCTGGCCTCGCCCCACAAAAACCAGGGCTACGACGGCCATGAGGATGGCGAAGACCACCAGAATCCCCACATACCGATCAAAGTGTTTGACCCGGAAGAACATCTGCATAGGTTTGCCTTTTCAGCGGTCTCCCCCGGGGGGAAGGGGAGACCGCCTTCTGGTTAGGGATGCATGGATAATCAGAAAGACCAAGCACCAAATTTCAAGCCCCAAATCCCGACAAAGAGTGCCTAAAATGCCTAAAGTGAGCTAAAGTGCCTAAAGTTAAAATTCCAAAATCCAGTCACCCGATCATCGGAGCACGAAGCTCCATGCGCCAAATCCAATGGTGCTTTGGAAATTGAACCATTGGAATTTATTTGGGATCGGGGATTTGGGGTTTGGAATTTTCAACGTTCTTGGCCTTCTCCAAATAAACCCCCATTTCCTCCCTGGTTCCTTCGGCCGTGATGCGGCCGCCCTCCAGCAGCCCGATCCGGTCGGCATTCTTTCCCGAAAGGGGATATTCGCTGCCCACTTCCAGGATGCTGGCCCCGCGCCTTTGTTGATAGTCCCGGATGATCCGGCTCAGGCTCTGGGCAACCTCCGTCTCCAGACCGCTGGTGGGCTGGTCCAGGAGAAGAAATTCCGGTTCCAGCATAAAAGCCCGGGCCAGCGCGGCCCGCTTGCGCATTTCCAGACTCAGCGCTGAAGGGAGGGACCATTGGAAAGACCGGTCCACCCCAAAAAGCCCCATCTTCTCTCCCACGCGCGCGCGTACCTCCTCCTCCGTCCCTTTTTTATGATAGCGAAGCGGAAGGGCGATATTGTCATAGATGGCCATGTTGCTGATGAGGGCGGAATCCTGGAAGACGAAACCGATTCTGGCCCGCAGCTCCTGGATCTCCTCCTTGGGAGCGGTTTTCAGGTCGGTTCCTCCGAGAGTCACCCTCCCTTCTTGGGGAAAGATCAAGCCGGCGCAGAGGCGCAGAAGCAGGGACTTGCCGCTCCCGCTGCCCCCCACGACAAAAAGGGCTTGCCCCTTGGGGAGGCGAAGGTTCAAATCCTGGAAGATTACCCTTGAGTCGAGGTGAAAAGATACATTCCATACTTCAAGAGCGATTTCCATCGTTTCCTTCGCGGAAGAATCTCATTTCCTTTTTATTCTACCGTTCTTTGGGGGAATAAGGAAGAGGTCCTCGATCAACCCCCCCTCAGGAATGTTTACAGCTGGATTTCCGTCTGCTGGGAAAGAGCGAAGCACTCCATCCCCGCTCCCTTCTCCCCGATGATCCGCCGACAATGCTGAACGATTCCCTCCAGGGCCGAGTCGGTCCTTTCCTGGTTGTGGTGGAAGACGCCGAAGGTCTTCACCTTGGCTTCCAGGGCCAGACGGAGGGCATCGGTAAAAACGGAGTGCCCCCAGCTCCGGGTCTCCTGATACTCTTCTTCCGTGTACTCGGCATCGTGTACCAAAAAATCGGCCCCCCGGGAGAAATTCACATAGTCCCGGAAATGGAGCCCGCCGGGATGCCGGTAGCCCAGTTCGTTATCGGTGAGGAAGACGAAACTCCGCCCGTTCTCGGTAAACTTATAGCCATACCCCTGGTTGGGGTGGCTGAGGGGGATGGGCATGACGGTCATGGATTGGATGGAGAAGCTGCTTTCACAGGCCTCGTGGTAGGAGATGTCCGCCTGGAGGTCCTGGAAATTGACGGGGAAGTAAGGAGCCTCCATGGTTCGGGAGATCATTCCCTGGATGGATTCCTGGGCCAGGGGGCAGCCGAACATCTGGATGGCCGTTCCCCTTTGGTAGATGGGTTTGAAGAAAGGGAAACCGAGGATGTGATCCCAGTGGGCGTGGGTGAAGACCATGAAAATCCGATCCCTTTTTTCCTGGATCAGCAGGTTTCCCAGCCTTCGAATCCCGGAACCGGCATCGACAATGATGACCTCGTCCTCCTGGGTCCGGATCTCGATACAGGTCGTATCCCCGCCGTAGGTTACATAATCCCCCCCGGAAACGGGAATGGAACCCCTGGCTCCCCAGCAGCGAATCTTCATCGGTTATTCCTTGGTCCAGTTCTCCGGCGCCCCTTTGGCCGGGGACGCCAGTTTCGTTTCTCTTACAGGTAAAAGAGTACCGTCAGCAGAGCATTGGTCGCAAAACAGAACAACATGGCGCTCACCACTCCCCGGGTCGCCGCCTGAGGAACCTCGATGAGCGAGTAACCCACCGTGAGCCCGTAATAGGTGCAGGTTAAAGCAATCAAGAGCCCGAAAATGAGGCTTTTGAGGAAAGCAAAGAGCAGGTCGTGGGCGGTGAGAACAACCTCCAGTTGCCGCAGAAAAGCCGGGAAGGTGATGGGCAGAATCAGCTTGGATACCCAGAAACCTCCCAGCAGTCCGACGGTGATGAAAATAATGGTCAGGCAGATCACCGCAACGGTCACCCCGATGATCCGGGGGGTGACGATAAAATAGACCGGGTTGATGCCCATCACCTCGATGGCCTCCAGTTCATGGGCGATGACAATATTACCCAGTTCCGTGGCAATGGCCGTGCCCGAGCGTCCGATGACGATAATCGCCGTGAGCAAAGGCCCCAGTTCACGAAACAGGACCAGGACCAGGATGGGAACAATAAACTCAATTCCGCCCCCCAGAAAAGAGAGCTGGGTCCCGATCTGCACGATGATTACAGTTCCCAGGGCCAGGGAAATGACCGCCACGACTTTCAGGGCTTGAACCGCGGTAAAATAGACCTGGCGCAGGGTGATTTCGAAGACCAGCGAGAACCCCTTCTTTCTCTCGGTTATGAGCTCCCGGAAAGCCATGTAGAGAAGAGTGGAAAGGTTGAGAAAAACCATTACCTTTCCTCTCACCCATCGGCCGATGGACTCGAGAAAATCTGCCTTCTCTTCCGGGAAAATTCTTTTTGGGGCGGTAATTGGAGAACCCATGGTGATACCCCAGAGACCTCGGGGCTCTCATCCTCCTTTTCGGCAAAGGGGCAATAAACCTATAATTTCAAATAATAGATATACCACTAACCCTCGGAATTTTCTATTCAAATATTGCCCCGGCGGGAGGAACGTGATAAATAGAGGCATAGTCCAAAGAGCATAGAGCAGAGGGCATGGCCTCAAGAATGGGCAAGAAGAAAGTGAGAGCCCGCGGCGGAGAAGAGGTCGAGGGTAAGGTTAAGGCTGAGGTTAAGGTCGAGGTTAAGGTTAAGGTTGAGGCTAAAGAAAGACATTGGGCCTGAGGCTTGCGACCTGGAAGTCAGTGCGCAGCACCTTTTTGAGGATGGCGAAGGGTGAAAAGAATGATTTCGGTTGAGAAGAGCATTTTTTCCCTGGGCACCAGTAACCGGAGATGGGAGGAGTTTATCCGTCTCTTGCGGGCGCACAGGATCGAAATGGTGATCGACGTGCGCAGTTTCCCGACCAGCAAATTCGTCCACTTTAAGCAAGAGTCAATGAACCCTTCTCTGGCCGAGGCCGGTTTCGGGTACTACTTCCTGGGAAAGGAGCTGGGGGGATACCGCAAGGGGGGATACGAGGCCTATACCCAGACCCTTCCCTACCTTGCGGGAATGGAACTCTTAGAACGAATGTCTTCCCGCTGCCGCGCAGCCATCCTCTGCGCCGAGCGCCTTCCCTGGCGCTGCCACCGCCGGTTCATCGGCCGCAGCCTGCAGGAGCGAGGGTGGAAAGTCACCCATATCATCGATGAGGAGAGGGTTTGGGAAGATAGAGTTCCGAGAGAGAATGGGGGAGAAGAATAATTTTCTTTGGGTAAACCCGCGGCTCTGTCGCGGGACTCACAGAGTTGGACATTTCCGGAATGCTTGGGTCGTGGCCCGGGCGCAAGGGCCTGGGGGGCAAAAAGCATCGGCCGGGTAAGCCCTTTTCCCAGACGCTCCGCTCGACTTCCGCAGGAGGCGGCGGCCCGTGGGGCGACCCGCCGGTTCGTCCCTACATGGATTCGACCCGAGGACTTGGCTCTGGGGCTGTGGCCGCCCGATCCATGAAATAAAGGACGCCTCATGATTTTTGCCCTCCAGGCCCTTGCGCCCGGGCCTGGCACCTGTTCGCCGGAGATCATTCCTCGGAACCATTCAAGAGAAAGGTGAAATCGATGGCCCTGGTTTTATTCGAGAGGAAAGAGGATACGCTGAGGGTTTCCCTGAATCGAACGTCGGCCCTCAATGCCATCAACAGCGCCGTCCTCCGGGAGCTGGAACAGGGGCTGAAACAGCACGAATTCGACCCGGCCATCAAGGCTCTTATTCTCTTCGGGCAGGGGGGATGTTTCGCCTCCGGGGCCGATATCCGGGAGCTGTCCAGCCTGGATGAAGAGGGGGTCCGGAAATTTCACGAGCTGCGGGAAAGGGCCTTCGACCTTCTGGAAAAGTATGGATGCCCGACCCTGGCGGTCATCGAAAGATATGCCCTGGGCACGGGGCTGGAACTGGCCTTGTGCTGCGATTTCCGGATTGCCGCTTTGGATGCCAGGCTGGGGGTTCCTTCCGCTAGGCTCGGACTGGTGGAGAGCTATGAATATTTCACCCGCCTGGTCCGTGCCGTGGGCCCATCGTGGGCCAGGAAGATGGTCTTTACCGGAGAGCAGGTCGACGCCGAGACAGCATTCCAGATCGGGTTGGTGGAAGAATTAAGCCGGCCGGGTGAAATCTTCGAACGCGTGGAGATCCTTCTGGCGAAAATTCGCAAAAATTCACTCTCCTCCATACGGAAAACAAAGAAGGTCATAGCTGAATGCTCGGAGGATCCGAGTCTGAAATCGGTGAAAGACACGGCCCTTCCCATGGTAGAGTCGATGAGATCGGAAGATTTCAGGGAGGCGACCAGAGCTTTCCTGGAAAAGAAGGGCAAGAAGTAAGTTTCGGGTGATAGAAAAATCAGGGCTCGTCCTGAAGGGGGAAAACATGTCCGAACTCGTCAGGGTAATTAAAGAGGATGAGGTGGCCAAGGTATTTCTATACCGGCCGCAGGCCTTCAACGCCTTTGACCTCGGCATGGTCCGACAATTTTCCGAATGCCTGATCACTCTTTCCGTGGATGATACGGTGCGGGCGGTGGTGATCTCCGGCGAAGGGAAGGCTTTCTGCGCCGGCGGAGATTTAAAGTGGGCTTCGAACTTTCCCCGCGGGCCATCGGCTGGGTTTCACGAGTTGGCCGCTCGGTTTCACCTGGCCATCCTGGAAATTCGGCGGATGAAAAAGCCCGTAATCGCGGTGATCAACGGGATTGCCGCGGGCGGCGGGTTCTCCCTGGCCCTGGCCTGCGATTTTCGGGTCATGGCCCGATCGGCCACCCTGCGCCAGGCTTATACCTCCAACGGGCTTTGCATCGACGGCGGAGGAAGCTTTACGCTTCCCCGACTGGTGGGTTTGGCCCGGGCCCTGGAGATCGCGGCTTTTGACCCGCCGATTTCTTCCGACCAGGCCTTAGCCTGGGGATTGGTGACCCGGGTGGCGGAGGATGGATTGGCAATGGAGGAAGGAATCAACATGGCCCGCCAGCTGGCCCGGGGGTCCCTCCATTCCTTCGGGTGGTCCAAGGAACTGCTGACCGATTCCTTCCATACCCCCTTTGAAGCGCAGCTGGAGCGAGAACGGGCAGGCCTGGAAAGCTGTGCAGGCGACCGTGATGGAAAGGAAGGTCTGCTGGCTTTTACAGAGAAGCGTAGTCCAGTTTTTAAGGCCAGGTAGATTTTCTCGAATTTTTGAAAATTCTTTTAATTCTCCCCTGCCAAAGAGGTTAAAGCAGTACGGGTTCTCGTCCGGGTCTTTGGAAACGATTCCTTCTTGAAGTCCACAAATAATAATAAATTCAATTGATTTCCCCAGGCTATTTGACTATGATTTGAACGACGCGTCCAATGTCGTAGAGGATTGGTCCTATGAAAACCTTTGACATTAGAGGTTCTTGCAAAAGTCACTTACTCCGTCATTCCGGCGAAAGCCAGAATCCAGAATCGCTTGAAAATCCTGGATTCCGGGTCGCGCTTCGCTTGCCCGGAATGACGATTTCCCCTTGCTTTCAAGAGTTATGCAATAGCCTCATTATATTGCAAATAAGAAAACCCTCCTTATATTTCACCGAAATTTCCCTGAGAAGGTAAAGGTTAGTAAATTGATTGAACGAGCTTTCGATATTCCCTTTGTTGCCGATTTGGCGCTCCGGGAAAAGCAGATCCAGCAGAATTATCGACCGATTATTGCGGTTCATAAATGGTTTGCCCGTCGTCCGGGAACCCTTTTCCGCGCACTTCTTCTTTCCGAATTTTCAAAAGCGCCATTGCGAGAGGCCTTTTACCAGGCTAATAAACTCAACGGGCTACGGATTGCAGACCCGTTCATGGGCGGGGGCACACCCCTAATAGAAGCCAATCGGGTTGGTTGCGATGTGATCGGCTACGACATAAACCCAATGTCTTACTGGATTGTAAAACAGGAAATCGAGCACCTCGATCTTGGCAGTTATCAAGAGGCTTCAAAGGAATTACGTTCTGAACTGGAAAATCAAATCGGGCACTTGTACCTAACGAAATGCCTAAAATGTGGCTCGGCAAAAGCACACGTCAAGTATTTCCTTTGGGTAAAAGTTCAATCCTGCCATAACTGTGGCAGAGATTTCGATCTCTTTCCCGGATTTCTCCTTTCTGAAAACAGACGGCACCCTAAAAATGTTTTTGTTTGTTCCCATTGCGGCGAACTCACGGAAACTCGTGATCGGAAAAGTCCCGGGGACTGCGACTCCTGTGGAAAACGATTGTTGCTGGAAGGACCCGCCAATCGGAGCCATTGCGCTTGCCCACATTGCCACGCGGATAATAAGTTTCCTGACCCCCAAAATGGACCTCCTCGACACAGGATGTTTGCCATAGAGTATTATTGTCCTCGCTGTAAAGCGGCCCACAAAGGGCGATTTTTCAAGAAGCCCGATATCGATGATCTTTCCGGGTATGAAGAAGCTCATTCCGTATGGGGAAAGATTCGCCCAAGATTCGTGCCGGAAGAAGAGATCCCTTCGGGTGATGAAACGGACCGCCTGCATCGGTGGGGGTATAAAAATTATCGCGATTTGTTCAATGCTCGCCAGCTGTTGGGGCTCGAATTAAGTTGCCGAATCATTTCCCGCCAATCTGAGCATCGCGTTCGCAATGCCTTGGCTACAAACCTATCAGATCTTCTTCGATATCAAAACATGCTCTGCCGCTACGATACGATGGCCCTTAAATCCCTGGATATTTTTTCAGTCCACGGCTTTCCGGTGGGGCTAGTTCAATGTGAGTCAAACTTTTTGGGTGTTCCCAATGCTTCTCAGGGGTTAAATGTCGGAAGCGGCGGCTGGTCAAACATCATTGATAAATTTGCGAAGGCAAAATCGTATTGTGAGCACCCGTTCGAAATTCTTCACAAGGGCTCACTTAAAGTGCAAGTAACGATTGAAGGGGAATGGATCGGAGATATTAGAAACGGAAAGCTTTCAGTGGATAAGCGAGGGGTCAATCTGAAATGTGAGAATGCGGCGGAGGCCAAACTGGCTCCCGCCAGTCTAGATGCAGTATTCACCGACCCTCCTTACTACGGGAATGTTCAGTATGCCGAACTAATGGACTTCTGTTATGTTTGGCTTCGACGCCTAGTTGGAGATGCAGATAAGGTCTTTGAAAAAATCTCAACTCGCGATGCCAATGAATTAACCGGCAATAAAAATATGGGTCGGGGGCTTGACCATTTCACAGAAGGCATCTCCGGGGTTTTCCAGCGGATGGCCAAAGCGCTGAAGCCCGGTTCACCCTTGGCCTTTACTTACCATCATAACAATTTGGAGGCTTATTTTCCAATCGCAGTGGCTATCCTTGATTCTGGTCTTACATGCTCTGTATCACTTCCGTGTCCGGCAGAAATGGGTGCATCCATTCATATTAAGGGGACCGGCTCCTCCATTATTGATACGGTTTTGGTCTGCCGATCTACCGGTTCTATTCCTCGTAGATTGGTCACCGATTCACCTCAAGAAATCGCCGCCTTGGTGTCCGAAGACGCACAAAAGCTATTTGCCGCAAACGTTGAACCGACACAAGGTGATATCCGCTGTATGATTTTCGGCCATCTTATCCGCCTTACAATCTGGTTTCTAAGAAATGGGTGGGAAAGAGCGCTCCCTCCCCAGGAACGGCTCAAAAAAGCTGCTGAATGGTCCCATAGAATTGGTGGTTTAGAGGCTGTTCAAAAGTATCTACCTGATGTTCTTTTAAGGGCGCCAAGCATCCAAACGGGGATGATTCGAGAATTTGCCGTACCTTACGGAGAAACTGATGACGAAATTTCCTTTTGAAGTTCCCTTCTCCAGCATTAAAGAAAATCCCGATGCTTTTGTTTCTGTGGTTTTCTCCTGCCTGGAGTCAGAATTCCTTGTCTTGCCGAAGGGTGTAGGGTTTGTCGAATATCCGGTTTTTGAGCAAGGATATGAGGCTTTAAAGCAGGCGACAGAAGGCTTTGTAAACTTTTCTGTTGATCGCGTTACCCATGTTGCTTTCTCTTCTCCAATTTCGATTGTCGTTTTGCGTACAATTCTCGGTTTTTCTCCTCCTGAATGGGCCTATCTTGCATCAAGGCGCACCGGCACAGAAATTACTCAGGGGTTTATTCGATCTCTGGATCGGAAAATTCGCATGAATCCTTTATCTCCACTGAAGCCAAACGGCGTTGCCGTTTCCCGTTTGCAGGCACTCATAGAAACTGCCTGCAATTCACTCGCAGAGGGAGCCCCAGCAGTAGGTGCCGATAAAATTCATCGCTTAGATAAGGCCGACACAGGAACGGGTTTGAAAGGTCTACAGTCCTTGGCTAAGATTGGCGTCCCTTATGCTATGCTTCTTTATGAACGATTCCTGGGCAGACCCTTCGCCGGTCATCGCGATTCTGTAAGCGAACTGGTTGGGGACTTTTTGGAGTCGGCTGTTGAGGATGTCCTGACAAAGGCGGGAATAAGCTACCGCAAGACGAAAAGAGCAGAGCAAATCCCTGGGTTCGACCAAGCACCGGACTTCATCATTCCCAGCGAATTCAACCCGCAGGTGATTATTGAAGCTAAAATTACCGAAGATGATGGTACGGCCCGCGACAAGGTTACCCGAGTCCAACATCTTGGCGAATTGAGCAAAAATAATCAATCGCCAGAAAGTGCAAAATTTGAGGTCATAGCCTGCATAGGTGGTCGAGGTTTTGGCGTGCG
>Ga0299915_10002637_pt1 | contig 13054 bp, 7 predicted proteins | sample RVTome_13_FD_200263 | JGI IMG/M metagenome (GOLD analysis project Ga0299915, IMG submission 200263) | Soil microbial communities from uranium-contaminated site in the Upper Colorado River Basin, Wyoming, United States - RVT92D227 (version 2) ...
CCGCAATTCGTGGCTTCCCTGCTCAGGTCATCGCGATATCAGGCTTGGCTTGCCGGCCACGCTCAAGGAAGCACCATCCAACACCTGTCAATCCGAGCCCTGAAACTGCTTTCTATTCCATTGCCACGTCTCGCAATTCAAGATTCTGTCAATAGCAGTATCCGGTCAGGAAACGCCGATGCAGCAGAAACGTTGCTTAAATCCCTCGCCAAGATTCGCAAAGATCCAATTGAAGAATGGCTGGATACCTCACCTGAAATCAAAGCCATCATGCAAGGATCTGCCGAAGGGAAAACTCCTCTATTGTTGCTGGAAGATTTCGCGAGGTCTGTCATCCGCCTGTTCATTCAAATCCTCGACAGCGAAGTTGAATCCGAGCATTTTGGCTGGTGGAACTGGATGGTGGGCTGGGCCAACCGAATATTGGGCATCTCTAAGATTCCTTCCTCCTCTGATCGCCTCGCTTTGCTTCAATCAGGCAGTTGGGAACTGGCAACGCTTGATTCCCCTGCATTTGATTTTGACTTCACGAAAGGCAACTTCGTATCCAAGCTGGTGGAGAGATTGGCTCATCTTTCCAGGGAGGAAGCTGCTGCAATTCAGAACTCCCTCTCGTTGGATGCGAGAGTTGAGCCCTCGGTCCTTACAACCGGTGCTGACGCCGAGATCCAGCTCAGTTTGCGCAACTGCGGTCCCGTAGGGATTCGAAATCTCGGCATAGAGACCACTCCCAACATAGGAAGCGGGTCTGCCGATTATTTGAGTGCCGGGGATATGATTCGAATAAATCTGCAGGTGCCTGCCCAGATGACAGAAGGAAAATTCGAGTTCACACTCCGTTGGCACTGCGGAAAGTTACTAGATGGAATACTTGACGAACTCAAGAGAGGCGAGATCCCTTTGACACTGAAGGTGGTGGGTGTGCGTGAAACGACTCATGCAGAGAGCCTAGGGCCAAGTCCATACATCGTTGGCAACCCCGTCGACCGCGAAGAGATGTTCTTTGGTCGGGCCGATATCATTGCCCGGATCCAGCGGCAGCTTTCTACGACCCATAGGGCCAATGTGATTCTGCTGGAAGGCAATCGGCGCACCGGCAAGACTTCCATCCTCAAGCGGCTCGAAGGAGAAGGCATGCTCCCGGGATGGATTCCGGCAAACTGCTCTTTCCAGGGGGGTGAAGGAGATAGTGAGAAAGTAGGCCTGAGCACGCAGGAGGTGTTCCGGCTCATGGCCAAGCATCTTGGCCTCGCGCTTCATAAAGCAGGCACCCCGGTGTGGATTCCCGATGCGCCGCCGCTTGATCCGAAGCGCAAATTCGAATTCCAATTTCAATCCGCCCTTGGCAATTATTTCAAGACAGATCGTCCGTTCGAGGCTTTTGAGTCCTACCTCCAGTTGGTTCTGGAAGCCGTGCAGCCGAGGCGCATCCTGCTCATGCTGGACGAGTTCGACAAGTTGCAGGAAGGGATTGACGCGCATGTGACGAGCGCGCAGGTCCCTGAAAATATCCGATACCTGTTCCATACCTATTCAGGCATTTCGGGGATTCTGACTGGCTCGAGGCGTTTGAAAAGGCTGCGAGAGGAATACTGGTCCGCCCTTTTCGGCATCGGCATGCGCATCGCCATCGAACCCCTGAAGGCGGAAGAGGGGCGGGATCTGGTCATGCAGCCGGTTCAGGGCCGGCTCGTCTACGTCACACAGGCGTGCGACCGCGTGGTCGAGCTTTGCGCGCGCCAGCCCTTCCTGATCCAGTCGTTGTGCAACCGGATATTTGAAAATGCCGCGGAAACAGGGGATCGGACCATCACGCTGAACGCTGTGAGCGCGGCAGCAGCTGAGATGGTGCGCGATAATGAGCACTTCCGCACGCTGTGGGACTATGCGGAGACCTCCCGGAGGCGCCTGATTCTGACCCTTTGCCAGCGCCTGGAGAACGGCCCCGATCCCATTACCGTAAGCTTTCTTGAAGCCGAGCTCGAACGACTGGGCGTGATTGTGCCGAGGAAAGAGCGGCTGGGCAGCGACATTGAGTATCTGCGCGAACTCGAGATGCTCGATTTGGACACCTCATCCGGGATTCCCACCTATCGGCTGACAATCCCTCTCATGGGCGATTGGATCCGCGAGAACATCGATTTTGAGGATCTAACGCGCATTGCCAGACAAGAGGGCGAGGAGAAAATGCTATGACCAATCCCTTTCCTGTCCTGGGTACGGAGCCGGTCACAATGAGAGGCAGAGCGAAGCTGTTTGATCAGCTTTGCCGCCACCTCACCAAGCCGACGCCGGATCACGTTTCGGTCATTGGGCCTAAGCACATCGGCAAAACTGTTCTTCTTCAACACCTGGCTGAATACTTCAAGCCCGGCCGTGTCCCTTATGAGACATCGTTTTATTGGGACATGCGCCACTCGACGCCGGATTCGGATCGGGCCTTCAAACAGCGGTTGGGGCTGGAGCTTAAAGTATCCTTGCAGCCGGTGCTGCCGGATTTTGCCGCCGAGCTTGATCCTCAGTCCGATGACATCGGGCAGACCATTCAGACAGTCTTGGATATCCTGCAGGGTGACGGTCTGCGCATTCTGGGTGTCCTGGATGGCTTTGATCGGGTTCTGGCGACTGCCTCCTTGACCCGCAACTTATGGGATTACATGCTGGATCTGGCGCGTCGAAGCAGCCTACGCCTGGTTACCGGAAGTCGGGGACGGCTTCAGGACCTTTGCAGGACGCCTGAGTCGAGAACCTCGGACTTTTGGGAGATCTTTTACGATACACCGCTGCGAATGGGGCCTTTTGTCGATTCTGACTGGGACGATCTGCTGGCACCCTTCAATAAGCGCGGAATCACGCTGGACAGCAGCGCGCGCAAGGAGCTGATCAACTGGAGCGGTAGCGTGCCGGTGCTGCTTGCGGCGATTGCAGCGCGGCTGTGGGAGGCCTGCCCCGTTGATTCACAAGTTACAAAGAGCGACGTGGATCGTGTCGCCGGGCAACTGGCGGAGGAGCAGAGCAGTATCACCGAGGGCCTTTGGCAGGACTGCCCGGCCGATATCCAGGGCGATCTTGTCGAGCTGGCGGATCGAGACATCCCACTTTCGGAAATTCCGGAAAGCAGAAGGCGGGCCATGGAAGAGCGCGGCCTGGCGGCAGCATCCGGCAACCAGCTCTGGTTCTCGTGCCGCCTGATGCAACACCATGCCCGTAAACGCGGCCAGGGCGTGGCGAACATGCGGAGATTGTTCGGCAGCCCTGAGCGATACGACGAAAACATAAGGGCCCTGCTTGAGCTGCGCTTTGCGCAAATCAAAGGGGGAGATGCAGAAGTGGCCGGCTACATCGAGAAGGCAATCCGCGACCTGAAACCGGATCCATGTCATTCCATCGTATGGACGAGAAATATCGCCGAGCGGGCGCTGAAAATGATATGGGCGGCCGAGTTGCCCGATGGTTCAATCCCGATGGCATGGATCGATCAGTGGAAAGCCGCGGGTGAAGGACGCTGGCTTCAGGACGCAAACGTACCGAGACAAAGCGGCCCGCAATGCGGTCTCCTTCGGCTTATGACCGGCACGCAGAATTCGAGGCCTGTCGCTCGCTATGTCACCAAAGCTACGGCCATTCTCTTGGACCATATTCAATCGGTCGGCGACTTTGGCCAGCACCCGGAGTGTTCGATCTCGCTCCAGTTCGCGGCATCAGTATGTCTCGCGGAAATAGCCATGCTGGAGAGTCTAACCGAGAATTTGGGAATGGCCCATACATCCTGAATTGTTGCTATCACATAGGGGAATTGCGATGGAACTGCCTACTGAAACGGGACCTTACGTTCTCTACAGGAAAGCGGCAGACTGTTTTGGCGATTTTTGGATTGCATTGCAGGTTTTAACGGAAATTTCCCCCGCGGGCTGAGGAACTGATAGAAGCCTGCTTCATTGGGACACGTTTTTCGAGCTGATCAAAGGTGACTGAATCCCAACCCGGACATGCCGGAGCCAAACAGACACATCACATATGGAACCTGAATGATGGGATTGCCAATGTACAAAGCTATCAGCTGTCAGCATTTAGCCTACGTAGAGGTCCTTGCCGGCGAACTGGGGGTCGCTCGTCAGGTTGATGCCCAGGGCGCGCAGTCCGGCCTCGTCCCCGGGCGTGGGAATGTGGGTCAGATGGGCCTCGCAACGGTGCAATTCCTTGATCATTTGAAGGGCCGCCTGGGCCGCGGGATTGAAATTGGCGCTGATGCTCAGGGCGATGAGAGCCTCGTTCAGGTTGAGGCTCATCACTTTGCGGCCGAGCAGGTCCTGCTTGAGGTGCGCCAGCGATTGAGTGACGGTCGGGGGCAGCAGGTGCAGGTGCGGGGGAATGCCGGCCAGGTGCTTGACAGCGTTCAGCACCAGGCTGGCGGCCGCGTGAAACCGGGGCGAGTTATGTCCGGTGATGATGGAGCCGTCGCGCAGCTCGATGGCCGCCCCGCAGTATATCCCGTCATGCCCCTTTCCCTGCTCGCGGGCCGCCTCAGCCTTGCGTCGCGCCGGCGCCACCACGCGGCGATCCTCAGGTTTCAGGCGCAGTGACTCGAGGAGCGCGTCCAGCCTCGTTACCGTTTCGCGATCCGCCACCCCCATGGCGTATTCGCAGGCGTACCGGAAGTAGCGGCGGATGATCTCCTGGGACGCCGCTTCACGCACGGCGGCGTCATCCACAATGCCGGCGGATGCGCGGTTGACGCCCATGTCCGTGGGTGAGCGGTAGTCCAGCGGCGTGTGGGTGATCTTTTCCAGGATTCGGCGCAACAGCGGAAATGATTCGATGTCGCGGTTGTAATTGACCGCCTTTTGGTTGTATGCCTCCAGGTGGAAGTGATCGATCATGTTGATGTCGCGCAGATCGGCGGTGGCCGCCTCGTAGGCGATGTTCACCTCATGGTTCAGCGGCAGGTTCCAAATGGGGAATGTCTCGAACTTGGCATACCCGGAGGCCAGGCCGGCCTGATATTCATAGTAGAGCTGCGACAGGCATGTGGCCAGCTTGCCGCTGCCCGGCCCCGGACCCGTAACGACCACGATCGGCTTTTCGCTGCGGATGTATTCGTTGGCGCCGTATCCCTCTTCGCTCACCACCGTGTCGATGTCCTGGGGGTAGCCCTTGGTGTAGCTGTGCGTGAAAACCGGAATCTGGCGGCGCTGGAGCTTATTTTGGAACACCCGGGCGGCCGGCTGTCCTTCAAAGCGTGTAATGACCACTCCCAGGAGGGGAATGTCCCACTCGCGCAGTTCATCGATCAGCTTCAAGGCGTCACTGTCGTATGTGATGCCGAAGTCGCCGCGGACTTTGCGCCGCTCGATGTCGCCCGCGTATATGCAGAGCAGAACGTCGATCCGGTCGCGCAGCTGCTGCAGCAGGCGCATTTTGACGTGCGGATCATAGCCGGGCAGAACGCGCGCTGCGTGGTAGTCGTGCAGGAGCTTGCCGCCGAACTCTAGGTAGAGCCGGCGCTTGGAATTGCTCACGCGCTGGAGGATGGCGGCCGTCTGCTCTTTCAGGTAACGCTCGTTGTCGAATCCGATCTTTCCGGTCATAGTCTCCCTGTCGTTTTCGGGCCCCTCTGTTAGCACATGGCCGCCGCCTTGTCAAACGTGCGATGGTACAGAATGTGCGGCATACTGTTTGCCAAACCGGGCAGATTCACCGGACGATACCCCGACCCCGGAGGGATGCCATGAATCCAAACACCCTGCGATTTTCACATTCGTTTATGGCGCTGGCGATTGCGCTCATCGTGGCCATAGCCTGGCCGCTGGCGGCTTCCCTTTGCCCCTTGACCCCTCGACCCCTTTGCCCCTAAAGTTTGCCAGCGAAGCGAGCTGAGTTCTCGGAGAGACTCAGAGTTCTTCGGCTGGAAGTGCGTTTTGCCATTCGTGCTGATATGATCCATTGTCGACAGACAATGGCAATTGACAGAGGTGCTTGATGGGTGGAAAGAAAATTGTACTGGCTGCCAGCAACTCCGAGTCATCGGAGTATTTGCGCAGCACCTGGCGGCAGATGCTGCTGGCCACGCTGCCTGCGCGCTTCGGTCACCACCTTTCGGACATCTCTGTTCAGAATGATGTACAGCCCGACGGGCAGGCATGTTACGTGCCAAACGGCCTGCGGGTAGTCGAAGCAACTCTTCTACAGAAGCATGATCCCGACGACATCGCCGTCTGCTACCCGGAGCAGTTGGACCGGTTTGTGGGAGACGACACGCGGGCCGTCGGGATCCACGCCCACAATCCGCTCGGAATCACCTTTGCCGCGGACGTCTACGCGCAGTTCTACGGCTACAACGCAGAACCGATCAATGCGCAGAATTTCCGCAGTCTGATCCTGCATCCGGCGCTGCGTCGACACAAGGATCACCTAAAGGTCATCGTCGGGGGGCCGGGGGCTTGGCAGATCGAGAAGAGGGGACTGCAGAACGAGTGGCGGATCGACTGCATCGTTCACGGCGAGGCGGAAGACGAGGTCTTGCCGCTTTTCGAGGCGGCACTGCGAGGAGGGCCGCTTCCCCGCTCCGTGGAGTGCCGGGGCGCCGAATTCGGTTCCATCCCCCCCCGCATTAGACACCGATCCACATTCGGGGCGGTTGAAATCACGCGCGGGTGCGGGCGCGGCTGCCAATTCTGCTCGGTTGGATCGCGCAGCGTTAAAAGCATCCCGCTCGACCATATTCTCGACAACGTGCGTACCCAGGCGGCCGAGGGGGCCGACATGGCGCTGCTCGTCACTGAGGATATCTTCCTTTACGATCAGCGCCGGCGATTTGAGACCAACGTGCCTGCGCTTCAGCGCCTTTTCGAATCAGTGGCCACAGTCGACGGCATCCAATACATCTCAATGACTCATGGGTCGATGGCGCCGATCGTGAAAAATCCTGAGATCCTCGACGCGCTGTCCCCCATCGCAGTCGGACGGAGCGTGCACCAGCACCGGGCATCGACCCATCCGGACAAGCGCTACGCATGCCTTTTCGTCGGCATTGAGACCGCCTCCGTGCGGCTGTTCAAGCAGTTCATGAAAGGGAAGGCGTTCCCTTACCGCCCCGAACAGTGGCCCGATGTCATTCTCAAGGGCATGGAGCTGATGAATCAGCATAACTGGTTCCCCATCTGTTCCTGGATCGTCGGCTTGCCCGGCGAGACAGCCGAAGACACCCGGATGTCTCTCGAGCTGCTGTATGCCTTAAAGGAATCCAAGTGGATTGTGGTTCCCACGCTCTTCGTGCCGCTCGAAGATACCCGCTTGGAAGACGAAGCACGGCCGCGTTTCGCCGAGCTGAGCGACCTTCAGTGGGAGTTTTTCTTTACCTGCTGGCGCTACAATCTGGATTTTTTTGCCACGAAACTGTGGGACAAGGCCAAGTTCTCACTGGGAATCCCCATTTACTACTATTTGCTCGGCCGCAGGATGTTTGGAAAGGGGATCAAGTACCCGCTTTTGCGCCTGGGTTGCTATCCGGAGTGGTTACTCAGGCGCAACCTTTATCTCGACTTCGGCAACGGAAGGCCGGCGCACTATAAGCCGCCGGCACAGGTGGAAATCCCCCAACACGCCATTCACTCCCACGCATCTGAAACAGGACATTCGGGGAACCTGTGAGGCAAAACCCGTCAGGGACGATCCGGACCCATTGGCGTCGGTTGTCAGAGGGCCAACAGCGCACTTCCGGGCAGCCAGCCGGACCAGCCGTTGGGAAGGACGACTTGGTACCAGCCCTCGGCCTGGCCGCGGATCCGGACCTTGATGCCCTCGTGTATGGTGGCGACGGTGATGTAGTCGGGTCCCGGCCCGCTGCGCATCGCGACGGATTGCTCCACTACCACTCCCTGCTGCCGGTATTTGCTCTCATATATCTTCCACGCCAGGGATCCGCTCACCAGGACAAACATAACCACGAGCGCGAGAGCGGCCGAGAGGCTCCATAGCGCCCGCCTGGGCCTGGCAGCGAATTGATATATGCCGAAAAGCAGGTTGGCCATCACGAAGAGAATCAGGGCAAGCCAGGCCTCCTGGGAAACCGAAAGCCAGTGCGTGGCGGCGGAGAGCCAGCGGACCGGCAGCGGATCTTCGGGAACATCAATCCGGTCCACAATCAGCAGCCCGGCGAGGGCCAGATTCTCGCCCACATCGGAGTCGCCCGGGAGCTTTTGCCTGGCCTTTTCCCAGTAATATACCGCCTCGCCGAGCTTCTTCTGCTTGAAACAGGCGTTGCCCAGGTTGTAATAGAGCGTGCCGCTGTTGACGCCCATTTCCAAAAGCCGGCGATAGCGGCGCTCGGCCGTCGCAAAGTCCCCCTGTTGGTAATCCGAATTGGCGCCGGCAAAGATCGAGGGGATATCCTGCCGAGCCGGAGCCGGAGCAGGCGCAAAGGCAATTACGGTCAACAGGAGGCAGCAGCAGAGCACGCGTGGTCGCTTCATGGGCTATGAGCGCTCCAGGGTGTCTATGATTTCGCGAATGCGGCCGGCCAATTCCTGCATTTTCTCCATTGACGGGGATGCGGAAACGAACCTTGCGAAATCGCAGTCATGCATGCAGGCGGTCGCTGCCCTGACCGTTTCAACGGCGACTGACTTTTCCACAAGGGTGCGCTCCAGCGTATCGCCGGTCAACGCGATGCCCGGCAGGCTGAACTTGTCCTCGAGATAGCCCGACAGTGCGGCTGCCGCTTCGTCATAAAAGCGGCGCGGTTCGCTTCGGCCTGCCTTCAGGGCTGTCCTCAGGCGCAGCGCGGCTGTTTTCCTGGCCTTGCGGCGGCGGGCGAGAGCAACGTTACCCGATTGTCTGGCGCGCTTCCGCATGCAGATAAATATGCCGGCATTGAGCAGGACGGGGATCGAGGCCGCGAGATAGAACCAGAGGGAGCGATAAGCCGGAATCCCGCCGATTGCAAGATCGGGAGCCGACAGCTTGATGAAGTTGATGTCGGTCCCCTGGCGAGTGAGGTTCTGCTTGGCGCCGCCCCCGAGTTCTGCGATCCTGCTGTCGATTTCAGCTCCGCGCACCACCTGCAATGGCAGCACGGACGTCAGGACGGTCTCATAGGAAGCGCTCTCCGGATTGAAGAAAGTAAAGGATGTCGGCGGAATGGGATGAGGACCGGGCGCTTTGGGTACGAGGACGTACTCCCAGATTTTTTCGCCGGCGACGCTCCGGGCGCCTGAACGCTGAATGTTCTCAGTTTGCTTGGATGAGTATATCGTGAAGTCGGGCAAGGGCGGCAGTTGAAGGTCGGGAATCATCCTGATGTTTCCTTCTCCCGACAGCCGAATTTCCAGAGTTACCGCATCGCCGGTTGCTACCTCGTCCTTGTTCACCTTGCTGGAGAGCGCGAATGATCCGACAGCGTTGCTGAAGTCTGCCGGTCTGTTTTCCTGGGGCAGCGGTTTGACCTCGATCCTCATTTCGCGGGTCTTGCGGTAGAGCGTTTCCGTCTGGCCGAACAGGCCGAAAAAGCCTCCCGCCGACCGGGCTGAGATGGCGAAGGTGGCGGACGGGATTGTCAGCTTGCCCGTCGTTGTGGGAAAGAGCGCCTGCTTCTTCACCAGGTAGGCGACGTATTCGCGGCCATTGACTTCGCTGCGTTTTCCCGTAGGCTGGGGGTCGACCTCCAGGTCTTCTACCCAGAATCCGTTCAAGGGAGGATTGTCCTGCAGCTGCAGTCCGGAGACGCTGGTTTGGGTGTAGAGAAGGTAAGATAACGTCACCTGCTGGCCGACGTAGGCGGTGGAGCGGTCCAGCTCAGCCGAGACGAAGACCTCATCCCCCGTCGGCTGCGTGCGCGCGACGCCCAGGTCGGGCTCTGCGAAAGGATCGGGTATGGTCGGCTGGAGCGGCTTTGGGATCACCCTGCCGGCAGTAACGCGTATGTCGATCGGGTCTGTCTTGTAGGCCCTGCCGCCGACGGTTGCCTCGACCGGGTCAATTGTGAACTGACCCTCTCTCTGCGGCACAAGAATGTAGATGAAACTCTTGGAATGGCTCGTGCGGCCGTTGATCCATTGGAACTGGGTGCTGACGCTCGGCCCGGCAACCACGCGGAAGCCCTTGAATGCAGGCAGCCGCGGCGCCGGCAGGTCGCCGATGTCGCTGCCCGTGATCCGGACGGTGAGTTGGAACTGGTCCTGGATACCTACCGTATCCGCGCTGACCGACGCGGTGACTTGAACATCCTGCGGGGCTGCAGGCGAGCAGGTGCACCACAGGGGGAGTGTGAGCCAAGGGATAAGAAAAAACGGTCTCATCATCCAGCTACCCACTACCAGTCTCTGCCGGTCACTTTGCGGCGAGCGATGCGCTGGAGCTGTTTGCGCTGTTCCAAAAGCTCCTGGTTCTGCAGGGCATCGAGAATCTGTAAAGCCTGCTCTCTGCTGAATGCCATTTCCTGAGTGTTCGCCTGGCTGGACTTCGGATCGGCGGGCTGGCTCTTGTCCTGGCTTGCGCCCGAGCTTTGCGATTGCTGGGATTCGGGCGACTGTTTTTCTTCCTGCTGCCGGGGCTCCTGCCTGCCGCCCCCTTGCGGCTGCTCTTGAAGCCTCTTCAGCGCCAGCTCGAGGTTGTGCTTGGCGTCGCGGTCCGAGTGGTCAATGCGCAGGGCCTGGGCGTATGCCTGGGCGGCGTCCGCGAAATTCCCGAGTTCAAATAGGGCGTTGCCGGAGTTGAACCAACTGTGCGCCTGCAGCGCCTTTTCGCCCTTGGTCTCAGCCTGGCGGAGAGATTGCAGGCCGAGATCGTATTTTTCTTGTTTGATAAGCGCATTGCCGAGGTTATAGAAAAGCTCGGGGCGGTCCGGCGAGGCCGCCTGGGCCTCGAGGTATGCCTTTTCGGCCTCGGCGTATTTGCCCTCTTCAAAGAGCCGGTTGCCCTGTTTGTTTTTCGACGCCGGGGACTGCGCCGGGGCGAAGTTCCCCGCAGCGGCGATCCAAAACAGCACAACAAGGAATACAGGGAACAGTCTTCGCATCATGACCTGCCCTTGGCCGCGAACCTTCCCAGCCAGCGCCGGCCCGGTCTACGGCGCTCGATGATCCATTCGCCGGCAATCAGCAGCGCCAGCGCCGCACCCAGCGGGTACTGGTAACGGTCCTCGAAATTCTGGTATACGCGGGAGTCCAGCTCCTTCTTTTCCATGTTCGAGACCTCGTCATAGATGCTGTCGAGCTCAACCTCCGAGGCCGTGGCGCGGTAATAGCGCCCGCCGGTGGTGTCGGCAATCTGCGCCAGCGACCTTTCGCCCAGCCTGCTGACCACCACCTGTCCCTCCGGGTCCTTGCGATATTCTACAATATTGCCGTTCGCATCCCGAAGCGCTATGGGGCGGCCTTCGGGCGTGCCCACACCGACCGTGTAAATGACCATGCCGCTCTCGCGCGCCTTGCGGACCGCCTCGTCGACCTCCCCTTCGAGGTCCTCACCGTCGGTGAACATGATCAGCACCTTGTATTTCCGTTCCCCGGCGATGAATGCGGCGTCGGCCGTTTCGATGGCGGCCGCCAGCGATGTTCCCGGGTCCGGCACGATCTGGGTGTCGGCGGCATCCAGGAACAGCGCGACGGCGCCGTAATCCAGGGTCAGGGGACATACCAGGACCGCACGTCCCGCGAAGCAGAGTAGTCCCAGGCGATCGCCCTTCAGTTTTTCGACCAGCGAGCGGATTTCGCGCTTGGCCTTTTGCAACCGACTGGGCGCTACATCCTCCGCATTCATGCTGAAGGACGTGTCTAGCGCCGCAATGATATCCACGCCGCGCCGGCGCACGTCTTCTGTTCTTGCGCCCCATTGCGGACGGGCGAGGGCCAGGATCGCGAAAAAAAAGAACGCGGTCCGCAGCAGGGCGCGCAGGTAGGCTTTGGGCGGGCTGTAATCTTCGGTCAGCAAGGCCGTGAGCTGAGGCGAAATGAGCTTTGCCAGCCGGCTGCGTTTCCGGCGGATCCTCCAGAGGAGAAACAGCGCGAGGATTGGGATGCCCCACCAGAGCTGCAGGTATTCCGGGCGTGCAAAATGCATAAGAAATATTAGGGCAACTTGAGAAAACGGGTGAACCCGGCCACAGTGCCGAGCAGGACCAGGCCCAGCGCCGGGGCGAGAAACGCCGCAAAATGCTCCCGGTAGCGGGTATAGGTCCGAACCTGTATCCTTGTTTTTTCCAGCCGGCCGATTTCCTCGAAGATGGTTTCGAGCGACGGCCGGTCGGTGGCGCGATAGTATATGCCTGCGGTCAGCTCGGCGATTTTCTTGAGCGACGGCTCGTCGATTTCCACCTGGATATCCACGTAGACCCTGCCGTAGTTGGGATCGTCGACCGGGACGCGCGCGGTCCCCTGGCTGCCGATGCCGATCGTGTATATCTTGACCCCGAGGGTGCGCGCGATCTCTGCGGCGTCCAAAGGCTGGATCTCGCCCCGATTATTCACGCCGTCAGTCACCAGGATGATCACTTTGCTCCGCGCCTCGCTGTTGCGCAGGCGGTTCAGACAGGCGGCGAGCGCATTGCCGATCGCGGTCCCGTCTTCATCGGCGCCGGCCAGCGCGACGTTGTTGATCGTGTTGAGCACCAGGCCGTAGTCCAGGGTCAAGGGGCAGCGGGTGAGCGCGCGGGCGGCAAAGTCTACGAGGCCGACGCGGTCATGCCTCAGCCCTTCCACGAACCTGCCGGTTACAAGCTTGGCGACGAACAGGCGGTTGCGCGGCGCAAAGTCTTCGGCCGCCATGCTCCCCGAGCGGTCCAGGGCGATGATGATGTCCACGGCCTGCGTCAGGATCTCCTCTTCCTCCAGACCTTCGCGCGGCCTGGCCAGGGCGACGATGATCAGGCCGAGAGCGAGCATTTCCATGGCAAAGAGGACATGACGCGCATGCACGGTCCACGGCAGGCGGACCCCTTCGAGCGCAATGGTGGAAGCGAAGCGCAGGCTGCCGCTTCCCTCTCGCGTGCGGCGCAGATAATGGCGGATGAGCAGCGGTATCGCCGCCAGCAGGAGCAGGAGCCAAGGATGAGCAAAGT
>Ga0299915_10002638_pt1 | contig 13052 bp, 9 predicted proteins | sample RVTome_13_FD_200263 | JGI IMG/M metagenome (GOLD analysis project Ga0299915, IMG submission 200263) | Soil microbial communities from uranium-contaminated site in the Upper Colorado River Basin, Wyoming, United States - RVT92D227 (version 2) ...
ATGTCCCCCGGCTCGGCGATGCCATACCCCTTGGGCTTGCGCACGGCGTACGGCCGCCTCCAGGGCCTGTATCCCAGCCGCACCGGCCTTCGTTGCGGCTCCAGCAGTAAACCCCGGCCTTTCAGGTGCTTCAGGATCCGTCCGACCGTTGAGATCGACACCGTTTCGCCATCGGCCCACATCAGTGGCGCTAGCTTGTCCTTGCCCCAGCCGTGGCAGCTTTCCCGCAATCGCCGGACCTGCATCGCCAGCTCCGCCCCCCACTGCCGCTGCCGCACCTGCTTTGGCCGACGGCTGTGGTCCTCCAGTCCGCGCAACCCTTCCGCCTTCAGCCGGCGCTCCCAGCGATACAGCGTCGAGCGTGACAGGCGCAGCGCCTCGGCCGCCTGTTGGCTGGTCAGCCCGCGCTGCGTCAGCGCCCGCCAGGCTTTCAGCCAGCGAAGACGATCCACCGCCTTGGGCGACAACTCGATCGGCCCGTGCCGGGTGACGTAGTAGAAAGATCGGGGATAATAGAGTTGGCGCATCGGGGTCTTCTCCTTGGTTGGTGTCGCAACCCCAAGGATGACCCCGGTGCGCTCTCTGCGCCAGGGCTACTGTCTCATATGTGTCTGAACGCAATCAGCTGGGGCGAATTGGCTTCCGCAAGCAGGGGTTTCCGGCCCGCGTCCCCATCCCCCAAGGCGGGTGAGAAGGCGCGAGCAGGGGCGCTCGTGCAGCCCAGGCCAGGGAAAGGCGTTTTGCGCTTGTTCAGACCTCATTGTAGAATGTTCCATCCCGCACACGTTCGAGAGTCCCCATGGACGAACTCAGGCTGCGCATCTTGACCGACGGCCGGAATCTTGGGAATGGCATTCTCAAGGTGGACGGTTTCATCAACCATCAGGTCGACCCGGCCCTGATGGATGCGTGCGGCCGCGCCCTGGCCGCGCGCCTGGCGCACGTGGGCGCCACGAAGGTGCTCACCGCCGAGATTTCCGGGATCGCGCCGGCCGTCATGACCGCTTTCCACCTCGGCCTTCCGGTGGTCTACGCTCGCAAGAGCAAGCCCGTGACGATGCCCGACCAGATCTACCTCACCCTGGCGCCCTCGCACACCAAGGGCCGGACGGTGGAATTGATCGTCTCCCCCGAGCACCTGGGTATCGGCGAGCGCGTCGTCATCGTCGATGACTTCCTGGCGAGCGGCCAGACGATCCTGGGCCTGGTGCGCTTGGCCAACGCCGCCGGCGCGGCCGTCGTGGGCATCGGGGCGTTGATCGAGAAGTCTTTCGAAGGCGGCCGGGCAGTGCTGGCCTCCCTGGGCGTGCCGGTCGAGTCGCTGGCCGTCATTTCGGACATGAGCGACGGCAAGATCGTCTTCGCCAGCTGAGGGGCCGTGGACTCGATCGCCATACTCGATTTCGGGTCCCAATACAGCCAGCTGATTGCCCGCCGCGTCCGGGAAGCACACGTCTACTGCGAGCTCTTCCCCTACTCCGCCGACCCCGGCGAGGTCCTTCGTCTTCAACCGGCGGGCTTCATTCTGTCGGGCGGTCCGGCCTCTGTCTATGAAGCCGGGGCGCCGCAGATCCCCGCGTATGTCCTGGCCTCCGGCAAGCCGATCCTGGGAATCTGCTATGGGATGCAGGCGCTGACGCACAGCCTGGGGGGCGTGGTCGCCGCTTCTGCCCAGCGCGAATACGGACCGGCCGAGGTCGAGACGTCCGAGGCCAATCCGCTGCTGCCCGCCGGCCGGCAGCAAGTGTGGATGTCGCACGGCGATCGGATTGACCGCCTGCCTCCCGGCTTCCGCCGGCTGGCCCAGTCGGCGCACTCTCCGATCGCAGCGATGGCGGATGTCGAGAATCGCCGGTTCGGTATCCAGTTCCACCCTGAAGTGCGCCACACCCCCGGCGGCAGCGCCATCCTGCGCGCCTTCGCCGTAGAAGTGTGCGGCGCACATCCCGACTGGACACCGGCCTCGATTGTGGCGACGGCAGTCGAGCGCATTCGACAGCAGATCGGGACCGCCGACGCGGTGGCCGGTGTGAGCGGCGGAGTTGACTCGAGCGTCGCGGCAGCGCTCGTCGGCCGGGCGATCGGCAATAGGCTGTACTGCATCTTCGTCAACACGGGCATGCTCCGGCAGGATGAGCCGGAGCAGGTGGTCTCGGCCCTCCGCCCGTTGCTGGCAGACCGACTGCTGGCAATCGACGCCACCGAGTCCTTCCTGGGGGCGCTGGCCGGCGTGACCGACCCGGAGGACAAGCGCCGCATCATCGGGGAACGCTTCGTCCGCATCTTCGAAGAGCAGGCCCGGCGCGTGGGCAACCCGCCCTTCCTCGTCCAGGGGACCATCTATCCCGACGTCGTCGAGTCCAGCGGACCCGATCGGCGGGTGGCGGCGCGCATCAAGACCCACCACAATGTCGGCGGGCTCCCCGACGACATGGCCTTCACGCTGGTCGAGCCACTGCGTTATCTCTTCAAGGATGAAGTGCGGGCAGTCGGCCTCGAGCTGGGGCTGCCGGAAGGGCTGGTGCACCGGCAGCCGTTTCCGGGACCCGGCCTGGCAGTTCGATGTCTGGGAGAAGTCACCCTGGAGCGCTTACATCGGCTGCGCTCCGCGGATAGGATCGTGCTGCAGGAGTTGGAGGCGGCCGGATCCCTGCGCGGCCAGGCGGATGACGCCGCAGCCCAAGCCTTTGCCGTCCTCCTGCCGGTCCGCTCCGTGGGGGTGATGGGGGACCAGCGCACGTATGCCGAGGCCATCGCCGTCCGGGCGGTCACAACCGATGATTTCATGACCGCCGACTGGACCCGCCTGCCGCATGACGTCCTGGCGCGGATCAGCAACCGGATCGTCAACGAGGTCGGCGGGGTGAACAGGGTGGTGTACGACATTTCCACCAAGCCGCCGGCGACGATTGAGTGGGAGTAAGATGCTCACTGGCGCGCAGCGCAACCGCGTGACCCGTCCTGCGTAGTGAGAGACGAAGGTTGAGGAGGAGAGATCATGGACATCGGTGAAGTGCTCACAAGAACCTGGCAGATCACCTGGAAATACAAGGGCCTGTGGGTCCTCGGCTTGCTGGCCGGCTGTGGTACAGGCGGCGGGGGCGGAGGCGGCGGAGGCAGTGGCGGCTCGTCCGGGGGCAACTTCTCGGGCGGCAACTACAGCGGTCCCATGCAGCAGTTCCAGCAGGGGATCGAATCCGTACCCGTCTGGGTCTGGGTGCTGCTGGCAATTGTGGTTCTGCTCCTGATCGTTGTGTTCATTGTCCTGGGTGTGATCGGCACCGGCGGTTTGATCGCCGGGTTCAAGCGCGCCGACGAGGGCCACGACATCCGCCTGGGCGAAGCCTTCCGTCTTGGGGCGAAGTACTTCTGGCGCCTGCTGGGGTTCCGCCTCGTGCTCTTTGTATTGGCCATCGTACTGGCGGTCGTGATCGCGGCGGCAGTCGTTGGGAGCTTGGGGATCTGCATCTTGCCATTGATTTGCATTGCCCTGCCGCTCTTCTTCGCCATCGGCGTGTATATCTCCCTGTGCCAGGTCGCGCTGGTTGACGATGACCTGCCGGTCACTCAAGTGTTCGGGCGAGCCTGGGAGATCTTGCGCCTCCACCTTGGCCCGGCTGCGCTGATGGGGTTGATCCTGGGGATTGGCGGGTTTGTCGTGGCGTTGGTCATGGCGCTGCCGATCTTCCTGATCATGATCCCCTTCCTAGTGACCCTGGCCAGCCACGACTCGGGAGCCCTGACGACCGGCGCCATCATCAGCGGCCTGTGCTTCGTGGGCTACTTGCCGGTGCTCCTGCTCTTGAATGCCGTGCTGCAAACCTACGTCAACGGCGCGTGGACGCTCACCTACCGTCGTCTGACAGGCAAGGGGCCGGGCGCGACCGCAGTGGTTGCGGAAGTCAGCCTGCCGCCCACAGCCTGAGCCTCGCCCGTTGGACGATTCACGAAATGCCCCGGTCGGGATCGCTCCGGCCGGGGCATTGGATTCCCGGGCAGAGTGTGCGCCGCGCGGCCCGCGAGTCCCCGGAAGCCGTCTACGGTCCCGGGGGCAGCCTACCCCGCCCGCGCTCCAACTGCGGGAGGCACCGGCCCTGGGCGGAAAACGACCCTCCCGCGCGCGGGGGGCAGCGGGAGGGTCAGCCGGAGGGAGGCTCAAGAGGTGTACCGGATAATGGCAGGGACCTCGAGGCCACGTGGTTGGGAAGGAGTTCGGGCGTCAGGAGACCAAGCCCATCACCTGGTACAGCAGATAGGCTTCGATCGCCAGGACGGCTCCGAACCCCAGGAGCAGGGCGGCCCGCATAAGCCGTTCACTCACCGTGAGCGGCGGCTCGGTTCCATCCTCGAGCCGAAGCGATTCGCCCATCCATGCATTGAGTTCGTTTGTCGCCATGCGATTCACCTTGGACTGACTGGTCTCAGCATAGGGCGTTTGCGCCGGGCTGTGGGATGTCTGTAAGGGGACCGCAAGCCAGGCCCTGTGATCACCGGCGTGCTAGAATCACCCCATGAGCCCAGCCTCTCGGGGGGGAAATGCCGCTGCCTGGGCGATCCTTGGTCTGGCCCTGCTCACCTATCCGGCGCGAGCACAGGCTCCCCAGCCCGAGGTTCGCCTTGCCGCCGCCGTCGTCGATGCCTTTCCCCAGGTGACCTTGTTCGCCTCGGCCTCGGATGCGCAGGGCCGGCGTCTTGCCGGTCTGCCGCCGGAAGCGTTTCAGATTCTGGAAGACGAATCGGAAGTCACGCTCGAGGCCCTTCAGGAGGAGGAGGTTGGCGCCCGGCTGGTCTTCGTCCTGCACACGGCGCGCGGCCTGAAGCTTCAAGACAGCCTGGGGCGCCGCCGCTACGACTTTGTGCGCCAGGCACTCCAGGATTGGTGGCGGATGCCCGAGGCCGCTCGCATTGGGCGGGACGACTTGTCTCTGTGGACCGACGATGGGCCTGTCGTCAGCCACAGCGACTCGGCCGCCGAGTTGGCCTCCGCTCTGGGCACCCTCGAACCCGCCTTCACCGAGTCGCAAAGCGGGCTGGAAGCTCTACAGGCGGCTCTGGCCCTCACGGCCGGTCCGGCGCCTCGCCCGGGAATGGTCAACCAGGTCGTCTTCATCACTCCCTACGAGGACGACCTCTCCCCAACAAGCCTCGCCAATATCCTGAGTCGAGCACGTACCAGCCGCACCTCGATCTATCCGGTGCACATCGCCCCTGCCGACGCTGCGGATCTACCGCCGACGTTGGCCCTTCGGCAATTGGCGGAAGCCACCGGGGGGGAATACTTGCGTTTCGAGCCTGGCATGTCGCTGGCTGACCTTGCGACGCAGCTCCTCGACCAACGCGTGCAGTACCGCCTCACCTACCAGTCCCCGGTTAACGTCCCGGGCACGCACAAGGTGCAGGTGCGAGTCGTCCACGAAGGACTGGACATCACCTCCGGTTTCTCCGAGTACACTGTCGATGTCCGCTCCCCGGAAGTCACTTTCGTCAGCCCACCTCTCTTGATCACCCGGACGTCAACCGATCCGGGACGAACCTACGACACCCTTCCCCCAACAAGCCAGCCCCTTCGCCTGCTGGTGGAGTTTCCGGATGGGCATCCGCGCGACCTGATCGAGACCCAGCTCCTGGTAGACGGGGCAGTCTTCTCCCGAAAGACGACACCCCCGCTGGAGGAAATGATCTGGGACCTGCGCGGGTATCAGCAAGATGGCGAGCACCGCCTGCAGGCGGTTGTGATCGATCGCCTGGGCTTGCAGGGCACCACAGAGCCTGTGACCATCCAGGTGCGGGTCAATGCGCCCCCCGGCAGTCTTGCGCTCCTGCGGCCCGGGTTGCCCTACCTGGCGGCCGCCGCAGCAGTTCTCCTGGCCGGCGCGGTCGTGGCGGCGCTCCTCACGGCCAAACCGAAGTCTGAGCCGGCGGTCGAGTCTCCCAGCCCGGGTCGCCGCCGGGCAGTCTTGCGACGCGCCGGCATGGCGCGGCCCGGTACGGCTCCGCCGGCGGAGGCCTACCTTGTGCCCGAGCAGGAAGGGGAGGAACGCATCCCTCTCATCGGGAGCGACGTTTTGCTCGGCCAGGACCGGTCCCTGGCGTCGGTCCGCCTGGAAGACGCCTCGGTCAGCCCGATTCACGCCAGGCTGATCCGCCAAGCCGACGGCGGCTATGTCCTCCGAGATCAGGGATCCATCGCCGGGACCTGGCTGAACGCCGAGCAGGTTCCCACGGAAGGAAGGCGCTTGCGGCACGGCGACCGCATCCACCTGGGGCGCGTGGCCTTCCGATTCCAGCTGGCCGTCGAGCCGCCTCCGCCGGAGGTGCGCCGCACGGCCTCCGCCTCGCCCAACACCCCATCCGAGCCTTCGGAAAGGCCGACATGAAACCCATTCAGACGCCGCATCTTCCCATCGCCACCCTGACTCACCCGGGCGAGACCGGCAAGAACAACGAAGACGCCCTGTATGCCGGCAGCTTTGAACGCGAGACGGACAATGCATTGAGCGTCCTGGCCGTCGTCTCCGATGGGATCGGAGGACACCTGGCGGGGGAGGTGGCGGCTCGTGTGACGATTGAGACGGTGGTCCAGACCCTGCAGTCCACGCCAGGGCATGACCCGATCGCCCTGCTGCGGTACGCCGTGCTGGAGTGCGGCCGGGCCGTCTCTCGCGAGGCGAATCAAAACCCGGAGTACAGCGGGATGGGCGCGACGGTCGCCATCGCCTGGGTGATCGGCTCCCGTCTGTTCATCGCCTGGGTGGGCGACAGCCGCATCTACCTCCGGCGTCGGCGATCCCTACTGCGCCTCACCACCGACCACACCTGGGTGCAGGAAGCGCTCGACCATCAGATCATCACCCTCGATGAAGCCCACCAGCACCCGCACGCCCACGTGCTGCGCCGCCACATCGGCGGGGACATGGAGCCGGTGCCGGATCTGCGACTACGACTTTCGGCCGACGAGACCGATGAGCAGGCGCTGGCCCAGCAGGGACTGCAGCTCCTTCCCGGCGATCGCCTCTTGCTCTGCACCGACGGCCTGACCGATCTCGTCAATGACCATGAAATCGAGGAGATCCTGCGCGGGAGGATACTTCAGGAGACGGTCGCGCGCCTGGTCGACCTGGCACGCGCACGCGGCGGCCACGACAACATCACAACCATCCTGCTGGAGATCCCGCCGCGCAAGCCGTCCCGCCTTGCCGGGCGCGCCCTGCTGGCCTGGTCCTTCCTCGGGACACTCGCTCTGGTGACTCTCCTCGCTGTCGGAGCCCTCGCCCTCTTCCGCTTCGGCCTGTGGCCCTGAGCCTGATCTGGCGCGCATCGACCCCTGCGGGCGGATCCCGCGCGGCCCGGGCCGGACTCCGCGCGCCGCCGGGGTCGATACACCGCGCGGGAAGTTGGATGCCTCAGGCCGGCGCTTCAAGAGGACGTACGAGGAGCAGGCGGTCGATGTCTGGCGCCTAACGTGAGAGGGTCAGGCGGTAGATCGAACGTTCCTCTCCGCCCAGCCGGAACTTGTAGTCCTCCCCGCCGCGCAGAAAGTCGAATTCGCTCCGGCCGCGTTCGATCGCCCACTGGATCAGCCGGCCGACCAGAACCCAGCCCGGAGAGAGGGAGGCGAAGGCAGGGTTGAGACAGGAGTTGTAAGCCCAGAGCCGGTTGCGGTAGTCGAAGTTCAGATATCCGGCAGCCGCTTGGCCACCCACATCGAGAAAGGCGAACTGCAGCCCCGGCGTTCGATGAGGCGGGGCCGCCAAACGGCGGAACTGCTCGCGCATGCGCGGCGTGAGGAATGCCTGCTTCGTGGGATCGGCGGCCATCAGTCCGAGGAAAGTCTCCATGGCCGACTCGGGGTCGGCGTCGGAGTCCACGATCCGCAAGGTGATCGCAGGATCGTGTTCCTGCGCCCGACGCATCTTGCGGCGCAGTTCGTGCCGCTGCTTCTTGTCGAGGCGCGTCAGGTAGGTCTCCCAATCTCCATCCAAGCGGATCACCGGGCAGGGCTGCAGTTTTTCACGCTGCACCTGCCAGCCGCGCGCCTGGCCGGCTTCTTGCCAGGCCTGCAGTGAAGGCGATTCTTCCGGCAGGTTGAATAGGTCGATGGCCTGTAAGCCGTTCGGCCCCTCTCGATCCAGGGATTCGAGGACGGCGTCGGTGAATGTCCTCACGTGCTCAGCCGGTGCCAGGACATCCAGATAATCGGAGATCTCGATGCTTCCCAGCAGAAGCAGGCGTGTCGTGTCTTCACCGGCGGGAGAGAAGAAAGGCGCAATCGCCTGAATGGACTGCGCTCCCGTGCGCCCGACCGCCAACCACAATTCCCCGCCCGGCCATTCCCCGCCACCCAGAGTCTCCCACCAGGTGCGCAAGTACTCGAATCGAAGGAACGGGACATCCGTGCAACTGCGCACCAAGAGTTCGTTCCACACGGGCGCCAGGGCCTGGAAGCCCGACTCGTCCCGGACGAAGTCGATCTGCATTTCGATCACCACACCGCGGGGATGTGCGGGATTCTACCAGCCCGGGGGCTCGGCCGCGCGTTGCGGCGCGGTCCGCCTTTCAGTACAATATCGTGCATGGCCACACGCATGGAAGCAGACGTTGCGTTGCTGCACATCGCCGGCGGCGGGACACGCGTCTCGCCCCCGCCCGGCACCCTGGCACAGACTCCCCCGAGGCGGGCGGCGCGCGGTCGCGGCGAGGATTTCCTCTTCCTGAGTGCCTGCCTCGACCGCAGTTCACTGGCCTCACCCGGGCTGCTCGACCAACTGGTCCACGTCGCAGCCGAGGCCTTTTTCAATACCCCGGGCTCCGTGACGGCCGCGCTGCGCGAGGCTGCCGCGGCGGCCAATGATCACCTGCTGGGCGTGAACCGCGGCTCGACCGATGCCGCGCGCGGGCGCTTGCTGCTGGCTGTCCTGCGCGGCCCCGATCTCTATCTGGCGCAGTGCGGGGAGGGTCAGGCAGCACTCATCCGCCCGAATCAGGTCTCGCGCTTCTCCTCGTCGGAGGCCAGCGCTCGGCCTCTGGGCGTCAGCCTGTCCCCTTACCTCAGCTTCTTCCACGTCGAGGCCCGCCCGTCCGACCTCGTCATCCTGACCTCGGGGCCGACGCCGGCCTGGCCGGATGCCGCGCTGGTCGCTTTGGCCGGGCAGGGACCGGATCGGGCGATCGAGCGCCTGGCCGCCGCCACATCGCAGGACCTGACCGGGCTGGTCGTGCGTATGACGGCCGCCGGCCAGGGCGCGGCTGCCGAGATGCCGGCGGCTGCCCGCCGCGCCGCGGCAAGTTCTCGCGCTACAGCCGGGCAACCGGGTGACGCCTCCCCAGCAGCAGTGCGTCCCGCGGGCGCCCGCCCTGCCCCGCAAGCTCGGCTTCGGCCGACGCGTTCTCGTTCGCCTTTCGCCGGCCTGACCGCCCAATTCGCGCCTCTGACGCGACGCATCGACCGGGCCTGGCTTGTCGCTAAGGACGCCTCCGTGCGGCTGCTCAACCGTCTGGCGCCCGGCCTCGAGTCATCTCGCCCGGGATCCTTCCCCCCCGCCCTCCTGGCAGGCACGGCCATCGCCATCCCCTTGATCGTTGTGGCTGTCGCGACGGTCGTCTACTTGCGGCGTGGTCGGACGGAGGAGTTCCGGTCGTTCCTGCTCCAGGCCCAGGCTTCCGTCGTGGCGGCTGAATTGCAGAAGGATGATGCCCAGGCCCGACCCATGTGGGAGCAGGCCCGCATCATGCTCGATCAGGCCGCCAAGTACGGGCGCAACGGGGATTGGGAGACACTCGACCAACAGGTCCAAGAATCCCTCGACAAGATCGACCTGATCGTCCATCTGGACTTTCGCCCCGTGGTCAATGGCGGCTTCGGCTCGGGGACCCGCATCTCCGCCATTGCCGCCTCGACCACCGATCTCTACGTGCTCGACTCGTCGCATGCGCGCCTGTGGCATGCCTGGGCGACCGGGCGCGGCTACGAGATCGACCGCAACTTCGAGTGCCTGGAGGGCGCCAGCGACCTCCCCGACCTGAGTACGCCGGTCGACCTGGCGGTTCAAAAAGAACCCGGCGCGCTCGGTCGCGAGGGCGTGGTGGTGGTCGATACGAATGGCACGTTGGTCTACTGCGCGCCGGACAGCGTGCCGACCGCCAGCCAGCTCACGCCGCCTGAGAACGGCTTCCGCCAGATTCGAGCCATCGATGTGTTCAACGATCGGCTGTATGTCCTCGATCCGCCCGCCAATGCCATCTGGGTCTACGACGCCGCCGATGGGCTGTTCAGCGGCCAGCCATCCTACTACTTCGTCGATTCGGCCCCCGACATCCTCGAAGCGACTGATCTCGCCGGCACCCAGGATGACCTGTTCCTCCTGCTGCGCAGTGGCCAGCTGGACCGCTGCAAGCGCGGCAAGTGCGACTCAAGTTTGGTGTTCGAGGATGATCGTCCAGGGAGCGCGCCAGGTGATCGCATCCCAGGTGGCTCGCCGATGTCGCTCGACTACGCCCCACCGCCCGAACCCTCGCTCTACTTCCTCGACTCCACCGGCAAGGGTGTCTTCCAGTACAGCATGCGGCTGGTATATCAGGCGCTCTACAAGCCGCTGGAAGCTTTCTCGGACGAACCCAGCGCCTTCACCATCGGTCCGCCCAACGACCTGTTCGTCGCAGCAGGCTCACAGGTCTACTACGCCCAACCCCAGCGCTGATCGCCTCTCCCGCCTACGGCCCGGCCTGGCGGCTGCCTCTGGCGCGGCCGGCCCCTCCGGGCGTCGTCCGAGCTTGTGGGCGGGCCGTTTCCCGCCAGCCTCGGCCCCGGCAAGCGCCTCTTTGACAAGTCGCTCTCGCCCGGCTAGAATTCGAGAGTCCACGGATGGGCGCAGTTTGGAGGAGCGATCTTGAGCCGCTGGGCGGGCAAGTATGTCATCGGTTTGACGGGGAATATCGCCGTCGGCAAGAGCGTCGTGCGCAAGATGCTCGAGCACCTGGGCGCCTACGGCATCGATGCCGATGCCCTGGCTCACCGGGCCATGGCAAAAGGGGCGCCGGCCTACCCCCTGATCACCAAGGCCTTCGGTGATTGGATCCTGGACGAAGAGGGACAGATCGATCGCAGCCGCATGGCGAAGCTGGCCTTCACCGACCCGACAGCCCTCGAGCGGCTGGAGGCTATCGTCCATCCCCTGGTTTCGCATGCCGTCGATCTGCTGATCCGCCGCGCCAAACAGAGCGTGGTCGTGATCGAAGCCATCAAGCTCATCGAATCCGATCTGGCAGCCGGGTGCGACACGATCTGGGTGGTGGATGCCACCGAGGAACTGCAGGTCTCGCGCCTGATGCACAAGCGCAACATGTCCGAATTGGCGGCCCGCCAGAGAATCGCGGCCCAGCCGCCGCAATCCCTCAAGGTCCGCTCGGCCAAAGTCCTCGTCCACAATGATGGGTCGTTTGAGAACACCTGGGACCAGGTCCAGACGGCCTGGGGCAAGATGCCCAAGCCGGAGGAGCCCCTGCTGCCCTCGCCGCCGCCGATCAGGCCGGGTCAACTGGCAGTGCGGCGCGGCGGGCCGCAAGACGCCGACGAGATCGCCCGCTTCATCACGCGGGTCAGCCATGGCAAGAAACGCATGACGCGTTCTGACGTCATGGCCTCCTTCGGCGAGAAAGCTTTCCTGCTGGTGGAACGCGACCACAAGCTGGCAGGTGTGGCCGGCTGGCAGGTCGAGAACCTGGTGACGCGCATCGATGAGCTGTTTTTCGAACCGGGATTGCCGCTCGATCAGGCCATCCCGGCGCTGATGGAGGCCGTGGAGATGGCGTCGGCCGAGCTGCAGAGCGAAGCCTCGCTGCTCTTTCTTCCGCCATACCTGGCTCAGCACGTCGGGGCGTGGCGCGCCGTCGGTTATCGCCCGCAGACCATCCAGGCGCTGGGCGTCCGGGCCTGGCAGGAAGCGGCGGTCGAATCGATGCCGCGCGGTTCGTCGCTGTGGTTCAAGCGCTTGCGCGAGGATCGCGTTCTCAAACCGATGTAGCTGGCGCGGGCGGGAGGGGGAAGGGCAAGGGCCGGCTCATGCCGGCCCTTGCCCTTCCCCCTGCGTTCCACTCAGGCTACCACCAGATGCGGAACGAGTCGCGGGTCGAGGCGCGCAAGGCGCCCTGGACCGCCCAGATCTCCAGCGCGACGTTGCTCCCCGCGGGCTGGCCCTCGAAGGACAGGTCGAGGGAGGTCACGCCCTGTGCGTTGGTGACCGGCAGGATGAGGACGCGATCGCCGGAAGGGAAATGCCCGGTCAGGGTGACGGACGCCCCGGCCACAGGGTTGCTGTTCTGGTCGCGCACGACGACAAACACGCGTACCACATCCGTCGTCCGCGGGAACGATTTCGAGACCGAGGCTTGCGGCCGCAGCTCCACCACGCGGTAGAGCGACATGTCTTCCGGCAGATTCGGGCGCAGCAACTCCGGATCATAACCGACGGCGTCGAAGTGCATGCGCCCCAGCGGCGCCACGCGCATCTCGCCGCCCGATTCGCCTTCCGGATACCAGTCGAGGCGGAAGTACTCAAAGTACTGCACGATCCGCTCGCCTTCCATCCGGAACTCCGAGACGGGCAGACCGAACTGCTGCGTCCCGCCGTTCGCGTCATAGAAGGCCAGGAAGGCATGGCAGACCGGAATCTCCGACGGGGCGATCAGGCGGCATCCCGGTTGTTCGGCGGCGCCCGGTTCGGGATTCGGCATGGACGAGGGCGTCCCGGCGAGCAGCGCGCCCAGTCGGGCCTGCACGACGCCGCCCGTGCCGAGCTCCAGCCGCGCGTTCTCGAGGTACTGCACGGTCTTGCCGCTCGCCGGCAGGGCGAACGACTCGGTGATCGGGTAGCCGAGCAGCCCTGCGCCCCCATGCGTATCGAAGAACGCCACGAAGCGCCCGTCCAACGTGTGGCCTGTCTCAGGATAGTAGCGGCCGTCTGCCTGCCCCTGCGCGCCGTAGGCTGCTGCCGGAACAAGCAGGAACACCATCGCCGCCGTGAGAATCGTCAGGATCCGTCGCATGATTGCCCGAG
>Ga0299915_10002639_pt1 | contig 13049 bp, 14 predicted proteins | sample RVTome_13_FD_200263 | JGI IMG/M metagenome (GOLD analysis project Ga0299915, IMG submission 200263) | Soil microbial communities from uranium-contaminated site in the Upper Colorado River Basin, Wyoming, United States - RVT92D227 (version 2) ...
ATCCCGGCCACACGATGGCGCATTCCTCCACGGCCAAAGGCCGTGGTCTCCTGCTGCCGGGATGAAATGCATTTAAAAAATCAGTAAAATCTGTGTAATCCTCTTTTGAAATCCCTGCCTGCCGGTAGGCAGGGTAGGCAGGTGTATAATCAAGAGAGCGTATAGTAGTTTTTCAGCTCTCTCCAAAGAATAAGGTGATCCCTCACCGTTCTTTTTCTTTTGTCGCTTCCTGAATCTTCTTCAGGAGGGTGATGTTTTCCGTGTGACCGGTCAAATGGGCGGTCACTCTCCCTCGTACTGGACGGTTGAGGAGATAGAAATCACCGACTAAGTCGAGAATCTTGTGCCGAACAAATTCATCCGGGAATCGAAGCTCGGTGTTGACAATCTTCCCATCGTCGAGGAGGATGAAGTTATGGAGGCGGCCTCCCCCTCCCATCCCCATCTTTTCAAGCATCTCGATATCCTTGAGAAAGCCAAATGTCCTCGCCGGAGCGATCTGATCCCGAAAGACCTCTTCGCTCTCCAAAGTAAAATCAAAGGTCTGCTTCCCGATGGGCGGCGGATAGTTTAAGAAGAAATGGATGGAGAAGACTTCGGCGGGCTCAATGGTCAGAGATTTATCCTTGTGAACAATCTCCAGCCTTCGATCAATGATCAATTCCTCTACCCTCTCCTCCTGTTCTTCCACCCCTGCCTCTTCCACGATTTTACAAAACTCCAAAGCAGAACCGTCCATGATGGGAATCTCTTCAATCATCTTTATCATCAGGTTGGTGATACGATAAGCGTGCAACACCGCCATGAGATGTTCGACCGTCTTGGCAATCGCCCTTCCCTTTTTAAGGGAAGTGGCGAATTCTGTTGTTTGGACATAATCGAGATACGCAGGGACGACCTCATCCGAGGAGATGTTTCCAAAAAGAATTCCACTATGGGGAGGAAGGGGCTGGAGAAGAAGGCCTGTCTTCTTTCCAGAATGAAGTCCTGTTCCGTAAAGGACCATACTCTGCTTAAGAGTACGCTGAGGCAATAAGGAAGTCCCTTTTCTTTTTGAGGTCTCCTGGGTTAACGGAATGGCTCCCCGGAGGGAGGCAAGCGGGGGTCCGGTAAGTTCTCCGGCCATCTCTTGTGGAAAAATCTTCTTGCCTTGGGAAGGATCCTCCGTGACAATCTCTTCTGATCGCTGGACGGTCAGTAACTCTTTTTGCTGATCGAGGGCTCGATGAATGGTCATGAGGAGAACATCGAGAGAAAGAGGTTTTTCAATGAAATCGAAAGCTCCCAATTTTACGGCGGTCATGGCGGTTGAGATCGTCGCATGACCGGAGATCATAATCACTTGACAATCCGGAGCAATCCATCTGAGCCGTTTTAATACCTCCATGCCATCCATCCCTGGCATCCAGATATCGAGGAGGGTGACATCCGGCTCCTCCTGCTGGAAAACTTTAATCGCCTCTTCTCCGCTCTTTGCTTTGGCGACTCGGAAACCTTCGTCCTCCAGAACACCTGCGATCGATTGAACAACTCTCTCCTCATCATCCACGATGAGGACTTTTCTCTCCATGAATTCCCCCATCAGAAGTATTTGATTTGCTTTCCCAATACCACAACCTTACTAAAGAATCAACAAAATAAAAGTTAAATTCTTAGCACCTGCCTACGGTAGGCAGGGATTTTTAGTAGTTCCCTGCCCCCACCTTCTTTTTTAGGAGATTATAATCCTGCTCCGATGAAGCGAAAATTCCAGTGTTGCCCAGCCTTACATTTCTAAGCCCAACGGCCTTTACTTCCATGAAGGCCTCAATCATCTCAGAAATCTTTGGACTCTTATACCGCTTCATTTGATATTCGGGGAAAAAGGCCAAAAGGGTAAACGGGATTTCGGGATCGATATCGAAAATCAATTGGGCAATTTTTTTCAACTGGGGCGTCTCTACGAGGTTCGGGATGTAAAGGGAAAGGACTTCCAGGAAAAAACCTCTTTTAACGATCTCCTCAGGAAGTTTGAGGATGTTCCGGTTGAAACAGCCGGTTAGCCATTTATGGTCGGTTCCGTCATAGGCCTTGATGTCGAGCCAGAAGGAGTCAACCCCTGCTTCCTTCAACGCATCGAGGTTCTGAGGGGTGAGACCATAACCATTGGTTTCAATTAGCACCCAGAGCTCAGTCTCTGCCTTAATGAGGCGAGTACATTCGATATAGTACTCTGGACAACAAGTCAGATCTCCTCCAGTGAAAGCAACAATGTTGCGAGCAGGTCCCCATCCCTGAGGACTTAAAACGATCTCTCTTTTCTGGATCACCTTGGGACAGAGAGAAGACCGTTTCCCATACATCACACAAGCTCCACAACAACGACAGGAATCGTGAGCATGAAAGGCAGTGGCTCTGTCTCGAGATTCTCGAACCGTCACTTCCTTTTCATACTCCTTGCACGCCTTTAATATATCGGCAGGGGACCACCACTCGCCCTTGGCAATCTGTGTAAAACTCCAGGAATGACATTTTCGACAGGAGAAGTTACAACCTGATTGGTAGATGGAGAGGTAATTTTCCGGACGGGAAAGATGAACAGCGGAGATCAGCCTGAGGAGGCCATTGTCCGTCCTTTTGAGGGTCGCTTCACAGGCAAGGGACTTCCCTTGTTCGATCTCGATAAAGCAACTCCCCTGGGGATATCCCTGTTTGATTAAATTGCATCTCATTACAAAATTTTATCACATGTCATCTTCCCCTTGCAAGTCGCATTAGCCGTGTGATATAGAAAATTATAAATTGGAAGCACGAAATACGAAACAAGCACGAATGTTCAAAATACGAATCTTGTAAATAAAGAATTTGGAATTTGGATATTAGATTCTTACACGATTAAGTCTAAGAAATTATCTCTAACACTTTAGAGATACCCCCCAGATATCTCCCCTCCCCTGGCGGGAGGGGATGAAGGGGAGGGGGAACTAAATTTATTCACCCCTACCCTTACCCTCCCCCATCAAGGGGGAGGGGATTAAACTGGGTAAATTTCAAATATGCTTGGTTAGGATTTTGGATTTGTCTCGGATTTCGATATTCGCCTGCCTGCCGCAAGCAGGAATTTCGGATTTTTCAATCGGGTAGGACGAAGGAAATAGCAAACAAGAAGGCGGGAGGAATAGATGAAAGAACAACTTGAAAAAGTAGCCCAATGGATCACCACTTCTAAAAGAGTGGTCGTTTTTTCGGGGGCAGGTCTCAGCACAGAATCGGGAATTCCAGACTTCCGTAGCCCGGGAGGAGTATGGGATCGATATAATCCCGAGGACTTCTACTTTCAGAATTTCCTTGCCAGTGAAACCTCCCGGGAGAAATACTGGCAGATGGCAACGGAAATGTGGGAGCCGATAAAAGCGGCCCAACCTAATCAGGCCCATCTGGCTATTTCAGAATTGGAAAAACTGGGTAAACTCGACTGCGTCATCACTCAAAACATTGATGGCCTTCACTTCAAGGCTGGAAATTCAGAAGAAAAGGTGCTTCAACTTCATGGGACAGCCATATTCGTCTCCTGTTTGAGCTGTAAAAAGAGATATGATCGCGATGAAATCCAAGAACGAATCAAAACGGGGCAGAAGGCACCCCGTTGTGACGACTGTGGCGGACTTCTCAAACCCGCTACCATCTCATTTGGCCAATCCATGCCAGAGAAGGAAACGCAAGAGTCTTATCATCGATCCTCCCTCTGCGATCTCTTCATTGTGATCGGCTCCTCCTTAGTTGTCCAACCCGCTGCCTCGATGCCTTTGGTGGCAAAGAGAAATGGAGCGAGACTGGTGATCATCAATCGCGACCCAACCCCCTGCGATGACATGGCGGATATCGTTATTCATGGTCAGGCCGGGCCAACCATGGCCAGTATTTTGGAATATGTTAAAAAGGGGTTAGGGATTGGCTAACTAAGATTTCGGAATGAGGGCCAAATGATAATGAAAAATAAATTAACACTATTTCGAGATGAAGCAATTCAATTGGGGGCTACGTCAGCAAAAGTAATTCCAGTTCCCTTCATTGTGATTGATGAAAGGGTTCGATTAAAGTGCTTGGTCCCTCTCTGTGATAAATATAATCAAAACCTAATGTGTCCTCCCAATCTCCCTTCGGTGGAGGAGTTTCGGAAATCTCTTAAAAAATATTCCAAGGCGTTGTTTGTCCAATTAGTCTTTGAGAAGAAAGGGAAAGTGATAAAAACAGAGGTCCGAAGGTATGGGATCAAGCTTCACAAAATCATCCATGAATTGGAGAGAAAGGCACTTTCTTCAGGCTATCCATTAGCCGCTGGCTTGATCGGTGGCTCCTGTAAACTCTGCCTAAAATGTGTTGGACCTGCTGGTCCCTGTAGGCATCCTTTGATGGCAAGACCTTCAATAGAAGGGATGGGAATTGATGTGATTCAGACAGCTAAAAAAATGGGCCGTCCCTTCGATTTTTCCTCCCCGAATCGCCTCTTTTGGAATGGATTGTTGTTGATTGATTAATATCAAACCATTCTATCCATCTTGTTTCATTCCAAGTGATCCCTGGACATTTTATAGCCAGTGGACAAAATTTTGGCACTTTTTTGTGCATAAAACAAAATATTTTGCAGAAAAATTGTGTAAATTCAAATAATTAAAATAGGCAAAATTTGGCACTCATTTTGCTTAATTTTAACTTTGAGAAATTTTTTCTAGGGGTATTTTTGTGAATCAGTGGTTAAATTACTTCTTTCTTAGAACTCTGATATTTTTAACATTCCTGTTTTTCTTAATGAGCTGTTCAGCCATTGACCAGGCAATTCATCCTGATGAGAAACCTGCCCCTCCTACATGGCCAACATATGAGCAGATTTTGAAAGAAAACTACAAAGGGCCTAAGGCAAGAGTGGTTGTAACCAAATTGGTTGATAAATCGGCAAGGGGAAAAGAGATGAGTCAGGTTGGGGATGGAATGGCTGAGATGTTACGTAATGCAATGTGGGCCACTAATCGATATATTGTCCAAGTCCCAAAATCTTTAGATGATGTCATCAGAGGTCAGGACATTGGAGACAGCGGCCGAATTAAAAAAGAGGAGGAAATTGATCTTCTTGTAGAAGGAATAATTAAGGAATTCAAACAAGGGATTGCAGGCGCTGGAGAGGAAACAGGAGGAACTTCTTATGTTACCCTCATTATTACGGTCATTAATCCAAGGACCAACCAGATCCTCGCCACTGAAAGAGTGAGAGGTAAGGCAATGGACTTTGGAGGGACCATTGGAAAAGGTGGAGGTAAATTGCCAGAGGTTTTCAAAGACTTTTCAAAAACACCGATGGAGAAAGCCATACGCATTGCTACTGAGGAATCGGCGAGTTTTATTGTCGCCAAGACACCTCCTGAGTATTATAGGGTTTTTCCTGCTATTCTACCGAGGGAAACCCCAAAATCGCCTCCCGAACCTCCAAAAGTAACCCTACCCCCCCCACCACCTCCTCCTCTTCGTGTCACTCAAGTTGTATGGGCTTATGTGAATCTGCGTGAGGGGCCGGGAACGAACTACAGAGTGATTGGCAATTTGAAGAAAGGAACTTCTCTGAAAATTCTTGAAGTAAAAGGAGATTGGTTGCGTGTTCGACTCGAGGACGGAAGTGAGGGATGGGTGACTAAATTAGCAACTTCTGAGGCACCTCCGCCTTCTCCTTCTCCAACTCCTCCCAAACCAACGCCCATGTGATATCAAAAGGCTAATTCCAAGAGGGATCAATGCTGGTCTGCGTGAATTGTAACATCGAATATAAGGAAGATAAAAAGTTTTGCAGTTATTGCGGAGGCCCCCTTGTAACTAAAGACGGACTTATCTCAAGTCATAAGGATACAGACAGAAAGGAAGAAGAATCGGGTCAAAAGCTGAGCTGCCCCAATTGTAAAATAATTTATGAATTTGGAAGTTCTTGCATACAATGTGGGTCCGCCCTGGTTAGAGAAATTACTCCCCGCGAGAAAGAAAAGCCGAAGTTAGATCAGAAAAAACCCTCCACCAATCTCATCTGCCCCACTTGTAAAATAATCTACGAACGTGGAGATTCTTGCATCAAATGTGGGTCGGCCCTCATCCCTCAAATTCCCTCTCGGGCAAAAGAAGAACCCAGGGAAGCCCATCAGCCCGAAGTTGAGGGAAAACCTATTCAATTACAAACAATCCAAGACCAATTGACAGAGGCACCCAGTAAGAAACTCATCTGCCCCGCTTGTAAAATAATCTATGAACGGGGGAATTCTTGTGTCAGATGCGGGGTAGCCTTGGTGACACGACTTCCATCACAAGAACAGGAAAAATCTAAGTTACCCAAAACTCCTGAAGTTCACCCTGAGCGGCCCTCTCCCTCCAGTCCTAAAGGGCAGGACTTGGGTGCTGTTGAACGGGCTAAAAAGAAAGAGATTGAAGTCTCCCCCACACCAGAAGTCGAGGTTAAAGAAGAAACCATTCCAACTGAAATCCCGGAACAACAAACGAATAAAAGATTAGCTGAGGAGTTGGAAAGGAGGTTGAAACTTCCAAAAAAGCGCAAGATAGACTACCGCCGTTTATTCCTCGAAGTGGGTAGCATCACCATTATGGTTGTAGCCGGAGGGTATTTCCTTTGGTCAGTCTATTCTTACATGACCACGAAAGAACCCAAGGCAAAGACACCGCATCCTAAAGAGGTTTCTAGTCCAGTTCTCCCACCCCTCTCAACCCCTACCGATGCGACAGCTACTGCTTCAATTCCGCAAGAGACCGATAGAAAAGAGACAGAACAACGTTCAGTCATTCCTAAGGAGAAGACCTTGGTGAGTCCTCTTCCCTCTTCCAATGCCACTCCTTCCGATGTTATTCTTGCAGAAACACTGGAGATAGAGAAAATCAAAGGTCTGCTCGAGAACATCCAACAGGCAAATTTACAAAAGAACATCGACCTCTTCATATCCTGTTATGCTATGGATTTCAAAGACCGAGAAGGGAAAAGGAAGGCCACGCTCGCTTACTGGAAAAAATTTGATTACCTTGACCTCTCCTATGATTTGAAGAATCCTTTGATATCAGGCAATACGGCCAAGGTAAAGGTTGAATGGTTGATCAAAATTTCTTCAAAGACCGGAGGTCAACCCCAGGAGAGTAAAACCATTCTGGACGTCACATTAAAGAAAGAAGAAGGTGCCTGGAAGATTAAAGAAGTGAAACAGGTCGGTTAAAAGTTTCTAGCCATCCATTTCCGCCCCCCTTATGTTTTTTTTCATTTTCCCCTGATCCTCTAAAAACCCTCTCTTAAATAATTCCCCTTTAAAATTTTTAATTTTATTAAGCTTTGATTTTTTCCATTTTTAGCGGAAATACTTTTCCCAACCATACAGCAAAATCGAGTTCGTTCTTTTTTTTCACAAGTTATATAATTCCCTTGATTTTTTTTAAGAATAAAATAAGGTTATGGAGTTGGGGGGAGGAAAGGATCTTCCTTTTCTGCTCCACTACAATAAGAGAAGGTAAAGATGATGACAAAACTCGTGATATTCCAAATTATAACCCTTTTCTTTTTCTTTTCAGTCCTTGCGTTTGCTGAAGCTCCAAAAACTCCTACCAAAACACCCCACCACTATGTCCTTGCTCATGTCGCCTTAAGACAGATATGCATGGCCAATCCTGTTCGTTTCTTCAGTATCATGGATTCGCAAAATCGAGATAAGTTTCTAGAGGATGTCTGGCAACAGGTGCGCAAGAATTGTGACAAGGAAGGAGAGCCATCTTTTTCTGTTAAAGATGTTAAGGTCGAGACAACCCGAATTAATGAGTTCCCAACCATTATCATTACCATGCCACTTCCTCAATTTATGGCAGAAGCCCATATGATAGGTATTGTTTTAAGAGTGAATGTGAAGGATTTCGTAGAAAATAAAATACCGGAAAAACCAGTGGCGGAATATTTCACCCTGGAAAAGGGATTCAATCTCGACGAGTCTGAGCGAACAGTATTCTGTAAATGGGATGAAACTGGAAAACATCTTAACTACGGGACTGGGCCAAATGCAAATCCAACCGATTTTCTTAAGGCTATCTCTAAAATGATCAAATGAAAATGAATCTTATCAAAAACTTCCTTCTCATCATTACGATTTTTCATTTCTTCTCGATCCCCTTATGGGCACAAAATGCCAATAATCATAAGGTCAATATGATCATTGCTTCTGCATTGGAGCAAACCAAACAAACCTTTTACTATGACCCATCTTATAGGCGGATTCATTATCCTGGAGGAGATGTTCCCCTCGATCGAGGAGTATGCACTGATGTTCTCATTCGGGCTTTCCGGAAAACAGGTGTGGACTTACAGGTCCTCATCCATGAGGATATGACTAAATCTTTTGATGCTTATCCTAAGAAATGGGGGTTGAACCGCCCTGACACTAATATTGACCACAGAAGAGTTCTCAACCTGATAACCTTTTTTGAGAGAAAAGGTAAAGCGGCGCCTTTATCTCGAGAATCTAGAAACTTTCTCTCCGGGGATATTGTAGCTTGGAGATTACCTAACGGTTCTCCCCATATCGGGATCATTTCAAATATACAGGTGATGGGAAAAGACCGCTATCTGGTGGTCCATAATATCGGTTTCGGAACGAAATTGGAAGATATCCTCTTTGAATATAAAATGATCGGCCATTACAGGTATTTTTAGAAAGGGTGAAAATGAGATTGATGATACATTTGACCCTTGCCAGTCAAGTCATATTAATAGTTTTATTAATCCCGCCTTTGTTTACGCTGAAGAAAGATCTTCAAAAATGGAAAAACGCTTCGAACTTTTTGTTCTAAAGGAAAGTTGGGTCGAACTTGGATCGACCTATGATTCTCAAGAGATGCAGGAAAGACTCAAATAAATTGACCGTCACCAATCAAACATTATGGTTATTACGGAAGAGGAGATTGAAGCTTACGATTGTAAGTGGGGTCAGGTCTTTACGAAAATGCTGCAGAATGCCCCGTCCTGTTGACGGGGATGAATGCAGCGGTTTTCAAATTCGATAGGCAGGTCATTCTTGTCCTGCATTGCATTTTCGCCGAGACTGGAAAGCCTCGGCTATCCGTGAAACCCCGCCCTGTGGGCGGGGAGCTTCACTTTTGACATTCTATTTGATTTGTGGTGACGATTTCTTATTATTAAAGAGAGGGATACATCCCATCTTTAATAATGGCTTGATGTCATACAATAAGGTAATAACCAACTAAGGCAAACCATATATGCCATTGCAATATGAAAGATAATATCATATTGGGGGAGGCAAAAATGTTTTGGAAAATAAAAATTGTGTTAGCAGTTGTACTGCTCATCTCCACTTTCATGCCTTTGGGCAGTTGTGAACGAAAACAAATAGCCATGGATGACCAAGCCCAAAGCTCATCAAATCAGAGTGAAGTGTCAACGCCCCCCAAATCAGCGGATAACCAAAAAGATGGCATTGTATATTTAATCCCAATAAAAATGCTTACATTTTCCGAACCAATGACCTGGCAATTCTTTGGCACTTTTGTTTGGCCTCTGCCCTTTCTTGCAATAAAAGGATTCCTTTTGAAATCGAAGTGGAAAAGGAGAATTGGTAATACTTTAGAACTTCTGCTATCTGGGTTTTCAGTTTTTACTATTTATTCGTGGGTTTTTGCCCTTTATTTCGAACCAATGATCTGGGGTTATATAGCAACCTTCACGATTGTCTTATATCTGATCGTTCACCTCGTTGAGATATTGACCCCATATCTTGTATTTAAAGGAAAGAAAATATAACGATGGAAGATGACAAGCCGCAATTTCGAATCGGCGCTGGCAATAGCCATTATCTAACCGTGAGGCCGTTATATCGGCCTTATGATCAATGCCAGGATTACTGGGATGGAAACTGGGTGAATTCACAGATCATCATCCGGGTGGGTGGCTTTAATGGAAATATTACGGCGAGCTTGAGAACGGATGAATTCATGCGGTTTAAGGAGGAGTTGTCAAAGCTTTATTCAACGCTGAAAGGCCGGGCCTCCTTTTCCTCAATGGAGCATTGGCTGACGATCCCTGTAGAAGGAGATGGTCTCGGGCACTTTGAGGCGGAGTCCGTGGTGATGGATGAGGTCGGCATCGGAAATCGCCTTCAGTTCCGTTTGGACTTCGATCAAACCGATTTGCCAGGAATCATTAAGGGCCTTGAAGGAATTCTTCGCGCCTTTCCGGTGCGCGGGAGGGCCAATTCCTCCAGCTAACTCCACTTTTCTTTCAATCTTCCACAAACCCTTCAGACCGAATCTTTCCTGAATCATCAAATTCTATATAGTATACAAAAGGTGTTCGAATACCTGGTAAAAGAAACCGGACGTCCATAAACTCCACGCGATGAATCCCACCTCTCGAATTCACGGATATCACCACCGGAAATCTAGCAAACCAGTAGTAAAACTTAACACCTTCTGTGGCCAGGGCCTTCTCCACCCAGGGGGAATCCTGAAGCCTTTGATAGGATTGATAATGAACTTTTCCAGGAGGCTGATAGAGTCCCTTTAGTCTTTCCAAGGATATGGAGAAATTGGATAAGAATTCAGCCTGTCTGTTAGGAGGTTGAGGAGGTTCCTTCAAAGTAAGGTTCACAAATCCCTGATAGACTTTATCTTTGGTCTCCACATAATTAGCCCACCGATAGGGAGAGACGGGTTGGGGAAGTGAAGCGACTTGTATCACTTCTTCATTCAAATTTTTACCAAAGGCTTCCGCCAGCTCTATCGCTTGATGATGCTGGACCCAACAAAAAAGGATGTAGAGTGTGAGACCGATGAGAGAACCTCGGCAGACCCATTGCGCTTTATTCTTCCAAAAAATACTGACCATCAATGGAAAAAAAACGATTCCAGAGAAGACCAAATCGATGACGAAAACGAGATCCCAGGAAAATCGATGTTCAAAAAAGGGTGACAAGATCATTGTGCCATAAGAGGTCAAAAGATCGAGGATGACATGGCTGACCAGAGCTGGAAGGCAGATTTTATAAAAACTCCAAAAGGTGTGACGCTTCGATATTTTTACAAAGAGCCAGCTGAAAAAAAGGGCATAAAAAGGAACTAATAAGAGTGAATGAGTAAAGTCACGATGATATTCGAGATAAAATTGCCGGTTGAAGAGGCCCAGAACAAAATCGGAGTCAGGGAAAAATCCCATGGCGAGGCCTGCAATTGGCCCCCAATTTCCAATTTTCTCATCGTTAATGGCTTTTGCAATGACGGCGCCAGCAAGCGTATGAGTGATCGTGTCCATTTTTATTAATGTTAACCCGTAAAAGATCTTTAAGGCAAATTGGAAATATCCATTGGGTGGGTTAGAATTAATTAAGTTCGGAGTTCAGAGTTATGAGTTCGGTGTATACTTTAATCTCTCCGAACTACGAACTCATTACTCCGAACTGATAATAAGGAGATGATATGGATCATATTTTAAAATGGGTTCGGACCAGTCTTACCCGTAGAAATTTTATCGGAGTGATGGGTTTAGCTGTATACCATTTTGCCTTTAAAGCGATTGGGTGGGCAAAAGCTGAATATATTCGAGTTAAGGAATTCCTCATCCGTTCCGTCGAAGGAACTCAGCGGGTGGATCTCAAGACATGGCGCCTCAAGATCGAGGGATTAGTTGAAAAACCCATCTCCCTCAGTTTTGCTGAAATACAGACCCTCCCCAAGAAGACTCAAGTGAGAAATTTCATCTGCGTCGAAGGTTGGGGACTGGACAGCCAAAAATGGGAAGGAGTTCACCTCAGGGAAATTTTCTCAAAGGTGAAGATCAGCCCAAAAGCTAAATATGTCACTTTTCATGCAACGGGAGGGAAATATTGGGATAGTCTCTCGATCGAGGAGGCTCTTGAACCAGATACCATGCTCGTCTACAAAGTCAATGATAAAAATCTTCCCCTGGAGAACGGCTTTCCACTTCGCTTGATCATCCCCAGAATGTATGCTTACAAAGGTGTCAAATGGGTAGAGCGAATTGCCTTTACCGAAAAACAAGAAACTGGATATTGGGAAAAGTTTGGTTATCCAGCAGATGGCTCCATACCAGGTCTAAAACAATCCTCCTGATAGATTTGTTTCTCCTATCCTCCACTTCTCTGCCAGTGAACTCAATCTTTTACCTTGACATAAAATCTTTTGTGGTCTATTAGTTTTTTTGAATTTGAACAAAAGTTGTTAGCTATTCAAAATTTTCCATAACCTTATAAAAAATACAGGAAAGGAGGGTCTCATGAAACATCCATTAAGAAATTATTTGATCGGGGCTTTAATACTCACTGTAGCCGTGTTTTTCTTATTCGGTTGTGCAACAAAAAAGGAAACAACTCAACCTGACACAAAATCTGCTCCAGCAGAAGTAAAAACAGAAGATCAAACTAAGTCAACTCCAGCACCTTCTCCCAAAGGACAACAAACTACTCCTCCATCCTCCCCTCCGTCTTCCAAACCTCCTGAGGTAAGCCAACCCCCCGCTCCGCGCACAACAGAAATTGCGTTGGCCTTTGTAAATCTTCGTCAGGGTCCTAGTATGAATGACAAGATTATCAGTGTCTTGAAAAAAGGAACCAAATTAACAGTTCTGGAAGAAAAAGCAGGTTGGTTGCGTGTTCGGCTTGAGGATGGAACAGAAGGATGGGTGGCTAAGGCAATGACTACTGAGGGGACCCAACCAAAGAGTCCGTAGTCACCAATAAAAAATAAGAGAAACTGCTCAGAGATATTTTTTAAACCAATCCACACTGAGTTCGATGGCACGTTGGCGATGTGCTGGGTCTAACAGACGATGGTCAGCACCCCCGATCACATGCATCTCTTTAGGTGGACTCAAACTGTTGAAGATTCCCAAGGCCTGCTCCATTGGAACGAGTTCATCCTTTTCCCCGTGGATCACCAGACCATTCGAAACTTTTGGTAAGAGAGGTAACAACCGATGCTTCGGTAGATCCTCAAAAAAAGCCTCTGGAGGGAGAGGATAATCT
>Ga0299915_10002640_pt1 | contig 13049 bp, 12 predicted proteins | sample RVTome_13_FD_200263 | JGI IMG/M metagenome (GOLD analysis project Ga0299915, IMG submission 200263) | Soil microbial communities from uranium-contaminated site in the Upper Colorado River Basin, Wyoming, United States - RVT92D227 (version 2) ...
ACAGTCCGGCGTTTCCAGGCGTACAATCTGCCTGCGCATGGCGTGTCAAGTCTTGACACGCCCGCGACCATGTCCGGCGCCGGAGGGCGTGCAACACCGGTGCCGGTGAAGGCGTCTCCCGCTCAGGGCACGGGCGGCGCCGCGATCCGACGAGGCTGCGCCGTTCCGCACCGTCGCCACCCCCCGCAGCGGGAGATCCATTGGCCGTCGGCACCGTCGCCGAAGTGAAGAGCCGCCTGGCCATCGCCGACGTCGTCGGCGAGACCGTCGCGCTGCGCAAGGCTGGCACCACCTTCAAGGGCCTCTGCCCGTTCCACCAGGAGAAGACCCCCTCGTTCATCGTCACCCCGGCCCGCGAGTCCTGGCACTGCTTCGGCTGCGGCGAGGGCGGCGACGTCTTCTCCTTCGTGATGAAGCGCGACGGCATCGCCTTCCCGGAGGCGCTCCGCCGGCTGGCCGCCCGGGCCGGCGTCGAGATCGACGAGCGGAGCACCCGCGAGGACGCCCGCCGTAAGCGCCTGCGCGAGGTCATGGAGGCGGCCTACGCCTTCTACCACGCGGTCCTGACGGGCTCGAAGCAGGGCGAGCGTGCCCTCGCCTACCTGCGCGACCGGGGCTTCACGGACGAGACGATCGAGCGCTTCGGCCTGGGCTGGGCGCCGGCCGGCTGGGACTCGCTCGTCACCGCCCTGGGCAAGCGCCGCGACGTGACCCCGGCCGAGCTGATCGAGGTCGGCCTGGCGGCGCCCCGCCGCGCCGGCGGGGGCGCCTACGACAAGTTCCGCGAGCGGATCGTGTTCCCGATCCGCGACGCGTCGGGCAACGCGACGGGCCTCGGGGGGCGGATTCTCCCCGGTGAGGAAGGCACGGCCGGAGACGGCGCCGGCCCGGCTGCCGAGCCCGCCGCGGGTGCCCGGGGGACGGCCGCTGCCGGGGGCGCCCCGGACCGGGGACCCAAGTACCTGAACTCGCCTGCGACCCCCCTGTTCGACAAGAGCCGCACCCTCTACCTCGTGGATCGCGCCAGGGGGCCGATCCGCCGGAGTGGCACGGCCGTGATCGTGGAGGGATACACGGACGCGCTGATGGCCCACCAGGCCGGCTTCGACAATGTGGTCGCCAGCCTGGGCACGGCTCTCACCCCGGGCCAGGTTGCGCTCCTCACCCGCTACGGGCCGCGGACGGTGGCCCTCGCCTACGACGTCGACCCGGCCGGCGAACGGGCAGGCACGCTCGGGGTCACCGCCCTCGGTGCGCTGACCCGCGACCTGGCGACCGCCGACACGGGTGTCTCGCTCGACGAGGTCCGGGTCGTCCGGCTGCCGGAGGGCAAGGACCCGGACGAGGTCATCCGCGACGCGCCGGACCTGTGGCGCGAGTCGGTCCGCACCGCCCTGCCGATCGTCGAGGCGCTGGTCGACCTCCACGCCCGTGACGCCGACCTGCGTACCACCGGCGGCCGCTCGCGCTTCGTGGCCGCCCTCGTGCCCATCCTCCGGGCGGTCCGCGACCCGGTCCTCCGCGATGGCTATCTCGGCCGGGTCCGGCAGGTATCCGGGGTGGAGGAGCGGGTCCTCCTGGAGGCGCTCGCCGGCGGCTCCCGCCCGGGCCGGCGGGTCGCCGCGGCCGGGGCCGGCGGAGCAGCCTCGCCGGGCGGCGACGGGGCGGCGTCGCGGATCACGGCCGACGCGGTCCTGGCCTCCCCGGACGCCTTCGATCCCCGGGCGGTCCTGCGTGCCATCTCCCCGGTGGAGCGGGACCTGCTCCGCTTCCTCCTCCTCGTCCCGGAGACGCAGGCGCCCACCGCGGAGCGGCTCGCGCCTTCCGACTTGCCCTCGACCCCGGCCCGCGAGCTGTGGACGGCGGTCCTCGCCCAGCGGGCGGAGCTGGGCTCGTTCTCGGTCAGTGAGCTGGACGGCCGGCTCGCGCCGGACCCGGAGACCCAGGCACTGCTGCGCGCCCTGTATGACCCGCGGGCGCTCGCCGCCGATCCGGCCCTGGCCGGCCAGGGGATCGAGCAGTGCCTCCTCCGCCTGGCGCTGGACAGTCTGGAGGACGAGGCGCGCTGGACGAGGACGGAGCTGGCCGAGGCCGAGCGCGCGGCCGACCGCGAATCGATCGAGCGCCTGATGGCGCATGAACAGCAGCACAACGAGAACCGCCGCTCGCTCCATCGCCGGATCGAGCAGGCGAGCCTTCTCTCCCGACCGACCGGAGGAGCACGATGACCAGGGATCCGTTGGACGAGCAGCTGGTGGAGGCGGTCATCGCCGGGCGCCCGCCCCGCCGGAGCCGGTCCGCCCCCCCGACGCTCTCGGAGATCGAGGCGGGCGGCGGCGCGGGCGCCGTCATCGCCGAGCTGGCCGAGGACGACGGCAACGGCCTGGGCGAGGGCCTGGACGGGTTCGCCGTGGTGGTCGCGGACGACGAGACCGCCGAGGCGGGCGTCGCGGAGCTGGGCGCCGAGCCGGCGCCGGCCGAGCTGGTCGAGGAGGAGGTCGACCTCGGCGCTGACCTCGCCGGAGTCGTGGCGCCGGCGGTCGAGGGCGACGTCCCGGCCAAGCTCGACGAGAAGGCGCTCGAGGAGCCGACCGCGGAGGAGCTCGAGGCGCTCTCCGCCGACATGATCGGGATCGACGACCCGGTCCGGATGTACCTCAAGGAGATCGGCAAGGTCGCCCTCCTGACTGCCGAGGAGGAGGTCGTCCTGGCCAAGGCGATCGAGCTCGGCGAGCAGATGGTGGAGGAGCCCTGGAAGGCGCTCGTCAGCCTCCACGAGTGGACCCTCCACGACACCGAGCGCAAGACGCGGACGGCCAAGCCGCAGCACCGCCTGCCGCTTGGCGACGAGGCGCACCGGATGGTCCGGGCAGCGATGTCCTGGGAGGGCGCCGCGGACCTGATCGTCCCGACCATCGACTTCCACCTGATCCGGGCCGGGCGCGACGTCCAGTCGGACGGGACGAAGGAGCTGCTCAGGGAGGCACGCAAGCTCGTCGCTGCCTACAACGAGCGGCTCGACGCGGGGTCGTTTGTCACCCTCCTCGACTGGTCGTACTTCTCGGTCCACAACGGGGACCTGGATTCGCGCGACAACGTCGGCCTCCGGGCGATCTACGACTGGACCCGGGACGAGGTCGCCTTCCCGGCCATCCGGCGCTGGATCGAGGCCGGCCACGAGGCGGACCTTCTCAAGCGGATGGGCCTTGACCCGGAAGTGCCGCTCAACACGAAGCTGGCCCACCGCAAGGGCGAGATCGTGCGCATCGGGCGCGACGCGCGTGAGCAGCTGACCTCGGCCAACCTGCGCCTGGTTGTCTCGATCGCCAAGAAGTACATCGGCCGGGGGATGTCGTTCCTGGACCTGATCCAGGAGGGCAACATCGGCCTGATCCGGGCGGTCGAGAAGTTCGACTTCGAGAAGGGCTTCAAGTTCTCGACCTACGCCACTTGGTGGATCCGGCAGGCGATCACCCGGGCGATCGCCGACCAGGCGCGCACGATCCGCATCCCGGTGCACATGGTGGAGACGATCAACCGGCTGATCCGGGTGAGCCGCCAGCTCCTCCAGGAGCTCGGCCGCGAGCCGACGGTGGACGAGATCGCCGAGGCGATGAGCCGTGGCCAGGAGGTGGTGGTCACCCCGGACAAGGTCCGCGAGATCATGAAGGTCAGCCAGGAGCCGGTGAGCCTGGAGACGCCGATCGGCGAGGAGGAGGACAGCCACCTCGGCGACTTCATCGAGGACCGGGCGGCGCTGGCCCCGGCCGAGGCGGCATCGCACCAGCTGCTCAAGGAGCAGGTGGAGGCGGTGCTCGACTCGCTCACCGGCCGCGAGCGGCGGGTGCTCCAGCTGCGCTTCGGCCTGGAGGACGGCCGGGCCCGCACCCTGGAGGAGGTGGGCAAGGAGTTCAACGTCACCCGGGAGCGGATCCGCCAGATCGAGGCCAAGGCGCTGCGCAAGCTGCGCCACCCCTCGCGCAGCCGCAAGCTCAAGGACTACCTGGAGTAGGGGAGGGGCCAATCCGCCCCAACCCTGCCCTCGGCTTGCACCCGGAGCACGTAACGGCGGTCGGGGCCGGCCGGGCGAACGATCCCGTGCGCCAGCCACCCCGCGGCAACCCCGCTAGCTGATTCCCTGCACCCCGCGGCACCAGCGGCACCCGCGGCACCCGCGGCCACCCCGCCGAGCTGATTCCCTGCACACCACGCAGATTCCCGACTGGGCACTGCATCCGGTGCAGCATCCTGCCGTTCCGGCCCCTCGCTGGGTCGGCACTCTGCACCCGGTGCACAGTCTCGACATGCCGGCCCCAGGCTCGTCGAGAACCTGCAGCACGTGCAGGATCCAAGCGGAATCCCGGCTCGGCCCAGCACCGGTTCGTCGCGATCATGCACCCCGTGCAGGACGCCCCCGCCCGTGAGACGCACCCGCCGTGGGATCCGGCGGTGACAGCAGCGCGATGCCACTGCCCGGCGGCATGACCCCCGCTCCGAGCAGCTCGAGCACGCGTCGGCCGGGGACCGGGAACGCCGTGGCGAGGTCGGCAGACTCGCGGACGAGCGTGCGGTTGTGGCGCGAGTCGAGGAGCAGGAGCACGACGGCGTCGACCCGACCGTCGCGGGCCTTGAGCGCCAGGCGCCGCTGCAGCGCCTGGAGATCGCGCGGGCGCGTCTCCGCCTCGATGCCCACGGTCCAGCCTTCGCCGCGGACGATCGCGTCCCACGCCCGGCGGTCGCCCGCGATGGGGAGCGGAACCTCGGTCCGCCAGGTCAGTGACCGGTGGAGACACACCCGAAGGCGTCCGAGCAGGGCGGCGTGCGCCGCGTCGCGGATCGGCTGGCCCGACGGGAAGGCACGCGCGGAGAGTTCCAGCCCGACCGCGGCAAGGAGCAGGCAGACCTGCTCGATCGTCACGCTGCGGATCAGGCCGCGCTCGATGCGGCCGACCTGCGAGCCCGACAGCCCGACCGCTCGCCCGAGCTCTTCCTGGCTCAAGCCGCGGTCGATCCGGGCCTCCCGGATCTCGCGGCCGAGATCGGCCACGATCGCCCGGGAGCGGGCCGCGCCAAGGTCGACCTGGCGCTGACGGGTTCCCATGCCCGCATCTTGCCGACCGCCGGTTACCAGTTGGTGCACTGCGCGTTACCCGGCTCGCCGCGCGGGTCCGCCCGGCGGGCAGCGAGCCGGGCCGAGACCCGTCGAAGGGATCGACGCCGCTCGTCGGCCCGGCCACCGGCCCGGTACAGTGGCGGCCATGAGCCTTGTCTTCGTCGACGAGCTCGCCGCCCGACTCGACGACCCTGCGCTCCGGGTCGCCGACGTGCGCTGGTCGCTGGCCCGGCCCGGCGGCGGCCGAGCCGACTACACGGCCGGGCACATCCCCGGGGCGATCTTCGTCGACCTCGACGCCGACCTGTCCGCGCCGCCCGGGCCCGGCAGGCACCCGCTGCCCGACCCGGCCACGTTCGCCGCGCGGCTCGGGGCGCTCGGGTTCGGGAGCGAGCACCTTGTCGTCGCCTGCGACGACACCGGCGGGACCGTGGCGGCCCGCCTGTGGTGGATGCTCGACGTCCTCGGCCATGATCGCGCTGCAGTGCTCGACGGTGGAATCGACGCCTGGACCGGGGCTGGGCTCCCGCTCGAGACGACGATCCCTGACCATCCCCCGGCGCGCCTCTCGCTGCGCGACCGGTGGGCGCGGACGATCGACCGGGAAATCCTCTGCGCCCGGCTCGGCACGGTCCTGGTGCTGGACGGCCGTGCGCCCGAGCGCTACAGGGGCGAGGTCGAGCCGGTCGACCCGGTCGCCGGCCACATCCCGACCGCGGTGAACCTCCCGGTGACGGGCAACCTGGGACCGGATGGACGGTTCCTCCCGCCAGGCGAGCTGTCGGCCCGCTTCCGCTCGCTCGGCGTGCGCGAGACGGCCGGCCGGCCGACCGTCGTGTCCTGCGGCAGCGGCGTCTACGCCTGCCATCACGCGCTGGCGATGCGGGTCGCCGGCCTGCCCGACCCCATCCTCTATGCCGGCTCCTATTCCGACTGGACCCGGGCCGGCCTGCCCGTTGCGGTCGGGCCCGACCCGGGCGATTCACCGGGCTGAGGAGCGCACCGTCGTGCCCGCCGCCGCCTACGCCCTGGTCGCGCCCTTACCGCGATCTCGGTCGTTGTGGGTCCTGGCACGTGGTGGCTCGTCGGGCCCCGCCGTGCGTGGGCCGTGGTCCTTCCGGTCGCCGCCGCGGCCGTGGTGGCACTCGCCCAGCGGAGGGTGTGGCGGCCGTGACCCGGCGGGGCCGCTGACGGGCCCGGACCCACCGTGGGCTCCGTGCTAGACTCTCGCCCGGCGCGGCCCCCCCCGCGCGTCGCGCGATCGCCCGACGCGGCGGTCGCCTCCGCTCCGGCGTAGCTCAGTGGTAGAGCGGGCGGCTGTTAACCGCTTGGTCGTAGGTTCGAATCCTACCGCCGGAGCCAACTACGCCCGGCCCGGTTGACCAGCCGGACGGCACGCTCGCCTACGGCCCCTGGACGCTGACCAGCTCCAGGCCTTTGGCGCCGCCGGTCACGTCGGACTCCTTCACCAGCCTGATTCCCCTCGCGCTGTGATTCTCAACCCGGTTCCCCGATCGCGCCGCGACACGCAGTGGCGGGGCCGCCATGGCACTCGGCCCCCTGACTCCAGCTGTCAGCCGAAGCCGAGCTCCTTCACGAAGCTGCGGACGACCGCGTTGTAGGTCTCGGGTGCCTCCTCGCTCGTCACGTGGTGGGCGCCGTCGATGATCACCAGCCGGCCGTTGGCCGCGGCCGCCAGGAACTGCGTCTCGCCGCGACGGAACGTCCGGTCGCCGGCGCCGTTGATGATCAGGGTCGGTCCGTCGAAGGCGCGCAGGCGCGGGATGAAGGACATCCGGAGGGCCGAGAAGATCGCCCGGGTCCCGCCCTTGAACAGCCAGCCCTCCGTCGGCGGCTCGTGGTGGCGGAGGAGCGGCGGATCGGCGGGACCGGACGCGGCGGCGACGTGCGTCGTGGAGCCGCGCCCGCCAGGCTGGTCCGGGTCGGCGGGGGCGCCGTCGCCGCCGGGGCCCTCGCCTCTGGCGCAGTCGCCGCCGGATCCGCCCGCCGCCGAGCCGCCCGAGCCGCCCGACCCGTGGTCGTGGGCCCCTTCCTGCCGGCGCGCCGGCCCGTTCGCGGCGCGCCCGCGGAGCCACCTCTGTGCGGCGGCACCCACCAGGTAGCCGCCGACCACGCGCGGCGCGGTCCGGGCGATCGCCCGCGGCTCCTCGGTGCAGTTGCACAGGACGAGCGCGGCGACCTGCTCCGGGTGCTGGGCGGCGACGTCCATCGCCACGTAGCCGCCGAGCGACTGGCCGACGATCACCGCCCGGCCCCGAGCCGCTGCTTCGATGACCCGGCTGACGTGGGCGCTCGCTGCCGGAAGGGTGAAGCGTACCGAGGCGAGCGAGCCGTGGCCCGGCAGGTCGGTCATCACCAGCCGGTAGCGGTCGGCCAGCGGGACCTGGGGCCGCCACATCGCCCGTGTCAGGCGGGTGCCGTGGATGAAGACGATCGTCGGGGCGTCGTCCGGGCCGACCACGTCGAAGGTGGCGGCGAGCTGCGCCTCGTGGAGCGGCGACCCGTCGCGCGCTGTCCGGTCGGGCGGCCCGGTGCTCATGCCGGGCCCCCTGGCCCGCCCTCGGGGAGGGCCACGGCCGGCCGTTCGGCGGCCGCCGGCCCTGCCTCGAAGAACTCACGCCGCTTCCAGCCGAACAGCGGGGCCAGCAGGAGCATCGGCAGGGTGGCGATCGCGGTGTCGTAGCGGAACACCTGGTCGTTGTAGAGCTCCCGCCGGTCGGCGATCTGCTCCTCCAGCCGCTCGATCTCGGCCTGGAGCCGGAGGACGTTCCCGGCCGAGCGGACCTCCGGGTACCGCTCGACGACCGCGAACAGCGACCGGACCGCCCGGCTGGTCGCCTCCGACACCGCCCCCTGGGCCGGCACCGGGTCTTCCGGGTGCCAGCGGGCCCGCTGGCGAGCGACCTCAGTCAGCACCTCCTGCTCGAAGGCCATCACGTCGCGGACCGCGGCCACCAGCGCGGGCAGCTGGTCGTGCCGCTGGCGGAGGGCCACCTCGATGTTCGCCCAGGCCTTGTCGGCCCGGTTTCGCAGACCCACCACGGCGTTGTAGCCGGCCACCACGAGGAAGGCGGCGACGATGGCCGCGAGCACGATCGCGAACAGGCCGGCCGCCTGGAGCGTGCTCATCCGAGCCTCCCGTCAACCACCAGGGCGAGGACCACGGCCGACGCGACGGCGAGGACCGCCCCGCCGATCCCCACGACGAATCCGGTGGTGTGCGCCTCCTCGATCGCGGAGGGCGTGCCCGCTGCCACGACGAGCGGGGTGCCCTCGGCCGCGCCGACGACGAGCGCCCCGGGCGGCAGGTCGAAGGCGAGTGGGGAGGCGGCCGCAGCCTCTGCCGGGCTGGCCAGGATCGGTGGCGTCGCCTTCGGGTCCAGCTCCGGCGGCCGCGTCGGCCGGCCGATGCCGAAGCCGGGGATGGCGGCGTTGCCCCAGGCCTCCTCCGGGCTGCCGGCGAGCGTCCCGGCCGCCCGCGCCGCGGCGACGCTGGCGGCAACCTCCGGGTCGTCGAGGGCGGCCACCGGATCCCAGCGGTCGGCGGTGACCGGGTCGGGCAGGTCCCCGAACGGCAAGACCGCCCCGATGACGGTCACCGTGTCGCCCGGCTCGATCCGGCGCTCCTCGTAGGTCCGTCGCCGGGTTCCCAGGTCCATCCCGCTCGACGCCAACCCGAGACCGGGCAGGTCGTCGTCCCCGGGCAGGCTTGCTGCGGTCGGGCGGACCGTCAGGAGCTCGGCGATCGCCCGCTCGCGGTCCACGACCGAGGGCTGGATGGCCGGCCCGGAGTTCGGGGCCAGCCCAGGCGGCTCGTCGCCCGCCCAGCCGGTCTTGCCCTCCCAGCGGACCGGGCAGACCCAGCGTGCCCCGCGGGGAAGGACGGGGATCGTCCCGGTGACATCGCGGAGCACGAAACCGACGCCACGCTCCTCGGCCAGGACCATGTGGTCCTCGTCGCCGCGGTCCTCCCGGACCCAGGCCCGGTAGTAGACGCAGGGCCGCGACTGGAGGGGGGAGACGAGCATGATCGGTCCCGGCTCCACCGTGCCGACGAGGCTCGCCTCGCCGGCCGCGACCGATTCCACCTGGCTCGGCGCGATCGCGGCGACCCGCGCGCCGCGGCGCCAGTCGACCAGCCCTCGGCCGAGCAGGGCGAGGCCGCCGGCCAGGCCGCCGGTGGCGGCCAGCGCGGCGGCGACCGGCTCGTCCACGGTCGGTGGCTCGTTGGCTGTCGATCGGCCGAAGCGGTCTACGCGCCGCCGGATCCTCCACGCGAGCGCGGCCACAGGGCGAGGACGACGAGCAGCACGCCGAGCGCGATGATCGCCACGGGCCAGACGACGTCCCAGCGGATGGCCAGCACGTCGCGGAGCAGGAGCCAGGCGCCCAGGCCGACGAGGACGACGCCGGCGATGATCGCCGGCAACGGATCCGATCCACGCCGGGCACGGGCCTCGCGGCGGGCGGCCCGGCGCGCTTCGCGCCCCGCCTGCTGGTCGGCGTACCAGTCGCCACCGGCCGTCGCGCCGGCGGTCGCCGGCGGAGCCGTGAAGGCCGCCTCGTCGGCCGGCGAGGCACCGGGCGTGGGTGGGACCGGCGGTGCGCCGGGCTCAGGCGGTGCCGGTGGGACGCCCGGGACGGGCGGGACGGCCGGCCAGCCGCCCGGCTCCTCGGGCACGATGATCACCGCCAGGACGTAGACGACCGTGAGCGGGAAGATCCCGGTGAAGAGCCAGACGATCGCGTAGGCGAGGCGGACGAGCGACGGGTCGGCATCGAACCGCGCGGCCAGGCCACCGCAGACGCCGGCGATGACGCGATCGTCCCGTGAGCGGTAGAGCCGCTCGTTCATCGACATCCCTCCCCGGGGTTCAGGCTGAAGCTCGCGGCATTGCCGGTCAGGCGCAGGTCGACCAGGGCCTTGGCGGAGGCGTAGCCGGCGCTGACCCAGGCGCCGCCGTCCTGGACGAGACCGGCGCTTCCGAAGTTGTTGGACGAGGCGAAGCCCCCGCTCGCGTCCAGCCGCAGGCCGACGCCGGGCGTCGCGCACAGCCGGACCGAGCCCGCGTTGACGGTGATCGAGCCGGTCGTCCCGGAAGCCGGCAGGCTCAGCCGCAGCTCGCCGGCGTTGACCGTGGTCGACAGGCGGCCGACCCGGGTCGTCTCGAGGTCGAGCACCATCCGGCCGGCGTTCAGCGTCAGCCCGACGCTGTCCAGGGCTGCGCCGTCCGGGTCGAACGTGGCGTCGCCGGCGTTCACCGTCACCCCGAGGACGATCGGCGTGGCTCGCGGCAGGTCCACCTGCCATGTCTGGGCACCGTTGCTGGTGAAGGGGAAGATCCAGATCCGGCCGTCGCTCGCCGGGCGGACGCTGAGCCGGGTCGACGACGTCTCGATGTCGGGCGCCTGGTCGGGATCGGCCGCGTCCGCCGTCACGCGCCAGCCCGAGCCGTCGACCGCCCCGACGTCGAGGCGACCGCAGTCGAGCTCGAGGCTGACGGTCGCGGATCCCTCGAACGTGCCGGTCCGCTCGGCCACGCGCTGGAGGTTGCCCGTCGAGCCGCAGCCGGGGATCGTCAGCGAGAAGCCGCCGGCCAGGAGGCCGCCGAGGAGCACGCCGAACGTGCCGGCGACCACCACCCCACCCACGGCGGCGAGCGGCGTCCTGGCGAGAATCAGGCCGATCCCTGCGCCGATGAGGAGGAGCGGCCAGAGCCGCCACAGGTCAGACAGCGCCGACCGGTCCAGCCAGTTCTGGTTCACGGCCAGCGGGATCCCGCCCAGCAGGACGAGGAAGATGCCCCAGTTGAGGAAGCGACGGTCGATCGACATGGAACCCTCCGCTCCTGAGGATACCGCCCGGCGACGCCCTCGGGAACCCCGGCCAGGCGACGCCCCCGGGAGCCCCGACCAGGCGGCGCGGTGGTAGCCTCAGGGGTGCGTGCCGGTTCGGGGCCGGCGGCGAGCGGAGGTCGTGGCGATGCGGCTTGGCGGGTGGCGGGCAGCCGCGCCATCGCGGGAGGCGATGGGCCCGGCGGTGGTCGACCTGCTGGACGACATCCTGCAGGTGTTCGGGATCGGCGACGACCCGGAGTGCTGGGTGGCCTGGGGCGAGGACCCGGCCGTCCGCTGGACCCTGCTGGTGCCCACGGCCGGCGGGCTGGTGGTGGGTCACGTGCGGGTGGGTGGCCCGCAGCTGGGGCCGCGCGTCTCCGCCAAGCTCGTGCGCTGGAAGCGCGTGGAGCTGGGCGAGTTCGCGGTGGAGACGACCGAGACCGGCCACCTCCTCGTCACCGGGTCGGTAGAGCGGGTCGTCCTCCGGGGCCTGGACGCCGAGGCCCGGTCGATCGGTCGGTTCCTTTCAATTGTCTTCGCGGCCGAGGACGGGCGCTGGGTGCCGAGTGACGAGCCGGCCGAGTCGAGACCGGCCCGGGCGGCGCGGTCCAGGGGCACCGGCTCCCCGCGCGGGACCCCGGCGACCGGTGGCGGCTGATCCGGGGCCGGCCGGACGGCGCCGGCTCCTGCCCGGCGGGCCGGTCGACGCCGTCGTCTTCGACCTCGACGGTGTGCTCGCCGACTCGGAGGTCTGGTGGCACGAGGTCCGCGACGACCTCGCGGCAGTCCACGGCCGGGCGCTGGACGCGGCCGACCACGAGGACTGCATCGGCCTGAGCTCACCGGCATGGTCGACCCTGCTCGCGGAGCGGCTCGACCTGCCCCTGTCGGCCGAGGAGATCCAGCGGGTCGTCGTCGGCGCCATGGTCGCCCGGTATCGCCAGCGTCCGGCGCCGGTGATCCCGGGCGCCATTCCAGCCGCCCGTGCCCTCGTCGACGGGCGGGCGGTTGCGATCGCCTCGGGTTCCCACCCCGCGATCATCGCCGCCGCCGTGGCGGCGCTCGAGATCGGTGACCTCGTCGACGCCGTCGTGTCGGCCGACGACGTGGCTGCGGGCAAGCCGGCCCCCGACGTCTACCTCCTTGCCGCGCGACGTCTCGGCGTGGACCCGGCACGCGCGGTGGCAATCGAGGATTCGCGCAACGGCGTCCAGGCGGCACATTCGGCCGGGATGCGCGTCGTACTGGTGCCGAACGGGAGCATCCCGCCGGCTCCGGGGGCCCGCGAGGCGGCCGACCTCGTCGTCGGACACCTGTCGGAGCTCGAGCTGCCGTGACCAGGGGAGGGGAGGACATGACGGACTCCGACGACGACCTTCTCGCCCCTGCGCGCGACCGTCCGGCGCCGCGAAGCCGGCCGACCGCCCGCGACCGCTTCCTCCGGGTCGTGGTCCGGTTTCTGACCGGCGCCTGGGTCCGCGTCCGGGTGGAGGGCGCCGAGCGTCTCCCACCCGGTCCGGCGGTCCTCTGCTTCAACCACCAGTCGTGGGCCGACCCGTTCGTGATCGCTGCTGGCCTGCCCGAGGCCCCCGTGCTCTACTTCTTCGGACCCCGCGAGGCCGACATGCGCATCGGCTGGCGGAACCGGTTCCTCGACTGGACTCAGCGCTGCGTACCCTACCGGCCGGCCAAGGACGATCTGCTGACGGTGACCCGGCGGGTGGAGCGGGTCCTGGCAGCCGGCGCGCGGATGGCGATCGCTCCCGAGGGCCGGATCCATGTGGGCGAGTCGGTGCTCCTGCCGCTCGAGGAGGGGGCTGTCTTTCTCGCCCTCCGGGGTCGTGTTCCGCTCGTGCCGGTGGCGATCAACGGGATGGGCTGGCTGCGGTTCGGCGGCCGTGTCCGGCTCCGGGTGGGCGAGCCGATCGTGGTGGCCGGACGCCCGACGAAGCAAGCCGTCGCCGAGGCCACGCACCGGCTTGCGGCCGCACTCCTCGCCCTCACCGCCGACTGGCCCGACGCGCCGCCGCCCGGCCGGTTCAGTCGCTGGCTGACCGAGGTCTTCAACGACTGGCCC
>Ga0299915_10002641_pt1 | contig 13048 bp, 13 predicted proteins | sample RVTome_13_FD_200263 | JGI IMG/M metagenome (GOLD analysis project Ga0299915, IMG submission 200263) | Soil microbial communities from uranium-contaminated site in the Upper Colorado River Basin, Wyoming, United States - RVT92D227 (version 2) ...
ACAATTATTGGTGGGTAAATATAATACTTATCAGTATCAAATTTTGTCAAATAAAAGTCAAAATAGAAATATAAAATTCGCGAAGCGAGCAAACATAAAATTAACACAAAAACGCTTATAATAAATCCATAAGTTATCTTTCCCGTCTCTTTTTTACGATCGTAAATTTTTTTTGCTAAAAATACGATTAATATCGCTTTAATTACTATAACAATAATTGTAATAATATAAAATAGATTAAACTCAAAACTGTTAGGTTCAATAGCCATTTTCGTACTGTTTCTCTTTGTTTTTATTTACATTTTTTAATTTATTGTTTTATTGAACTTTTTTAAGCAATTCAATAATTTCTTCGTCTAGATCTTTTAATTCTTGAGCTCTTTTAAAGGCATTTTGGGAAAGTCGAACTAATTTTTCAAGGGTTTCAATTTGAGCCGTATCTTCAAGCGAATAAGACAATTTTATGTTTTTTTCGACCAATGGAACTAAATTGTCGTAAATATCAACTTCTAGTTTTACGCCCTGTAAATCTTCTAAACTTTTTTTAATCCCTTTGTTTATTACTTCGCGAGTTTTTAAAAGGTCCGGTATGGTCCCCACATGCTCTCCTTTTTTTTTCAAAAGATCTACAACTTCTGATTCTTTAATTTTTCCTGCTAATTCTGCTGCCTTAAAATAACAATTTTTAGCTTTTCTATAATTTTTTTCTTTTAAAGCTTGTTCAGCTAACATCATTTCTTGCGATAACTTTTCCGGGATTTTTTCTCCTAAATCAATTAATTCTCTCGCTTCTTGCAATTTTCCATCGTCAAGCATTTTTTTTGTTCTTTCGTTTATTGCGTCTTTAATGATTTTAGGTTCTTTTAATTTTTCAAAAAGATTTATTGTTGAAGTTAAAATGTCTTTTAGTAACAACTGCATTTTTTTTTTATCTTTAGGAGCGAAATTGTTTGCAACTGATTGCTCTAAATTTTCAAAAATACTTTTTAAGGATATAAAATCTTCGTCTTCTTTAAGAATGAAACCTAAATAGAAGTTAGTTTTATCGGATATTGCTTGAATTATGCTAGAATAAAATAAAAAATTATCTTTACGGTAAGTTGCGTCTGATAAATCTTTTCTAATGTGTTTTTCGGTAAATATTTTCAATATTTCTTGCGTGACTTTCTCTTGGGTAGTATAATACTCCGCTATGACCTGAGGTCCAAGCGATTTATCGATTTCGTATAAAAAAATTCCGATTGGCATTTTGTTTATTTTCCCTTTAAAATGTAATAATTATAGTAATAATCTTATATTAATAAATACTCAAATTTTTGAATTGTTATTTTTATGTTAATAATTTATAATTTCTATTAATCACTTATTAGTCATTTTTAATTAATAACGCAGCAATTCTTTTTTTAATACATTACACAAGTGAAGTAATTATAAATAAAATAGAAGATACGTATTGCGAAGCTTTTGAAGGTTTATGCGTGCAGTTAATGGTAACTGCTCAAGACGAAGTATTTTTAAACAGAGCCGCCAACGCGTTTACAAGTATTCCATCGACCGTATTTGGAGATGCTGAGGGCGGTATAGTGAGATGGCTTACTGAAAAAGAAACCATAGACGGTAGATTAGGAGCAATCGTTCAATTATGGGTTACAGGAACAGGCAAAAAGGCTCAAGCTAAATTTTACGAACAACTTGGAAGAAGAATTCGTCAAGGAATACTTGTTGTGCCAACAACGGCAGTTTTTGATGCGTATCCGAATAAAATTAGTACTAAGTTTAGCATGATGAACAACGTTGGTCATTGTGGAGACGGATACGAGTGGATTGAAGAAAAATATGATCGAAAGTTGATCAATGTTCCAATAATGATGGGTTACGACTTTTTAATTGAGGAAGAAATAAGCTACGCTCACGGAGTTATGGGCGGTAATTTATGGCTATTATGCGATTCTGTTGATTCAGGTATCAGAATTGGAAGAGAGGCCGTAAGAATCATATCTCAACTTGATAATGTTTGCACAACATTCGATGTGTGTTCTGCCGGTTCGAAACCTGAAACTAAATTTCCAGAGATTGGCCCAAGTACTAATCATCCTTTTTGTCCAACGCTTAAAAACAAGTTATCCGCTGATGAATATAAAGTACCCGAAGGAGTTAAATCAATTCCAGAAATAGTGTTTAACGCAGTCGACATAGAAACAATCAAAACAACGGTGAAGTCTGTAATTGAAGGAGTAATAAACATGGACGGACTAATAAAAATTTCAGCGGGAAATTACGGCGGTAAGCTGGGAAAATATAAAATTCAATTAAGGGAATTAGTATTATAAAAGAAATATTTTGACCTATGATATTTATCGGTTAAGCTTTTTCCATAAAACTGTAAGAATTTTCTAATAATGTCAAAAAACAAAGTATTTAAACACGAATTATCATAGTTTTATTATTATTATTATTAGTTAAGGGAATTTTACATAACAAAATGGTGATCGTGGAGTCAGAATTAACTGTAAAAGTAGAAATCCGGTGTCCCGCTTGTAATAAACGAGGAGTAATAAAAGTTTCAGATAATCTTGTTAATAAAAGCGCGAGAGGAATTACGGCAATTAATGTTGCTGAAAATCTAGTTTGCGAACATAGTTTTGTGGCATATATAGATAAAAATATGGAAGTAAGGGATTGTTTTGTTTGCGATTTTAAACTTATACTACCTAAAATTGAAATTGAAAAAGAAAAGAAGGAGATTATTCCTAAGGATTTTGATATTGATATTTTAAAATACAATTTAATTCCTTCTTTAATGGTTTACGTTTTAAAAGGAATAATTTATGGAAAAAGAATTGTAATAATTTCCGAATTAGGCAGTTTATATAAAAACTTCGTTAATTTCTTTAACTATCTAATGAAAGACACATTCAAATCAGAAATTATTTTCTTATCGGAAAGCGAATACAAAGTTAGTAAAAAAGAATATAAAGATTACATTGTACTACAAAATAAGGATATAATTAATGGAAAAGATAAAATATTTAATCCAAAAAATACTAAAATAGAAAGCTCAATAATCCGTAATTTTTTTGGAGATTCTGAACCAGAGTTAGCCCTTATTAAATTCAAAAACGAGATTTTAAAATTATATAAATTATCTCAAGATCTTTTGATTTTTAATAACAATCTTAAAGAGAACGAAGAATTTATTTCGAAAAATGTATTGGATTATCTCGACGAAAAATATAATAGCAAAATTCCCTACAGTTATCTGGTTTTATTACTTGAAATAATAGAAAATTACTTTAAAATTAAATTGAAAAAAGCAACTAAAATGGGCGATTTGCTGGGATATATATAACCATTTGAAGTTTACTAATCTCTTTAATTAATTATAATTTTAGATTAGAATAGAATTTTGAATATTTTTTTTCAAAAATTTCGTTAATCTTAGTAATTGGGAGATCAGAATAAGACCCATAATCTTTTATATATTCTACAAACTCATTTCCATCTATATCTTTAGTAGAGAACAAAGCATCGCTATTACCGTCAAATTCAATTAAGGGAATAAAACCGTTCTTAATTGCAGTTTCTTTATCGAAAACGGGAGTTAACTTATACCATTTTTTGTCTAAATATAATTCACTATACCCGTGACAATGAAAAACATTAGTACCCATAAAATCAATAACTTTTTGAGATATCTTATGATTAATTATATCCACCATGTGAATCTTTGCCGGTATCTTAACAGCTCTAGCAAGAGTTGCTAATAGAACAGCTTTAGACATGCAAAATCCTGTACCTCTCCGTAAAGTAACTGAAGATTTAAGGTTCGCTTTTATTTTAGGATAATAGGTATACATGTTGTATTTTATATTATCTCGAACCCAATAAAAAAGCGCAATTGCTTTTTCCTTATCAGTTTTTAAGCCTTTTGTTATTTCTAATGCTTGAACTTTTACTCGTTTCTTATCGAAATCAAAAAATTCAGTAGGCTTTAGAAATTGTTCCATGTCTTTCATAAGTAGTAAAATTGAATATCTTTTATAACATTTTCTTTAGCTTGAAATAAGACATGAAAAAATGAACCTTTTTAATATTAATGAAGAAGAATAACTTTTTCTATTAAAAAGTAAAAAAATACAGCAGATCCTAAATATATGAGCATTATTAAAAAAGCTACTGAAATTTTTTCGATAATTTTTGATTCCTTTGTTTTAGTGTAGCTCCAAAATGTTGTCACCCCTAATATTATTTCTGGAATTATTATGTAAATCGCAATATTCAAAATCATAAAAACATTTTGCGCGTACCACGACCCAATCGTCCATATAGTCATTTCTGAAACTCCAAATATTAAAAAAGAAAGAAAAATAACGAATATATAAGTAATTTTCTCAGACGATCTTTTGTAAATGTGCTCTCCTGTAAAAATTATAATAAAAAACGGAATTATCCATAAAAATAGCATATATCCTGATACTGTTCCTATTTTAAATAGCCCATCCTCAGGAAAAACCAATACATTTAATTGTGCTGAAAGGATCCAATCTGGAAAAATTTGAAAAACGCTCAATATTAGCGAGAATAACCATATCTTTATCCATTCGATATAGTTACGCCATATTCCAACGATAGGAATAATTGTATTATAGATGATAACAAGCGTAAATAACTTTATTCCAATAGGTAGTTTAATTGGAAACAATAAAACGATTAAGCAAATCGAAACAAAAAAAATATGGACAAAAATTGCGTCTCGTTCGTCGCTTTTAATATTTATATTCACTTTTATCCCTATTTAAATATAAAATAGTTTTTAACGATCAAATTAAACTAAAGCTTTTTTTATATTGTCAATCAAACTACTCATAGTGAAAGGCTTTTCCTTAAAGCTTATTGCTCCAACGGCTAGAGCTACATCTTTTATAGTATGATCCGCGCTTATAAATATAATTTTTGAATGATTGTCTATTTGTAAAATTTCTTTAGTAGCTTCTATTCCGTTTTTAATAGGCATCCGATGATCCATTAAGATAACATCTGGTTTCACAGAAAAAGATTTGTATAAAGTAACTGCTTCTTCGCCATTTGTGGCAGTACTTATTACTTGAAAACCTGAAACATTTAACATCATCTCATACATCAATCGAAGAGAAGGATCATCTTCCACAATAAATATGGTTACGATATCATCACACCTCCGGGATTGTTATAATAAAATTACTACCCCTTGAAAAATCTCCTTTAATTTTGTTTTCCACCCAGATTCGTCCATCACATTTTTCGATTATTTTTTGTACAAGAGATAAACCTAATCCCATTCCGTTGACACTTCTACCTTTCATGAATGCTCTTTGAAAGATTTTTTCTTTCAAATCATCAGGGATACCTATTCCATTATCGATAAACTCCATTTCAATATAATTATTGTTATTAATCTGCATCTTTGATATCCTAATTAAGATTTCGACCACTGGATTATTATTATGTTTTACAGAATTAATTAAAATGTTTTCAAATACATTAAGTAAGAGTTTATTTGCTTTCACAAAATATTTTTTGTCAGATGAATCAAAAAGAATCACCAATTCTTTATCCTCATAAACCTTTTTTAAATATTTGATTGCATCCTTTATCATTTGGCATACTTCAATGGATTCAGTTGAAGATTTAACCTCCTCTATCTCGGAAAGTTTTCTTATATTCGTAACTAAATCTGCACCTTTAATCACTTGACTTTTTAAAATATCTATTAAATTGTATATTTCTTTTTTATCGTCAGGTTTTTCCAAATAAATAGGAAAAAGATCCATCGAAGTTTGGACACTTTGAAGAATATTACTTATATCGTGAGCAAATAAATCTTTATAAAATTCAGCGCGGTTATAAGCCTCAAAATAATTTTTTTTTGTTTCATTTAATCTCTTATCAATTGGAGCAGATAATCCTACGGCTAAAGTATTAGTATAAAAAATAATTTTCATGAAAACGGCCGTTTCCCATGCACCTTGAACGTTAAAATTGCTTAGTATTGAAAAAAATAAGAGTAGAAGTCCTGTAATTAAAGTTAAAAGCATAAAAAGATGAGTAATTGATTTTTTCCTCAAATAAATTTTAAATAACAATATAACCATAACAATTGTAACTATGGCCATAGAGACAAGAATTGTTGTTACTATAAGTACTAAAAAAGGAATTGAAACAGCTAAACTTTTTGAAACCCTCTTAACATTCATTTGATTCTTCTTGCCATTATTTAATAACTCACAATATTCTTGAATTACTGATATAACAAGAGCGATTGCAGCTAAAAAATAAAAAATGTTAGCTATCATTCGATAAACGAGATCAAAATGTCGAAAATAAAAAATGATTGATCCGAATGCATTAAATATGGTAGATAAGAACCATAAAAATGGCAACCCTCCTTTTGTGTACATAATTCCAAAAACAATGGCAATTATAATAATATAAATTGCAATAATTAAATCAAGAGTAGTTTCTTCTAACAACTAGATCACAAGACAATTTTTGTTTAAATGAAAAAGTAACTAATATTTAAATTTCTTTATTATAATTAATTTATCAGCTTAGTTTTATTCATTCGGAAAATTTTAAATTCTAAGAGTGGAATAGATTAATTTTATATCATATCTTGTATGATGATGATAAAATTTCTCCTTTTAGAAGATAGAACATTAACTTTATCCTCAATCCAAATTTCATCTTTTTTATTCTTTTTTCAAGATCGAATAATTCTTAATCTTTATGCATAAATTATAATTATCTATATTTTTATATCTAGTTTATTAGATCTTTTACTCTTTAAGTAAATGGAATTATTATTTAATTAGGTATATGGTGATAAATTGACGTATTTTAAGTTAGTTATTGGTTACGATTGCGGATTGGATAAATCTACTTGTCAACTTGGATATCCAGAAAATTGTGTAAATTGTTTATTAAAAAGCTTTAGCGACGCGCACTTTTTAATTGATATTATCGAAGCAACAGAACAATATTCTGAAGAAAAAAGAAAATCAATGGTATGCAAGCACATTTGGAGAAAGTATCAAGATATTTCAAGTATAAGACACGTGATAATAATTAATAGAGCGGGATTACCTGCGTTTAATATGGCTATAGGCGATCTGCCTATCGACGCTACACTTATTTCTGGTTTTATCCAAGCAAATGTTTCTTTCTCGTTTCAAGAATTAACGATGATTGATAGGATAAATCCTGAAAAAAAAATATACGAGTTAGAATACAAAAATTTTCATATACTCTTGTGCAACGGGAATTCATGCCGAGTTTGTCTAATTCTGGATAAAAAAGCTTCAAATAGTTTAAGAGAATTACTCTCAAGTTTTACGGATGTTTTTGAAGAAAATTACGAAGAACAATTAAAAGAATTCGAAACGAGGGGAGATTTAGACATATTAAAACCGGTAAGAGATTTAGTTAGTAAGATCTTCGAAATAAGCATGCTTTATCCGCTTAGGTTTTCTTCCCAAATACCACCAGATGCAATTAAAAATCTTTCTCTAGTTCAAAAAGCTATATACGAATGTGCTAAAGATATGTTAAAAGAAGAAACCTACTTTTATATTAATCCTCTAATAGACATAATTTCAAAGCTATTAGGCGTAATACCAAAAGAAGAGATACTTTGGAATATTCGTCAGTTGATGAAAGAAAACATTATCTTACAAAATTTTGAATTTCAAAAGAAAGAGCTAAAAGATACGAAAAAAAAAAAAGAAGAAAATGAAAATATAATTCAAAAGCTTATGGAAATGAAAGATCTTGAAGATATAATCTTTGAAAGCCACCAAATGACGCCTGACGAAGCCCTTCTTAAAATCGATTCGTTAATAAAAAAAGGAGACATCGCAGAAAAAAACGACGCTTATCAAGAAGCTTTAAACGAATATCAAACTGCGCTTAATTACGCTAAGGAATTTTTTCTAGAAGAAAAAATGAACGAAATCTCTTCTAAAATTTTAGAAATTGTAAAAATCAATAAAGAAGTTGAATTAAATTATGCGATTTTGCAAGCAAATAGAGCAGAATGGAAAAAGGATTACGTAATTGCGTTAAAATATTTATTTCTAATTAATGACGCTTTAAGTGCCGAAAATAGGGGTGGAATCCATGACAAAGAATTAAATAAAATAAATAAAAAGATTAAAAAAATTCAAAAACATTTTCAATAATATATACGTTTTCTAATATGAAAATATTAACTATTAAAGAAATAGGAGAAAAATTCACTCAAGCAGGAAGATTACAAGCAAGACCATTATGTATTTACGGTTCAGACATCATACCAAAGAATGCTATACCAATAAATACAATTAATAGATGTTTTGCTAATGCGATCTTCACGTTAGCTATTAAAAAAGAATATAACACATTATATATTGGTGAAGATGTGTTAAAAGGCTGTTGTCCAGGAGGACAAGCGTGGTTTGGATATATTAGTTTCCCACCTATGTTAAATTATTTTATATCTACAGGTTCTAAAGAGTATAGAAATGGAGCTGCGGAATATCTTGTAGCCAGCCCGGAACTTGCAGAATCAAGATTAAAATTAATGGGAAAAATTACACCATTAGGAAAATACATAATTATTCGCGCTTGTGAGGATATTTCAGAAGAAAGATTAAATGTGAAATCTATTCTTTGTTTTGGAATATCAGAACAGATACGAAATCTTAGTATGTTAGCATATTTCAGTAGTAACAATCCTTTTGATTTAATACAAATGCCAATGGGTCCATCATGCGCTAGTTTTGTAACTTTTCCTACTGGAATGGCAGAAAATGGCCCAGAAAACCGCGTTATTATAGGACCAACCGATCCAACGGGGAATTATTGGTTTCCTCCGGACTACATGTCAATGGGAATCCCTTTTGAAGTTGCAGAAAGGATGAGCGAAGATTTTAACAATTCTTTTATTACAAAACGATCGGATGTAGCTTTCCCTAAAAAAAGAGCGAATATATGAAAATAAGCACCTTTAGTATAGACGCAATAAAATCGATCACATTTAATATTTTATTTTTATCTTGAAAACCTTGTTCCATTGACTTTAAGGATTTTTGCAGATTTTCTATACAAAAAGGAAAGATTGTTAGCAATATTCGAGCGCCAGCAACCTTAGCTTCTTTTAATTTTTTAACTAATAGTTGGATAAATTATACTTACTAAAACAGGATTAATACTTATTTATTTATTGATATCGTTTCTGGAATCAATAGGATAAATTTACTTCCCTTAGAGTAATCTCCTTTTACCCTATCCTCAATCCATATTTTTCCATTATATCGTTCCACTAATGTTTTCACTAACGATAATCCTATTCCCATCCCTTTAACGTCTTTGAAACTCTTAAATCCTTTTTGAAAGATGATTTCTTTTCGATCGTCATGGACTCCTATGCCATTATCAATAAATTCCATCTTGATATAATGGTTTTTATTCAAGATCACATTAGAAATGATTATATCAATTTTAATAATTAAATTTTCGTTGTATTTTACAGCATTATTTAAGATATTTTCAAATACATCTAATAAGAATTCGTTTGCTTGAATTTTTATAGTTTTATCCGATATGTTTGTTTTAATATCAATTTCTTTATCTTGAAAACTTCGACGCGTGTTATTAATTGCCTCGTCTAACACTTTTATTACATCTACTACCTTTAAAGATATTACAAATCCTTCTTCTAATTCAGATAATTTTCTGACATTATGAATTAATCTGATTGCTTGTTTTGAAGAACTTTCAATTCGCTTTATCAAATCCTCTAATTGTGATTCTTTAAGTTTTGATTTACGTTGAATATAAAGCTCTACTGAACTATTAATTACCTGAATTATGTTATTAATATCGTGGGAGAACAAATCTTTGTAAAAGTTGGCTTGCTCGTACGCCTTACGATATTTTTCCTCCGAATTGTTGATAATTTTATTATAATAAATTAATGATAAATCAGCTTCAATTACTTCTTTTAATTGGAGCATTAGTTCTTCTATATCTTTATTAAATCTGTTTTCTTTTGAATCTAACACGCATAAAGTACCAAATATGTTTCCGTTAGGATATAAAATTGGAAATCCTAAGTATGAAATCAAACCTAATTTTATATCGGGATTTTTGCTCCATTTTTTGTCTTTCAAAGCGTTTGGAACAAGGAGTTTTTCCTTTGTCTTAATAACCGTTTCACAGTAAACACCTGATCCAATTAAATGCTCTTTATCTCCTACTTTATACGGATTATTATTGGTTTCACTAGACCGAAATACTTCAATATAAGGTATGTTAATCCTCATAATTAATGCAACGGGCACAAGTGTAATTTTTGCTAAAATATTAACAACATTTTGCCATTTTTTTATTATATCTTCAGATATTGGAATATCTTCTACTTTTATAGGCGTCTTATTATTGGAATAGGCTTCTTTATTTTTCATATTTGGTTTATAATTACCCTAAATTTTTACTATTTCGCTAAAAAAATCCGTAATTTTAATTAACTTGTTGTCATTATTCATATCCATTATCAAGCGAACGATGACTCCTTTCGCGAGGTGCGTATCCTTTGATTTCGTGTTTCTATAACAATCCATAGCCAAAGTCAATGAAGTATTGCCAACTTTTATCACGCGAGTGTGCACTAATACAGTATCGCCGAATGTTGCCGATTTATTATAATCTATTTCGATCTTTCTGACAGGAAAAACAATTCCTTTCCTCGATAGATTTCCCGCGTTTTTGTTTAGCTTCGATAAAAAATTAATAAACGCATCGTCGAAATAGGTCAAATATCTATTCGCATGTACTACTGACATCAGATCCGTATCGTCCACTCGCACTTGAATCTCCTTGAAATCCTCGATGCCCAGCAGCTTTTCAATTATACTTTTTTCGAGTTCATTTTGGTTCTTATTTGTTGACAAGATAACAGATCGCTCCTTTATTAAATTTTTTTTATTAATATTGATTATTAAATGTCTTAAATTCTAAAAAACATAATAGCTTTTTAGAATTTCAAATTTTATTTCCTTAAAAAACAAAAAGTTCCTTAGAGACTAATAAACGATTATAATCTAAATTTTAGACGCAATAAAATCAATGATATCCATAACTTTTATTTTCTGACTAGCCTCTCCTTCCATTTGTATTAGAGCATCATGTAAGTTTCCAACGCAGAAAGGACAACTTGTTAGAAGTATTTCTGCTTCCGTTTCCTTCGCTTCTTCAATTCTTTGTGCGGCAATTTTTAAAGCTAACTCAGGAAATTGACTTTTCACGCCGCCTCCTGCCCCGCAACACCAAGCGTTTTTGCGATTTCTTTTCATTTCTATTAATTTGATACCAGGAATCTTTGCTATAACAGTTCTTGGGATTTCGTATAAGTCCATATGTCGTCCTAAATGACAAGGATCGTGGTAAGTTACTTTAATTGGTTCTTCCTCGGACGCTTTAAAAGGAATTTCGTTATTGTTTAACAGATCAGCTAAGACTTCGGTAATGTGTTTCACCTCAAACGGCAATTTTTCCCCTAAAAGTTCGGGATAATCTATTTTCATCGTTCTATAGCATCCGGCACACGAAGTAAATACTATTTTTGCGCCCATTTCTTTTAATATTTCGATATTGTGCTTTGCAGTATTCAGAGCAGATTGCTCGTCGCCTATTCGAAGCCCTATAGAACCACAACACCATTCCTCCGTTGATATAGCAATCTCTTTTCCAGCAACTTGTAAAATTTTCATCATATTTTTTAACGTATCGCGTTGCCTTAAAGGCATTGTACAGCCCGCAAAAAATACCAATTCGCCTTTTTCTTTTATGTTAGAGAATTCCGAAGCCCATTCGAACTTTTTAGACATTTCCTCTCCGTAAGGATTCTTAGTTGTATCGTTGTTCATTTTTTCAATTAAATCTACATGTCTATCAAGCGGAGCACACCCTTCTTCAACAAGATCCTTTCTTAAAGCATTCCATACTTCAACATGATCGATCCATTTTGAGGTGTTAAAAACAATATTATCGTTTTGAGACATATGACAAACTTCAGAGCAAGAACCACATTCGCTACATTGATATACAAATTCAGCTAATTCTTTACTTAAGGGGATTTTTCCTTCTAAAATGCTTTTAAGAACGTTCATTCTCCCGCGAGAAAAATAAATTTCGAACGCCTCTTCTCCTTTAGCTTCCTTCACGGGACACGTTAAAAATCTCCCAACGGCTGGTCTTATAGCATATCCACAGTCCCCACAACCCTTTCACAATTTACAGGATATCTATAAATTTATGCAAGATACTATGGCTTGCCATTGTTCTTTTACATTTTTTAATTTACTCATATTGTATTTCCTCTCAAAATTAAATTTTTAATTGCCCTCCACACACTTCCACGAGTCGGCTATTATTTGATATTCGTGAAATTCGTCGTGAATTTTGACATTTGGATTACCTACATCGCTTTCCACTATAACGACTTTTCCCGTTATTTCTACTTTGTTTTTGCATGTGATTTTCTTTTTTGAAAATACAACAATTTGACAGTTACCTTCTAAATCGATGTAATTCTCGGTAAAATTGGAAGGATGTCCGGCAAACATATGTTGCCACATTATATTAGAAACTTTTCCAACGATTTTAACCGTCTTTCCCTCGTTGTGTTCAAGATCTGTTACTTTATTCGTTTTTCTCGTCCCCCCAAAAGTTAAATTTACCTCTGCTTAAAATTGATTTCGGATCTAGCGATTTTTTAATCGTTTTCATCAAATTATAGAATTCGGGGGCGTAAGCTCCAACATCAACCATTAATCTACTTAAAAATTCTCCCATCATGTACCATTGAACTCCCCATTTTGTTACCCTTTCCAATATCGATTTCCACAATTTAAGGTTTAAATCCTCAATAATATTGTAAACTTTACCGTTATAATAGCTCGAAAAGCTGGACGTACCGCACGTTATCTCTACATTATTCCCATCTATCAACAAGATTGGTCCGCTCCCTGTA
>Ga0299915_10002642_pt1 | contig 13044 bp, 13 predicted proteins | sample RVTome_13_FD_200263 | JGI IMG/M metagenome (GOLD analysis project Ga0299915, IMG submission 200263) | Soil microbial communities from uranium-contaminated site in the Upper Colorado River Basin, Wyoming, United States - RVT92D227 (version 2) ...
GGATCGCAGGGAGGCTCTGGGAAACATAGGCTAAGGAGGAATTAGGAACCCATTCTGTAATCGAAAGAGCAGAAATGGTCACTCTCCTCCTAAAGTGCTGTGCGCCCATTTTCTATCCCGACCCGTCTGCTCTATGCGCTCTGCCACAAGGATAGGGCCAACGTTTTTATGAATGCCACTGAATCTCAATTTTTAAGTCTGACCCGGTGATCTATATTTTTTCCTTTGACGTTGAATTTGTTTTTAAAATAAAATGGGGTGTATCGGAATACAGGGCAGTCGTTCAGATGAGTTGTAAGAGGAATGCGCGGGGATTTTCCCCACCATGGAGGAATCATGTTGTCTATAGATATATCTATTTGGGTGAAGGTTGCGATCGCCAGTTTCGCTTTTCTGGGGATCATCCTGTTCATTATGGGAATCCAGCGCATTTGGCGGCGCAGGATCGTAGGAGGCAGTCTGGAGGGACTCGTAGGGCTCCTGCTTCTTGCCGTCGCGGCGTTAATGGTGGTGATCTCCATCAATCTATATACCTATGACCGTTTGACACACGAATCGAAAGTAGGCGAAATAAGCTTCCAGGAGATCGGGCCGCAACATTTTGGGACCCTTCTAAAAGCGAAAAATAAGACTCAGATTCTAGATCTACGCGGCGATGATTGGCAGATTGATGCCCGGGTTCTCAAATGGCGCGGGATGGCTGTGCTCCTCGGCTTCGATACCCTTTACCGGCTCGATCGCCTGAGCGGTCGTTATCGGAACATCGAGCAGGAGAGAACAGCACCGCGCACCGTTTACAGCCTGAGCGAAGGAAAAGGCTTGGATCTATGGTTGATGGCCAAGAAGTACAAACGCTGGATTCCCTGGGTGGATGCTCTTTACGGAAGCGCCACCTATATGCCGATGGTTGATGACGCGAGCTACACCGTATTTGTCAGCCTCACCGGGTTGCTTGCGCGGCCAAACAATGATATTGCCCTCAAAGCGGTAAGTGAGTGGCGTTAATCGATAATCAATCAGGGCAAATTTCCCTCCCTCGGGCTTCCCTGAAGAGTAGCTTCACCTTAACCGAACCCGTCTAAATACCCCAAGCTTGCTTGTGAAAACCCATGTTCCAGAAGAGGTACTCTAGTTTTGAAGTCATAACGAAATGATTCCGGATCAGTTTAAGGTCGCCCTCTCCCGCCCCCTGAGCAACTTGATCCATTACATCCAATACCCGTTGGACGATGGAGCCGTACTGTTCACTCGAATAGACCTGAATCCACCGACGAAAAAGCTCCCTCGGCGACCCACACTTTTCAAGCTCCTTTCCAACCTCCCAGTAGATCCAGTAGCATGGCAGAAAGCACCCCAGGATCTCCGGAAACGGTCGCTCATAGGCGATCCTTAAGAGATATGATGTGTAAAGCAGGTTAGTGGGAGCCATGGGGGTCGAATGGACATCTTCCGCCTTCAGTTGCCAATCTTTGAAAAAACTTTCGTGAAGGGCCCGTTCAACAACGATCACATCTCGCGCATGCTCGACAAACATCATCAGCCACTGATCGTGCGGGGCCTTGGTTCCCAGAAGGGCAAGCCCTCTGGCATAGTCTCTGAGATAGAGGGCGTCCTGGATCACGTAAAACCGAAAGGCTTCCTCATCCAGTGAACCATCGATCAGTCCTCGGATAAAAGGATGTTTTAGAATCTTGTCATAGATATCTTCAATCGAGACCCACAGTGATTCTGTAAATTTCATGTCAACCCCCTGGCAGAGGAATTTTAAACCCAATTGGCAATTGGGGAACAATTGGGGTCACAATTTGGGTCAGGTCTATTTTGTTAGCATTTCGTCTTTTGCCCTTAATATTCTGCTGACAGAAGTAAAATGTATCCTTAGATGGTCGGCAACCTCCCTCTGAGTGTATCCATGTTCAAAGACTGCCTTACCTATGCTCTTGTCTCTTTTCCGTTTATCTCGAAGCACCTCCGATCTAAAAATGTCTCTCAAAGGAGGTTTGTTCATGAATCGCTGGCTCTTCGCTATCTCCGGAATCTGTTTTCTTCCTCTCACGTAGTCACTAAGGCTCTCTATGAAATCGCCCTCCCCCAAAACACTCTCCGCCCTCACACTCTTCCAAACCGATTCAACCCCAATTCCGTCCCTGACAAATCTCCTATAGCTAGCCTCTGCTATCTTCCTTTCCGAACCAAACTGGCTTAAGACCCAATCTGTCACAAGACATGGGTGCAGTTTCGTCCGCCCGGCTGTTGCCCCGTAACTACTCCAGATCCATTCTTCAGGTCTATGCACCCTTTTCGCCCGTAATACCTAGGGGACCTTGTTCACTTCTTTCACTTTTCTTAAATCTCAGAATTCAGGGCCCCTCACCTTTTAACTGTTCCGGCGTGCGCTCCTCCAACCAAAGCTTGCAGACATTCTTCCACCCTATTCTACGCCACTTTTTGAACACCCTCTTCAAGTCATCCAGATCTTTCGCTTCAAGAAGTTCTTTCTGGGCAGCCTTTAAGTCTTCAAGGGATGCAATTGCTGGCATGATTTACTCCTCACTGACGCAAAGCGCAGAGCGCAGAGCGCATGGCGACAAAACCTAACAAGCTCGAGGACCGGCTATTAATTTCAGATTTCAGATCGCAGATTTCAGATTGAAATTTAAGTCTAACCGTGCTCCGTGTCCATAAAAGAGCATAGCGCAAAGCGCATGGAGCATAGCGTAAATTCTTTATCGCAAAGGGTAATTGTCTCTTTACAGCGGTTATAATTTCTGCTCCAAGAATTTCCTTGGAGTCAATATCTTCAGATGAAATGGGAGGGTTTTAATATCAACAAGATCCCTATCGCTACTGATCAATATGTCTGCTTTCGATTCAAAGCAACACTCAAGAAGCATATTGTCTGCCGGATCTCTGCAAATTGATATCTTTTTTCGAGGATGAACGACGATTGTTCTTGTCACGAAGGCAGCTAACCCAGATATTAATGCTTTCAATTGAGCCTGCGTGAGTTTTTTCTCGTCTTCGAGAATTAAAGGAACTTCACGATATTCTTTCAGAAGGGACGGGGAAACATATATATCCGTTACTGCGAATGCCATCTTTATAGCTTTCTCTGGGATTCCTCCAAAGGCAAAAGCAGAAACAAGCACTCCTGTATCGATAACTACTTTATCTCTTTCCTTCGTAGGCCTTTCTCCTTACTGACTTAACAGCATTATTAATATCCTTCATTGTTAATTTTGTTCCCTTAAACGCTTCTCTGGCAATTTTCAGGGCGGCATCTAGCCTATCCTCGGGAGAAAGTACAGAAAGGATATAATCTTCAGGATCAATTGTCTTTCTTGCTGGCTTCATCTTTATCACCTCACTTCAATTTTTCATATCATACACTAAAAGGATCAGTAGTTCCATGTTTTCAATTGTCCTCGAGTGCCTCGCGTCAAGAGCGTGACCGTGCTTCGTGTCCGTCACTGCAAAAAAAAGCAAAGCGCATTGAGTATAGCGCAAAGAGTAAAACCTTGATCGTAAGGCGTGAGGCGCAAGTCGTAAGACGAAATCGCATAGGGCAGAGAGCATAGGGCATAGCGTAGATTTTTAATCGCAAAGCGTCAGTCCTCGATTGTGACCCCAAGAAACAAAGACGCCCATTCCCTTTTGAGAACAGGCTTCAATTCGAACCAACCATTTCGATACCCACCTTGCCACTGAGGTTAGCCAACTATATCAAAAAAACAACAGGTTGGCAACAAATGACTACTTCGTTCGATACGAGAAATAAGTACCGAGTTATGAGGACTGAGGACTAAGCTAATCGTTGGCATAATGCTCAACATCTCGTTAAGGAAGCCCCCTTATACACTTGACAGGAGAATGTTCAACCTGTTTTCACCATTCCAATTTTGAATAAAGTATCATTTGCTGCTTCAGCTTTTTCATAGTAGCTTCAAATACTTTCTCGGGACTAAACCTGGTGGTGTCAATCCTAATTTCTGCAGGTAGTTTCTTGAATTCATTATAGAGCTTTTTCACAAATTCATACTTATTTGGATAATTCGCACTGAACAGCCATTCGCCTCCTTGTTCTTGTTTTCTCTTTTTCCCAATTCTTCCATAAAGAACTCGTTTTGAGGCCTCTAGTTTTACTGTTATTACTTGCCCAATGGGAAGGGCTGCTCTGATGAACGATTCCCTCTGGTTAAGTCCAGTCGTTTCAAGAATGCAGTTCTTCCATTTTCGCCTGGAAAGATCTCTGAAGAGATTCACCCACGCATCCAACTCCCCGATCGGGGAGGATGGAAACCTTGAACGGTACTCTCCAATTCCAAATATTGGAAGATTATATTTCCTGGATAGTTTTTTAGCTAAAGTGGTCTTTCCGGCACCTGGCAGCCCAATGATATGAATGATCGGAAAGGAAGATTTCAAATGACCTGATTTACCTCACTTTTCCTTCAGTTCTTTAAAGATCTCAGGAAGAATTGAATCAATAAATTCTGAAGGAGTTACTATTCTGAGTGGGTATTCTTCTCGCGCTTTAATTTTTTCAAAATGCTGTTTATCCCCTGTCACTAGAAAATCTGCCTTCCCTCGAATGGCTGACACAAGGACCGGGATATCCTTATCGGCAATCTTTCCAAAATATTCTCTTAATTCCTCTTCAGGTGGTAATGGGATGATTTTGAGACTTAATTTTGGGAAATATACCTTATAAACAGAGAGGATCCCAGGCATCTTCTTCTTTAGATTTCTCTCAATTTCTACCAAATTATATCTTCCGGTTAAGCCAATAAGAAAAGGAAGCCCAATGCTCAAAAGATCCAGTATGATGCGGGGCGCTCCTTTGTCAGAGAGGAGCCCAGAAAGGATGATATTCGAGTCCAGGAATACTCTAAGAGGTCTTTTCCCCATAGGTGTCTAGATAAACCTTCTCTCGTTCTTCTTTAAGGCCTGCCAGAAGATCATCCAATGAAACTCCCGTTTCCTTGAGCATCCTCTTTATCTCTCTTCTCGCATCATCTAATTCAAGTCGCTTAGGAGCAATAATTACTGAGTCTCCCACTGGAATGATCGAAACGATCTGCCCCTCCTCAAGATGACTCATAACCCTAATTTTCTTAGGAATGGTGAGTTGCCCGCGGGACTTGATTTCAGCTGTAAAAGTTTTCATCTTTTGTCTTTCATACCTCCTTTTTCTTTTTCTGAATTCAGAATATCAGAATTCTGACAAAAATGCAATACCTTTAACCATTTCTTGTGGCATAAGGAAGAAAATTGTAATTTACAGATTTTAGATGTGTTTTTTTAAGAACTTAAACTTGAGGGTGGTCAAGAATTGAACGGTTCATCAAAATGTATCAGATGTGGAGTCTCTCCTGGAGATATCTAATCTTCTGTTTTGCCTCTGAAAATGCGCTAGCTCCTCTTCATTTCTTTCAATCGTTTAGCCCAGACACTCCCTCTTTACTATTCTGACCGAACGACCTCTATGAACTCGATATCAAAAAGCAAATCTTTACCAGCCAGAGGATGGTTGCCATCAATCGTGATGGTCGATTCGGAGACACCCATAACGGCGACAGTCACTGTTTCACCGCTTCGCGATTGAAGTTGTATCCTGTCCCCCTCCTTTGGGTTTAATTCCTCTGGCAATCGTCCTCGATCGACCACCACAACCATCTCATCGAGGTAGGGTCCAAAACCTTGATCCGCTGTCACCAGGACTGTTTTCGATTCACCCGAATTCATCCCCACGACGGCCTGCTCAAAGCCTGGAAGAACCTGCCCCTTGCCCAGTGTGAATTGAAGGGGTTCCTCGTCCTTCGTGGAGCCAACGATGGTGTCATTGTCCAATTTAACCGTATAGTGCACCCTTACTGTATCGTCCTCTTTTGCCTGTGCCATCCCAAACTCCTTTCGTGATCTTACCCGAATGATAAATATGGTTTCTGCGGCTAACCGTGGCCAAATGGATTACAAGTCAAGAGTGAAAGGACTATAACAGAATACCCTCTCAAAAGATAGGGCATGAAATGGGCTTAGAATTGGTCTCTGTGAGCGAACGCCGAAGAACTTAAAAAAGACGGGAAAGAAGAAATATCAACGACAATGTAAGGCAGGGCGAACTTGTTTATGAATGACCCCGTATTTTTGCTCTCCAGCTCTATTTTGATCTATCACTATTAGTGCAAATATATCCGTATGCACATCTGCCACAGCTGTTTTTTGGATCGATCGTTGGCATAAAGGGTTTTTCGGGATCAACGATTTCTCTCAGCAGGCTCAAAATGATTCGAGTTAGGTTCTCAAAATTGTCCTTGAATTCTGCTTCATCCTTAAAAACTGGAACTTCGATGTCGGTGTCAATTCTTGCCTTCCCCAACAATAAAAACATGCTATCGATGTTGCCGGGTTTCTCCACGCTTAATGTAGAATAGGTGACGAGATAAAATGGAAGCTGGAGGCTGCCTATGGCCTCGATCCAGGAATCCCTATTTTTTGGATCTAGCCTATTGTAATTTATGGTCAGGTAATTTTTATTGGCCGAGGTCTTGTAATCGATAATAACTATTCTTTCTCCTCTCTTCTCAATCCTGTCGAGCCGTGCCCTCAGCCTGAATGAATCTCTGACCACATCGATCCTCTGCTCAAGGCCCAGAATCTCTGTTTTAAACTCTCTTATCTTCGGTAACTGGTAATTTCTTATGAAATCTTTCAAATGCCTCTCTATCTGGTTTCTTAGGAGATACATCTCCCCGGCGGGATCTTTACCGTATTTCTCCTCGAATTCTTTTTGGATGACCTTCTCAAGTTCCTTAAGATTCATATCCTTCTCAGAAAGAATAGAACCTATTTTCCCTTTGAAGTAATCATAAAGGACCTGATGAACAAAGGAACCTATCTCTTCCTTCTCAAATTCTTCTGAAACGACTTCTCTCTCCCTGAGTCTGAGCACATATTCGTAGTAGAACTGGAGAGGACAATGCAGGTAGGTATTTAATGAGGTGGCGCTAAAAGGAAATTCCTTTAAGAACCTTATCATCTCCACGGTCTTATTGATGGGCCGGGGATTCTTTTTTCCGAGGTTGATAGAGTACTGGATGGTCTTAACATAACTCTTTGCGTCTCTTTTCCCTTCTCTCTTTTGCCTTTCCCAGAGGAGTTTTTCGACAAACCTGCTCCTCTCCTTCTCGTCATTTTCTATATAAAAGAGATGGGCCTCTCTGGCTCCGCTGACGAGGGTATTAAAGTAATAGGACATGATCTCTTCCCTATCCTGGTAGGTGGGAAGGCCCAGCATCTGCCTTGCCTTAAAGGGCAGAAAGGAATCCTCTCTCGCAGTATCCGGGAGTATGCCTTCATTTGCATCGAGGAAGACCACGTTTTCGAATTTCAGATTCCTTGTTTCAAGAAATCCAAGAACCTGGACTCCTTTCAAGGGTGTTCCTACGAAGGGAGTATAAGAGGACATGATATACCTTTTGAAAAGGGCGAAATAGCTTCCTGCATCCTGGAACTGTATGCCTTTCATCAGGGATTTGGAAAGAAGGTCCAGTTGGGTGACAAAAGATTCCGCGTAGGGGTAGAAAAAGGGATGGAGCCGGGCCGTACTGTTTTTATAAATATACTCGATCACCTCTTTCAGTTTTCTTGCGAAATCACCCACATTGTCAAATAAGAGCATTTTCCGGATCGTGTTCGCATGGATTGACTCCAGGTGTTCCCTCATCATCATCAGCGTGATACCCGCCTCCAATTTTAAAACCTTCTCCTTGATGGAGCTGATAATTCCCTCATCGCTCTCCAGTTCCTGGAGGGACAGAAACTTCTTTGTCCTCTTCTCCGTCAGGGCTTCCTCGATGGCATGGAAAAGGACTCTCGTGATATCGGCCCTTCCCTGGTAGTAGATATTCTTCGTGTAAGGGTGAAGGATGAACTCCAGGTAATAAGGGACATAAATGCGATCCCCATCCATCGAGGTGACCACTTCCATGAGGTTATTGAAAAAACCGAAGAGAGCTGTCCTCTGAAGAGGATACCCGAGCGAGACGTTATAGTCATCTGGATCAAGAAGAGTCAATGCCTGGTGGAAAAGGGGAAGCAAGGTCTCCGGGGATGGAAGCACGATGACTGTGTTTTCATCAATTTGCTCCTTCCTATCCCTCCTGTCCTTCAACAGCGTGCTTACACCAAGCACCTGCCCATGGGTATCTGGGCTTTTATAGCAATGGATTTCCGGCTGGGTCGTAATGAATCCCTTTTGAGCCATCATTCCAAGGTCAGATAGCTTCTGTTTAATCCCCTCTCCTTCGTGGAAGATCAGAAGGGTGCCTTCCCTTTTCATGAGGGATTTAAAAATTTTCTTCTCCGATTCCGTGAGGGCAAAAAAACCTGCAAAGATCACCGTTTTAAAACGATCCAGGTTCAGACGGTCGATTTTGGCTGAAACGACACGGTATCTCGAAGACCTGGTCGAAAAATTCCCATCTTCGATTTTTCTGTAAAAGGTTTCATAGAAATACGAGAGAGATTGGAGCCTTCTTGCTGTCGGTTCGGGTATGTTCTCCCCGGCGATGGTGTCGATCTCTTTCACCTTTTTGGGTGGTATCCCTTCGATATAAAGCTCCTCAAGGTCGTTATAGATCTTCATCCCGACGGGGAAGAAGCTATCGGGAGTGAGAAAACTATTTTTGCCCAGATGCTCGGGCGATGCTGTATGGATTTCATAAAGGATTGAAATGGCATCGATGGGTTCGATCTTTTTCCCTGGGATGCCAATGGATTCGCCATAGACATGATCGATGAATTCATCCATGGAAAGGATGAAAGGCGGTATGAAGCTCGACTTCTCTTTCTCTGCCAAGGTTTTCCTGAGAAAGTGGGAAGGCCTCTTTCCGGGAAAGATGACAAGGTTTTTGGAATAGTCCTTTTCAGTGCCAACCAGATACTCGGCCACTTTTTCAATCAGGTTCTCTGATGGTGAAACTAAAAGGACGTTCACTTGACCTTCCTTCGACCTTCCGAAGCTCTCGCCTGCCAAAGGACCTGCTCAGCGGGCAGGTCATCGTAGGAGGGTTATCTCTTTCAAGTCCACATAAGCAATCACGCCTTCGACATTCTTACCGGGGTAGATTTCATTTAAGATCCGAATATAATTCTTAAGCTGTGAAACATATTCCTTCTCAGCCTCTTTGTCGGTGCCTGTTTTATAATCGATCACGGATATTCGATCTTCATCGATCACCACCCTATCCATCCTGAAGAGATTCCCTCCGGAGCCCGAAAAATCTTGCTCTTTTTTTATCAGCCTCCCCGGGCGGGTTTGGAAAAAGGGGCTGATCTCTTCATGGCTCAAGAACTCCAAAAGCTTCTTCTTCATGTCCAATACTGGATAATCGGTCTTTAATTCATCGTTAACCCGACGGATGATTCTTTCGAGTTCCGATTCGATGCTCTCACCTAAATCGTCAATAAAATAGAGAACCCTGTGGATAAACTCGCCTCTCTGTCTTTCTTCTAAGTTAAGTTCCTCGATCACTGCAAAAGGTAATTTTAACGGGCCGGGGTGATGATAGAGCTCCAAATCCTCTTGAGTCGTCCCAGAAGTCCGAGGACGAGGGGCATTCTTCGACCCAATTTGGGAATCCATGGTCTGAAGGAGATCAATCGGGAATTGATTTCTCTTGCCCTGGACTCCAATGATATGGAGCTCATCCTCGGCCCGCGTAAAACCCACATACAGAGTGTTGAGCTTGTTCACCAGATCCTTGAGCCTTTCCTCTCTATATTTCTCTTCAAGAAAGCTGCTGGCCCCAGCAATGCTCTTGTTTATTTTGAGCAGATGAGCTCCCTCGGTCTCTTCATCAAGAATGTATTTGAAGCCCCGGGTCGTCTCCTCATACATGAGAAGAATAACGACCGGGAACCCCAATCCTTTTGCCTTGTGGATGGTCATCACTTTAACAGCATTGATTCCTGCGGGGACATCGATGGTCCAATCCGACTCCCCTGCCTCTTCATCAAAGGCAGATCTGAGGAAATCACCGGGATTGTTTCTTCCTTCTCCTTCAAAATTCTTGATGACCTCCAAGATTTTGACGAGGGTCGCCTCCTCTTCCTTGAAGTGATCGAATACCCTGTAAATGCGGTAACTCTCGCTCACGAGGTCGTAGAGGGGGAGGTAGCCCGTCGACTTGAAAAGCTCTTCAAAATAGACTTCCCAGAGTTTTGGGAATTCCTGCTGAAAAGCTTTGTAAAGGGGAGCATTCTTTCGGTTTCGGAAGAAGAATTCATGCAATTTTTCCAATCGCAAGGCCTTTTCGTCCGTTTCTAAAGCCCTTCTGAAGATGTCTCCGAGGATGAAACCTGCGAATGAAAGATCATCGGGCGGGGAGTCGAGGAAGGTGAGCAGAGCCACGATTTCAGCCGTGAGCTTTCTCGTCCTGATGTCGAGGCTGCTGTAGGAGATGAAGGGAACACCCACCTCGTTTAACCATGTGGTGATATTGACCACGTCCTCGTTCCGGTAGGCCAGTATGGCGATATCCGAGTAGGAGTAGCCTCTTTTTGTCAATTCTCTTATTAAATCCTGGATCTTCTGTTTTTCAACGATTTCATCATCCTTCTTTTCGCATCGAATGACTTCCACATATCCTGAACCCTTTTGGTTCTCCTTCACCTTTTGTTCATAATCGATGAGCCCGCTTCGGCTTGCGGGTTCCCGGTATTTGTCATTATTCGCTACAACCTTTTGAAAGAACGCCTTGCTGAAGTTTACTACTCCTTCCAGGCTTCTGTAATTTATCTCCAGTTCCTTAACGTTGTGAAGGGCAGAGGAAAAGGGATTTTTCGATTCGAGTCCTTTCATGATTCCGTAATCTGCATTCCTGAATCCGTAGATGGCCTGCTTGGTGTCACCCACGGTAAAGAAGCTTCCTCCCTGGGAAAGGGAGTTCTCGATGAGGGGAAAGAGATTATTCCACTGGATGGGAGAGGTATCCTGGAATTCATCGATCAGATAGTGGTAGATCGTCTCTCCTATCCTGAAATAGACATCCGGTACGATTTCATGATCGAGATAGTCAGAAAGCTTCTTGTTGATGTCATTAATAAAGATGGTCCCTTCCCTTCTTTTCACATCCTCGAGAATATCCTTGAAGGCTTCGTAGGTCCTCAGGTAGGGGGTGTAATAAGTCTTTCCGTAGAGCTCAATATATTTCCTTATCTGATCGCCGAGGAGGTCCCACTGTTTCGATACTGTTTCATAGAAAGACGTTTCTCCTTGCTTTTTAGGTTTGGTGACCGGAGGGTTGATAAGGCCTTTGTCAAAGAGATCAGGGAAGTTATTGCTTCTTACAATCTCCAAGATTTTATAAAATGAACTCCCCTTGCTTTTGGTGAGACCTGATTTTTCGATTAAATGATTCAGATCCTCTGCCGTATTTCGGATCTCTTTCTTGATCGACTCGATTTCCTTCTCCGCATCAATGATCTTCGCCCCTCTGACGATCCCGGAGAGCTTGTGGTAGAGCTCCACGGTTTCTTGAAGAAAATCCTTCGATGGATCCCAGAGATAGGCAGACTCCCCTCCCCTGCTATCAAGGATGATCTCCAGGAGCCTCTCCAGGAATTCAGCCTCCGGGGTGCCCTCCCTGACTCCACGCAGAAATCGGTTGAAGGCATAGGCCATCATCTTCTCTGGAGCCATGATAATTTCAAAGTCAGGGCTATAACCGAGATCAATGGCCGATGCTTTGTAGATGGAGGTCATGAAACTGTCAATCGTCTTCACCTGGAATTCGGTGTAGTTTCTCAGGATCTCATCGATCGTAGCTCCAGCCTTGGCTGGGAGGTGTTCCTTTTTCAGAGAAACTATTTCGGATAGATCTTCGATCTTATTTGAATCCCCGAAATAAATATCCTTGAGCCACGAAAGGATCCGCTCCTTCATCTCTTTGGCAGCGTTGTTCGAAAAGGTGATTGCGAGAATATTTCTCAGATGGTTCTGGGGGATTTTACTGGACAGGAGAAACTGGACAAATCTTTCCGTAAGGGAGTAGGTCTTTCCAGACCCAGCGGAGGCTTTTAGAATAGTGATCTGTGGGAAACGGATGTCTACGTCTTTTTCTAAGATTGAGGGACTCATGAGTTCACTAAGGCTTTCTCATAAGTTCTGTTATTCGGGTTTTCAAAATGATGAGTGAATTTCCAAAGGGAATACGTTTGGGAGATTAACCTTTCAATACCTCAAGAATATGACCCTGCCAATTATTTGTCAATGATTCGCTATTCGCCATCAGCTATCCACTAATGTTACTTAGGCGTTAACCTTTTTTACCAAATTCTGTCAAGAGAACTAATTACATTCTTAAGGCACCAATATTAAAGATTTCTTCCTAGATCCTCCAACTCATCTCCCAAAATGGTATGTGTCCCTATTAGTTTTAATGACAGAAACAGTTGCTGGGCTTGACAATAAAATTTAAAAAGGCTATCTGGATCATAAGAGCGTAAACAAAGCTTGTTTCGCCTTCTCCTCGCAATGACATGAAAGAGACTATTTCTTAATGGATCAGAAAGTTCAAGATATTGTTGCTGATCTGAAAGCCTATCTCGAATTTCTCAAGGGGATGGGGATAGAGGCTCTTCCGACCGCGGAAGAGAAGGTGGAAAAAATGATTCCATCAGAAGCTCCAACCCTGGACGAGATCCGAAAAGAACTGGGGGATTGCAAAAGGTGTAAACTCCACCGAACGCGGACCACGATTGTTTTTGGAGAGGGAAACAAAAAGGCCAAACTGATGTTCATCGGAGAAGGCCCGGGGTATGAAGAAGATGTTCAGGGAAGACCTTTTGTCGGAAAGGCGGGACAGCTCTTAACCAAGATCATCCAATCCATTCATCTCGAGAGAGAGGAGGTCTACATCGCCAATATCATCAAATGCCGCCCTCCTCAGAATCGGAACCCAGAGCCCGATGAGATCGGGAGTTGTTCTCCTTTTTTGATGAAGCAGATCCAGGCCATTCAGCCCAAAATCATCTGTGCCC
>Ga0299915_10002643_pt1 | contig 13043 bp, 6 predicted proteins | sample RVTome_13_FD_200263 | JGI IMG/M metagenome (GOLD analysis project Ga0299915, IMG submission 200263) | Soil microbial communities from uranium-contaminated site in the Upper Colorado River Basin, Wyoming, United States - RVT92D227 (version 2) ...
TCAGAGACTCGGGAAGGGAAAAGCCAGATCCCGAGGGGGGAGGTAAGCGCGGATGCAGGAACTGATAGAGATGATAGTGAAGGCTCTGGTTGATTCACCGGAAGAAGTCTCGGTGAAGAAGATAGAGGGAGAGCGCAGCATAATCTTTGAGGTGAGAGTGCCGCCGGCCGATCTAGGTAAGGTGATTGGCAAACAGGGCCGCATCGCAAACTCCTTGCGCACCCTGGTAAGGGCGGCCGGCACGAAGCAGCACAAGAGCGTCTGGGTCGCCATAAATTCCACAGCCGAGGAATCGCAGGAGGAAGGGCATGGGTAGTCCCGAGGAGATTCGCAGCACCAGCCTTACGCTGAAGAGGCCGGTTCAGGTCACAGTGATAGTTACCGAAGAGTTTAAGAAAGAACTCGGCCAGGAACTGCAGGAAGCCGCGGATGCCGCCCAGCGGCGAGCAGAGCAGATGGAGTTCCAGGGCCGCCGCTACCTGGCGGATATCCAGCGCACCGACCTGACCCAGGCGATGGCGGTGCGCCGGCAACTGGAAGGGGAAAAGCAGAAATACGAGGAGATGAGAAAAGAAGTCCTGGAGCGCATGGAGGAGGTGAAAGCGCTCGAAGTCGGCAGCGAATATCCTCGGGGGACGCTGGAGGGGCTGGTGGAGATAAAAGCCGGGGACAATCTCTTCCAAAAACTGACCAGCGCCCAGGTGGTCATCAAGGACGGCATTGTCGAGGAAATCCGCGAGTAGCGGCTCGAAGAGGCTTCGCCGCGAACCGGAATTCATCCTTATCGGCCGCATCTTGGGAACCTTCGGTTGGGCCGGGGAGGTGAAGGTGCGGCCGGAGACTGATTTCCCCGAACATTTCACTGAACTGCGCGAAGTCTGGATTGAATCCCCCGACGGCAATCGCCGCAAATGCCGCGTAACAGGCGCTCGGGTGGGGGTGCGCCAGGTTCGGCTGAAATTCGCCGATTACTCTACCAAAGAAGAAGCCGCCCTCCTCCGCGGCTCGCTCATCTTGATCCCCCCGGAACAACTCGTGCCTCTGCCGGAGGGGCATTTTTTCCTCCATCAGATTCTCGGGCTCTCTGTTCGAACCACCCAGGGTGAGGACATTGGAGAGGTAACCGAGATAATTCGCGCTCCCGCGCAGGATCTTTACGTGACCCCGAAGGCGGAGATTCCCGCTCGAAAGGAAGTTGTGAAAGAGATTGACCTGGAGCGGGGAATAATGGTGGTGGAGATGACCGGCCTGGAGAGTCACTCTGACTCATAACGCTGAACCCGCCGTCGCCATCCTGCTTCGCTGAAGCTTCGCAGGACAAGAGGCTATGGCGGGCAAGCGCTGAACCCTTCGACTTCGCTTGCGCTTCGCTCAGGGCAAGCGCATAACACTGAACGTTGAACGGATAACGCACAACGCTGAACGCATGACTGACAACTCAGAACTGACAACTGATACCATGCTCAAATTCGATGTCATTACCATCTTTCCGGGAATGTTCGCCGGCCCCCTGAGCGAGAGCATTCTCGCCCGCGCCCAGGAGCAGGGCCTCATCTCCATCCGGGTTCACAATCTCCGCGACTATGCGCCCGACAGACATCATGTGACCGACGATTATCCCTTCGGCGGGGGAGTCGGGATGGTGATGAAGCCGGAACCGATCTTCGCCGCCGTCGAGGCACTGCGCTGCTCGAGGGAGACCTCCTGCAGGGAGACGGTGATCCTTCTCTCTCCGCAGGGAGAGCCCTTCAAGGATTCAGTCGCCAGGGAATTGGCAGGGCTCGACCACCTCCTCCTGATTTGCGGCCACTACGAAGGGGTGGATGAGCGGGTGCGGGAGCACCTGGCGGATCGGGAGATTTCCATCGGAGATTATGTCCTCACCGGAGGAGAATTGCCGGCGATGGTAGTGATAGATGGAGTGGCGCGGCAGGTGAGCGGTGTCATCGGCGCACCTGGGGGCGCGGCCGGCGATTCCTTTGCCGACGGCCTTTTGGAATATCCCCAATATACCAGGCCCGCGGAGTTTCACGGACTGAAGGTTCCAGAGATATTGCTTTCCGGAAACCACGAGGAGATCCGCCGCTGGCGCCGCCGTCAGACGCTGCTTCGCACCCTTCGGGGTAGGCCGGAGTTACTGGAGAAGGCATCGCTTACCGCGGAGGAGAGGGCTGCCCTCGAGGAGATTCGGAGGGAAGATGACCTGGGTGCAGGTGAATAATGGGTGTGCAAACGGGGTAAAGATCTCTTACAGAGACTCGTATATTATGGTAACAGGAAGTGGCATGGGCATCTTGCCCATGAAGCCAGTTTTCACGGGCTGGAAGCCCGTGCCACGCTTCCTGCAAATAGTTACTCTAATATAAGAGACTCTGTAAGCAGGGCAGGCGAGCGATAAGCTTCTTTCTTCGCCAATTCCACTTATGCTTATTGACACTTGCTAAGGTCCTGCTTATAATGTAACGAATGGCCTGTCAGCCCTCCATCCCTTGTGAGGGCTAATCCGCGAAAAGGGGAAAGGCAATGCGACACGTCCAGAACTCACCTCATTCTATTCCCTTTAGGCGTGAGATACTCACCCTGCTGAGCGCGGCGAGCATTGTCCTCTTCTTGGTGGGCCTGGCCGGCGCCTATGTGGGTCCTCCCCCAGCAGGCGGGTATGCTCCCAATCAGATAATTGTCACCATGCGGCAAAAGCCCACCGGCACAATGTCCCTGAGCACCCTCGCCTACAAATTGGGCTGGAAGGTGCTTTCTTCAAAAGGGACACTCGGCCCCGGGCTTCTGCAACTCCCCAAGGGGGCCGATCCGGCAGCCGCCGTGAAGCGGCTGAGGCAAATCCCGGAAGTGCGCTATGCCGAGTTGAACTCCATGCGCCACGCGCTTCTTGCCGCTCCCGATGACCCCGCTTACAACGATATTGACACCACCACCTACTATCAGTGGGATCTTTATACCATTCAGGCCCTGGAAGGCTGGTCGGTCTGGCCTAACACCTATTACACGGCCGCCACAAAGCCCTTGGACTCCGTGAAGGTGGCGGTCATTGACACGGGCATAGACCGCACCCACTTGGATTTCATGAATGCCGAGGGAACCTCCACCCATTCGCTCCTCGGAGGCCAGATAGATTGGGCTGATTCAGCGAATCTCATCTCATACTACTCCGGCTCGGCTCCTTCATTTGATGACGAAAATGGTCACGGCACCCACGTCGCAGGCACTATTGCCGCAGCCGCGAACAACGGCCAATCTTACGACATGGACGGCGGAGGAATAGCCGGCATCGGATATAATGGTCAGATCATGGCCGTCAAGATTTTCAATGCCTGGGGAGAAGCGTTTGTCTGGGACAGCGCCAAGGCCATCACCTACGCCGCCGACCGCGGGGCCAGGGTGATGAATTGCTCCTATGGAGGTTACTACTATTCCCAACTCGAGCAGGACGCGGTCAACTATGCCTGGTCAAAAGGCGCGCTGGTAGTAGCCGCGGCCGGCAATGACAGCACTACCTGGCCTTCTTATCCGGCAGGTTGTGATCGCGTCCAGGCGGTGTCAGCGACGAACTCCGATGACGGCCTGACCTCCTATTCCAACTGGGGAGAGCACCTGGGAATTGCCGCCCCTGGAGGAGACACCTCGGCGGGGCCCGACTATCTCGGCATCTGGTCCACGATGCCCTCTTATTTCGTCTTCCTCAACTGGTACGGCTACGGCGGGTATTACACCTACCTCGAGGGCACCTCCATGGCCACTCCCCATGTAGCCGGACTGGCCACCCTCTACGCCGGCTACCAGAAATCGGCCACCGGAAGTTATCCCACTCCTTTGGGGATGTATCAGGCGATCCAGCGCGGCGCGGACAACATCGGCTCCACGGCTGACGGCGGGTGGGAACCAGTCTTTGGCTATGGCCGCATGAATGTCTATAACACCATGGCCGGGCTGAACGTACGCAGCGCCACCGTCGGCTGCATCACCGGTCAGGTCCTCCTTCGCCGCAGTACACCGCTCGCGGGTGCCACGGTGACCGCAGTTCCCGTCGGGGGCGGATCATCGTATTCCACAACAACCCGAGATGACGACGGATGCTACCGGCTGGCCAACCTCCCTGAGGGGAGCTACGATGTTACGGCCACATATTCAGCGAAGACGTCAACTGTAAGCGATGTCGCGGTTGCCGCCGGCTGTGATATGCCGGGAATTGACTTCACCTTCGACCCGCCGCCAACCTCCGCCATCATGGGCCGGGTAAGTGACTATCTCACGAAGTGGCCTTTGCCAGCGCGCGTGTGGGTTCGAGCCGCGTCCCCATCCAGCGGAATCTGGATTGCGAAGGTGGATGCCGATCCAAGCACCGGTGATTATGTCATACCGCGCCTCAAGCCGGGGACATACTATATGCAGGTGAGCGCTTGGGGATATCGGAGCGCGGTGATGTCATCTGTGGTGGTCAGCAGTGACCGAACCACCTGGGTAAATTTCAGCCTGCGAAGGGGCTTTTGAGGCTCTGCAGACCTTCCTCGCGTGAAGGAAATCCGCGGGAAAGCAACTTTTCGGCCGAACTAAGGAGCGACAAGGTCGGCAATTGCGACTCGTCGCGTCTCATCCGATAGAAGCGATTCCGGGCGTGGATTTGCCCGGGGAGGGAAGAGATGATGGTTCATTCAAGAAAGAGCGGGTTAATCCTCATCCTGGCAGCCCTGGCGCTTCTTGCGCTGCTTTCGACGCCCTCGCTGGCGGCGGCAAATATATGGTTCGTGCCGGATGATTATCCCTCGATTCAGGCGGCGATTGACGCCTCGGCAGGGACAACTCCCACAGTGGCGAGCGGTGACAGTATTGTCGTCCGCGCCGGCACCTATGATGGAAACTTCCTGGTGCCGAACGGGAAGAACTTCACGATAATGGGTTCGGGCGAGGGCGTTACAACGCTTGTCGGGCGAGGATGGATTGTAGGCGGTCATGCCCTGATTGGCATGTCAGTCTCAGGATTTACCTTTACCGGCGAAGGCAGTGGCCTCTCCCTTTCGGGAGCCTACGATCCCCGGGTAATAGTCCAGGCCACAATAAGCAACAATGAATTCATAGGCTGTTCCGGGAACGCCGCCATAGAGGTTGTTGTCGGTGATCCAATAATAGAGTATAACGACATCATCCTCAATGATTGCACGGGGATCTACTTTTTTGATTGTCCGCTTACAGCGGGCCTGCGGCCGGGAGACAGGGAATATCCCTATATAATTGGCAATCTGATTGCCGGGAACCATGTTTTTGGAGATGGCGGGGGGGTATCTATTGGAACGGGCGATCACCCGCCTGGGATCTCCGAGTTTCGAGTCAGAGACAACGTAATCGTTGACAATGTGGCAGAAGGCTCCGGCGGAGGCGTATTTGCCTATAGTTTTTTGCCTAACTATACGATCGTCTCACTGGGGGAGTTGGACATGTTTTCTCCCGTCATAGAGGGAAACACCGCGGCCCTGGATGGGGGAGGAGTATGTATCAGAGGTGGGGCCGCCTTCAGCGTCGAGGTGACCTCTCCGTATGGGTATCTCGAGATGGGAGTGAACTCCGCAGGGCGCTACGGCGGCGGAATTGCCATTATGGGGTTCGGTGACTCGCGTTTCCGCCAGGTCTATTTTCACGACTGCTTTGCCGGCGCCGGCGGTGGAGCCGCTTATCTTGCACCCTCGCCCGCTGGCTCGGTGAGCATGAACTACTGCTGGGTGAACAATAACGAGGCCGGCTCCGGCGGAGGCATCTACCTTGACGACCAGATACTATATGTGGGCTCGAACATTACTGCTCCGAATATGGGCCGAAAGTGCATCGTGCGCAACACGACGGTGGAATACAATGTCGCGTCTGTGCAAGGCGGCGGCATTTCCTCCTTTTCCGGCGCGGATATAGCAAGCAACTATATCCACGCTAACTATGCGGCGAACGGGGGCGCGGTTGTTCTCACCTACGATGAATTGTTGCGCTATAACTACATCACGGAAAATACCGCCACGGTCGAAGATGGGGGCATCCGCATTATTGACGCCATCGAACCGTGGGTCATGGACAGTGAAGTCCGGGACAATGTGGCGGCCCAAGGCGGCGGAGGGCTTTCCATTCGGGGAACCACCTCCTTTGCCGTTGTGACGAACAATCTATTCGAGGATAACTACGCAGGGAGTGAGGCCGGGGAGGGGGTTGGAGGCGGAGTCCTTGTGGACACCGATGCCGACTCCTACGCAAAGATACACTTCAACACAATTCTCGGCAATCAGGTGGCAGGCCCGATCGGCGGGCGGGGGGCAGGGGTCTTTCTGAATGTCGCCGCTCCCCTGGATTTTTCCAATAACGTCGTCGTAAACAACTTCTCCGGCGGCGCAGTTTACGGTACGGCTGCATCAAGACCCTGGGTCTATGCCTTCAACAATGATCTTTGGAGCAACGAGAATTTCGAGTGGGGAGGCGGATTCGGGCCGATGACAGGCTACAATGGCAACATTTCGGCTGATCCGAAGTTCGCGCTGGGCCGCGCCGGAAACTACTACCTCAGCCAGAAGATGGCCGGCCAGAGTGCGGACAGCCCCTGTCTCAATGCGGGAAGCGTGACAGCCATTGACGGCGTCGTAGCCAATGCCACAACCCGCACAGATCACGTCCTTGACGCAGGCGTGGCGGATCTGGGCTATCACTACCGAACGCAAGATGACGACGGCGACGGCCTGTCGAACCTCTACGAACTGAGCCCGGGCTTGGGCTCTCATCCGTGGATTACAGATCATCCCTGGGCAGGAGTGGATGAGCCCTACGATCCGCTTTGGGCCACGGACGCGGGCTGGGACGCAGTTCCAAATCTGGGCGACTATGACGGCCTCACCACACGGCAGGAGTACCTTGCAAGAAGCAATCCCCAGGATTTCGATACCGACGCGGACGGCTTGTCCGATGGCGACGAAGTGCTTGTTCGGCATACCGACCCAATAGATCCGGATACCGACAATGACGGTCTTACAGACGGCGATGAGGTGAACGTCTATCACACCAATCCAATCGCTGCCAATACCGGTGTCTACGGATTCGTCACGCGCGCCGACACCGGAGCGCCCATTGTCGGCGCGACGATCAGGCTGGTGAAGTCGGACGTCATCACCACCACCGTCCTCAGCGACAGCAGCGGCGCCTACCACGCCGATGCCTCCACCGGCACCTATGAAGTGCTCTGCAACAAGGTGGGCTATGCCGCGCAAGACGTGCCTGACGTTGTGGTGCAGGGAGGCAAGGTTACGATTTTGAACTTCGCCATGGAGGAGGCCACCGGTATCGCAGGAACGGTGCGCAGCGCCGCGGACGGCTCGACTCTCTCCGGGGTGACGGTGGAGTTGTCGCAGGACGAAGTTGTCATGTACAGCGGGATCAGCGATGCCGGCGGCAACTACGGGATGGAGGTGGACGCCGGAACCTATGATGTGACCTGCTCCCGTTCCGGATATGACCCGCAAACCCAGACCGGAGTAGTGATACCGGTTGACACCCTGGTGGTGGTGGATTTCCTGTTGCAGCCGGTGACGGGCCTGACCGGGAGGGTAACCGTCGCCGGCACGGGCGCGCCCATCGCAGATGCCGCGATTACGCTTCTGCAGGGCGGGGTGGAGATCTATTCCACTACCACCGGTCCTGACGGATACTACAGCGTGGAGACCGATGCCGGCACTTATGTTGTGACTTGCTCTGCCCTCGGCTACGTTGACCAGACGCGGACCGGAGTCGTGATCAGTTCCAGCCTCCTTACAACGGCCAACTTCGCCCTGGCTAAGTCGGCGCGCATTACCGGAACTGTCACCCGCGCCCTGGACGGCGAGCCCGTGGGCGGAGCGGAGGTGCGCCTCTACGCCCGACTGACCGGCGTCCTCCTGTATTCTGCCACCACGGCCGATGATGGAACCTATGCCATAGAGAGGAACCTGGCCTCCGGGGCGGTTTCCATCGAAGTTTCCGCGACCGGCTACCTGACAAAGGCCAGCGTCGTGACACTGATTGCCGGGCAATCCTATATCCTCGATTTCGCCCTCTCCTCATTGCCGACAAGGGTGGAGGGGAGAATCACGCGGACCGGTGGAGTCACAGGAGTCTCAGGCGCGCGCATTGCCGCCTACCTGGGAGGCCTGCCTTGCGCCTCGGCGACGGCGAACTCCCTGGGAGGCTATTCGATCACACTGCCGGGCCCGGGTGACTACTGGTTCCTGGTTACCGCCACCTCCTATCTGCGTCAGGAGGCCGACATAACTCTGGGGATCGGGGAAAGGGTGACGCGGGACTTCGTCCTCGATCGCTTCAGTGGCAGCCCGATCGCCCTTTCGGGGGAGGATGTCTCGCCGCCGGAGGGGCCTGTGGGAACGGGCTTCACCTACACTGTGACCTATGCGCACGAATGGGGCCGGCCGGCGGTGCGGGCCTATCTATACATAGACGGCCGCGGGAGAAGCATGACCCGGGTCCCGGGAGGAGATACCTTCCTGGGCATCACCTATCAATATACCACGACTGCCCTGCGGGCCGGGACGCACAAGTACAACTTCGTCTTCAATGACGGCCGTGTAAGCAGGCGCTATCCCGTCACCGGATACTTCATGGGGCCGCTGGTAACGGTGACTACTTCCCTCTCTTCCGGGTCGGGCACCACAAGCACGTCCGGGACCTCCGGCACCGGCACCACCTCCGGCTCCTCAACGACGCAGACAGCGGGAGCCATTACCCTGTCAGCGGCGCAAGTGACCCCGTCAGAGGGCGTCGCAGGCACCCTCTTCAACTATAATGTCACCTATATGCAAAGCGCGGGTGCGCCTGCAACGCGCGCCTACATCTACATAGATGGGCGGGCTTCCTCCATGACGCTGATCTCCGGAGACCCGAAGACGGGAGCGGTTTACGGCTACTCGGTCAGCGGCCTGGATGCAGACACGCACAAATACAACTTCTACTTCAGCGACGGTGTCAGTGGCGCGAAGTTGCCGGCCCTGGGGAGCCTCAGCGGTCCGGTGGTCTTGAAATAGGCTCTGCGTATAGGAAAGGCGCTGGCGCGGGGGAGTGCGCCAAAGGGCGGCCCTTGTCTGAAAAAATACCTCACGAGGGGGTTGACAAGGGTGCCAGGTATGGTATACTAGCGAAGAAAGCGAAAGAACCCTGGCAATTGTGAGAGCAACGAGAGACCCCAGTGATGGTGGTCTTTTGCTTGTTTTTTTTGCGTTGTCAGGGGGCGGACCTTGAAAACCGAATAGTGTCCGGTAAGGTTGTGTGGGCAACGTTAAGGCGAGTTTCCGACAAGAGTCTGATCAAATTCCAATGGAGAGTTTGATCCTGGCTCAGGACGAACGCTGGCGGCGTGCCTAAACTATGCGAGTCGAGCGGGGCCGATCTGCGAACCGCAAGGGGAGCGGTGAGGCCTAGCGGCGAACGGGTGAGTAACGCGTGAGTAACCTGCCCGGAGGACCGGGATAACTCCGAGAAATCGGGGTTAATACTGGATATGAAGCTGCTGCGCCTGCAGCGGCTTGGAAAGGCCGCCTTTGGCGGCCATCTCCGGAGGGGCTCGCGTCCTATCAGCTAGTTGGTAGGGTAACGGCCTACCAAGGCGATGACGGGTAGCCGGCCTGAGAGGGTGTCCGGCCACACTGGGACTGAGACACGGCCCAGACTCCTACGGGAGGTAGCAAGTGGGAATCTTGCGCAATGGGCGAAAGCCTGACGCAGCGACGCCGCGTGGGGGATGAAGGCCTTCGGGTTGTAAACCTCTGTTGGCGGGGAAGAACACTGACGGTACCCGTCGAGGAAGCCTCGGCTAACTCCGTGCCAGCAGCCGCGGCAAGACGGAGGAGGCAAGCGTTGTCCGGAGTAACTGGGCGTAAAGCGCGTGTAGGCGGGGCCCTAAGTCGGCGGTGAAATCCTCTCGCTCAACGAGAGAACTGCCGCCGAAACTGGGGCTCTTGAGGGCAGGAGAGGAGAGTGGAATTGCCGGTGTAGCGGTAAAATGCGTAGAGATCGGCAAGAACACCCGTGGCGAAGGCGGCTCTCTGGACTGCTCCTGACGCTGAGACGCGAAAGCCAGGGGAGCGAACGGGATTAGATACCCCGGTAGTCCTGGCCGTAAACGATGGTCACTAGGTGTCGGAGGATCGACCCTTTCGGTGCCGTAGCTAACGCGTTAAGTGACCCGCCTGGGGAGTACGGCCGCAAGGCTGAAACTCAAAGGAATTGACGGGGGCCCGCACAAGCGGTGGAGCATGTGGCTTAATTCGACGCAACGCGAAGAACCTTACCAGGGCTTGACAGCCGCGGAATCCCGCTGAAAGGCGGGAGTGCCCTTCGGGGAGCCGCGAGACAGGTGGTGCATGGCTGTCGTCAGCTCGTGTCGTGAGATGTTGGGTTGAGTCCCGCAACGAGCGCAACCCTCATTGTGTGTTGCCAGCGGTTCGGCCGGGCACTCACACGAAACTGCCCCGGTAACGGGGAGGAAGGTGGGGATGACGTCAAGTCCGCATGCCCCTTACGCCCTGGGCTGCACACATGCTACAATGGGGAGGACAATGGGCTGCGAGGCCGCGAGGCCGAGCCAATCCCCAAAACTTCCCTCAGTTGGGATTGCAGTCTGCAACTCGACTGCATGAACCTGGAATCGCTAGTAACCGCAAATCAGCTACGTTGCGGTGAATACGTTCCCGGGCCTTGTACACACCGCCCGTCAAGCGATGAGAGTCAGTTGCACCCGAAGTCGCTGGCCCAACCCGCAAGGGGGGGAGGCGCCCAAGGTGCGGCTGGCGATCGGCGCTAAGTCGTAACAAGGTAGCCGTATCGGAAGGTGCGGCTGGATCACCTCCTTTCTAAGGAGTTAGGGATTACGGCGATGGGTCCTTTACCCCGCAGGTTGCCTGAATCTGCGCGGATCCGTCTGCCCCCTACTTCAGGTCGAACACACAGCCTGCCGGACACTATTGGGTCTTCAAGACCGCAGGAGCCTGATGCAAAGTCTTCTGGCAGCAAAATAGACTTTGAGAAAATGTAGAGGGACGAGTCGCCGGGAGGGGACTTTTCCCCTCCCGGCGCATCTTTGAGTAGTGCCGCACCTTGACAGCAAGAGACTTGCCCGCTGAAAACTGAGGGGGCTTAGTTCAGTGGGAGAACGCCTGCCTTGCACGCAGGAGATCAGCGGTTCGAGTCCGCTAGCCTCCACCAGGATTGTCGTTCGCAGCAGCGCCTTTCCATGGGGCTGACTTGACGGCGGGATCGCCTCACTGCGAACCAAGGGGGCGTTTAGCTCAGTTGGCTAGAGCGCGGCCCTGATAAGGCCGAGGTCGGTGGTTCGAGCCCACCAACGCCCACTTCAAGGGCGTAAGGCCGGTGGTGGGTTCTGAGGATTCATCTCGCGGGAATTCTGCGGCTGCTTGACAGCGAAGATGCCGCGTGCTATTTTAAATGACGCGCCGCGAAGCGCATGCACTCTGAAAACTGAATAGAGGAGAAAGAGAATCAGTGGATTCGCCGAGGCACTCTCTGGAAGAATAACCTTTTCCGGAGGAGTCCGAAGTCTGGCCCGGGAGATTGTCGAGCCAGGCGCAGGATTCCCTGTCCGGAGGGGGCAAAGCTACAAAGGGCATACGGTGGATGCCTTGGCAGAAGTCGCCGATGAAGGGCGTGGCAAGCGACGAAACGCCCCGGGGAGCCGCAAGCAGGCTTTGATCCGGGGGTGCCCGAATTGAGAAACCTGCGCCGGAGTGATGTCCGGCCACCATGGGGCCAATCCATAACCCCATGGAGGGAACCGGGGGAAGTGAAACATCTCAGTACCCCGAGGAAAAGAAATCAATCGAGATTCCCTTAGTAGTGGCGAGCGAAAGGGGAAGAGCCCAAACCGTCTCCATGTGATAGTCCGCCGATGTTGTGGAGGCGGGGTTGCGGGGGTTGGCCGGGCGCGGCGGCGGCTGCGCCGGGGAGTTACCAATCATCTCTCTAGTCGAATGCGTCTTGAAAGGCGAGCCATAGACGGTGACAGCCCGGTAGGCGAAAGGGGGATGACTCCCTGGGCCGACTACCCAAGTACCACGGGACACGTGAAACCCTGTGGGAATTCGGGAGGACCACCTTCCAAGGCTAAATACGACTTCTGACCGATAGTGGACCAGTACCGTGAGGGAAAGGTGAAAAGCACCCCGGGAGGGGAGTGAAATAGAACCTGAAACCGTGTGCCTACAAGCGGTCGGAGCACTATCTTCAGACTTCGGTCTGAAGCAGTGTAACGGCGTGCCTTTTGCATAATGAACCGGTGAGTTACTGTTCGCGGCAAGGTTAATCCCCTTTGGGGAGGAGCCGCAGCGAAAGCGAGTCTGAACAGGGCGCTTAGTCGCGGGCAGTAGACCCGAAGCCAGGTGATCTACCCATGGACAGGGTGAAGCCCCGATAATATCGGGGTGGAGGCCCGAACCGGTGTCGGTTGAAAACGGCTCGGATGAGCCGTGGGTAGAGGTGAAATGCCAATCGAACCTGGGGATAGCTGGTTCTCCCCGAAATAGCTTTAGGGCTAGCCTCGATCGGTTAGTTGCGGGGGTAGAGCACTGGATGGGCTAGGGGCGCTAACGCGTTACCGAACCCAACCAAACTCCGAATACCGTAACTCTGCAGGTCGGGAGTCAGACGGCGGGGGATAAGCTTCGTCGTCGAGAGGAAAATAGTCCAGACCGCCAGCTAAGGTCCCTAAAATGTGCTAAGTGGCAAAGGAGGTGGCACTGCCAAAACAGCCAGGAGGTTGGCTTAGAAGCAGCCATCCTTTAAACAACGAGTAACATCGGACTGGTCGAGTGGCGCTGCGCCGAAAATTCAACGGGGCTAAAGCACATTACCGAAGCTGCGGATCTCGTGGCAACACGGGATGGTAGGGGAGCGTTCCACGTTGGTGAAGGGATACCGTAAGGAGTCCTGGACGACGTGGAAGTGAGGATGCCGGTACGAGTAGCGAAAAAGAGAGTGAGAATCTCTCTGGCCGAAAGCTCAAGGTT
>Ga0299915_10002644_pt1 | contig 13037 bp, 10 predicted proteins | sample RVTome_13_FD_200263 | JGI IMG/M metagenome (GOLD analysis project Ga0299915, IMG submission 200263) | Soil microbial communities from uranium-contaminated site in the Upper Colorado River Basin, Wyoming, United States - RVT92D227 (version 2) ...
GTTTCGATGATAAGCTTGAGTCTGTCGATACCGAAATCAAATCTGCTGTTGCAGCAAGGGAAAAAAGAGAGGTTAACCTGGTAATAACTGAGAATGAAATCAACTCTAAGCTTGTTCAAATGCTAGCTGAGGGCCAATTACCTTTAAAACGAGCACTTATTAATTTCGGTGACGGTTATTTTCTGACCTACGCTATATTTGATGCGCCCGTTATCGACGCTAAGACAGGGACAATCGGGCGAATAGAGACTGCAGATGGCAAACCGAAAGTAGTAATAGACGAGTTTAACCTGGGTAAATTACCTTTACCTCAATCCGCTAAAGCAAGAGTCGAGCGGCTGGTAAATATTTTAGTAGGCTTACAGCTGGCCAGCGTACCTGTAGACATTACCAGCGTTGTAATCCAAGACAATCAGCTTACAATTACAGGAACCACAAGAACCGGCGAGTAATAGGCTAGTCATCGCCTTAATGTGTCCATCAAATTTTTAGGCAACTTCCCAGTGGCTGCCATCTTGGCCAGCTTTCGCATCTGATAAAATTGATTGAGCAACTGATTTACGTCGCCCGGTGTAGTCCCACTGCCTTTTGCAATGCGCCGTCGCCGGCTACCGCCAATAATGGCTGGGTTACGGCGCTCCTCAGCGGTCATGGATAGTATGACCGCCTCAATTCTTTGCAATTGATCTTCACCACCGCTTTGAGGAATGGCGGATGCCAGCTTCGAAAAACCAGGCAGCAACTCAACTAATTGATTTAATGACCCCATCTTCTTAATTTGACGCAACTGAAGCAGAAAGTCCTCAAGATTAAGTTCTGCGGTGCGCATCTTCTTCTCAAGCTGTTTGGCGCGCTTCTCATCAAAAGCCTCCTCTGCCTTCTCAATAAGAGTAAGTACATCTCCCATACCTAAAATGCGAGAGACTAAGCGGTCTGGGTAAAAAGGTTCAATAGCGCTTGCCTTTTCCCCAGTGCCAATGAATTTCACCGGCACGCCAGTGACTGACTTAATAGAAAGAGCTGCACCACCACGAGCATCACCGTCCATCTTGGTTAAAATAAGTCCGGTCAAACCAACATTCCTGTTGAACTCCTCCGCCGTGTTTACCGCGTCCTGACCGGTCATTGCGTCAACTACCAATAGCACCTCAGAAGGGTGAATTTCGGCTTTCAACTTGGCCAACTCTTTCATCATCGCTTCGTCGATGTGTAAACGCCCCTGAGTATCGATAATCACCCAGGTAGCTCCAATTTCTTGGGCCTGCTTTAGAGCATGGCGACAAATAGCTAATGGTCCCACTTTTGCATCACCGCTTGAAACCGGTATGTCGAGCTGCTTCCCCAGCGTTACCAACTGCTCGATGGCTGCCGGACGTCGGGTATCAGCAGCTACCAGTAGAGGACGTTGTCCGGAACTTTTAAGAAGCAGAGCCAGCTTGGCTGCTGTAGTCGTTTTCCCCGAACCCTGCAACCCAACAAGCATAACAATTGAGGGAGGATGACCAGCCGCAATAAGAGAATTGCGCTCTCTACCTAATATGTTTATGAGTTCTTCATTGACAATTTTTACGATTTGTTGAGCGGGAGTAAGGCTTTCAAATACTTTTGCAGTTAGTGCTCGTTCTTTGACGTTAACTAAAAAATTCTTTACCACCTTAAAGTTAACATCTGCCTCCAGGAGAGCCAAGCGAATCTGCCGCAAAGCCTCGTCAATATCCTTCTCACTAAGCCTCCCCTTACTGCCAAGACTACTGAATACCTTGCTCAGCTTCTGTGTTAGAACTTCAAACATAAGCCACCCATAGCATTCTACCCATGACAGTCCATACAGTCAATTATGATAAAATAGACCCAAACTGAAACGCAAAATCTACATCAATAGATACAAAAATGTTTGAAGCTTCACCTTTTAGCCTAAATATGTTTCAGCAGTGCCCGAGACAGTATAAGTATCAGTACATCGACCATCTCGGTGACATTTACAGAAAAGCACGGCCCTATTTCACCATGGGCGACCACGTCCATGCCACGCTCAAGGATTTCCTTTCTGTAGTACCGGTTAGTGAACGCAATCTATCAAAGCTCGAGGATTTGCTACGGGAGAAATGGCGACGTAACCGCAAAGGTTTCAGCGATAAAGAGGATGAAAAAAAATGGGGTCAAAAAGCTCTCAACCAACTGCGTTGGTTTGCTAAGCATGCAGATATATCGGTTACGCCGTTTATGATAGAAAATAATCACCGTGCTGAACTCACTGGTAACATACTCTTAAAAGGCAGAATTGACCGAGTGGATAAGGAAGCTGACAACTGCTTGCATATTATCGATTACAAGACCGGCAAGATGCCTGCTGAAATAAACCAGCTTCAGCTCCATATTTATGCTCTTATCCTCTCCAAGAAACAAGACCTGCCAATAAAAAGAGCTTCCTACCTTTATCTCGAAATAGGCAAATTCCAGACCGTTGAACTGACCGCTCAAGATATAGCGCAAGCTACTTCCTATGTAATCGACATGGTTGACAGGATACGTAGCGAAAAAGAATACGCGGCTACCCCAAACATCTATTGTTGGAACTGTAATTTTCTTGATATTTGTCCCAGTAAAGAAGAGGCAGCTAAATTCGCCCCTAGAGAAGACGAATTAGATTTTTAATTCTACGTAAACATGATTCCTATCAGACTGGCACTTAAAAACTTCATGTGCTACCGAGATAATGTACCGCCATTGTCTTTTGAAGGCATGCACATAGCCTGCCTTTGTGGCGATAACGGCAATGGCAAATCGGCAATTTTCGACGCTATAACCTGGGCGCTGTGGGGCAAATCCCGGGCCAGGAACGATGACGACCTGGTTCACCTGGGCCAATCCGAGATGGAAGTTGAGCTACAGTTCATTTCTGGTGAGCAGCGATATAGAATACTCCGCAAACATGCCATGAAACCAAGCAAGGCACGTGCCGGACAGACCGTTCTGGAACTTCAAATAGCCGACAATGGGACTTTTAAGCCTATTTCCGGTAATTCACTGCTGGAGACACAGCAGAAGATAATCGATGTTTTGAATCTGGATTACGAGACATTCAAGAATAGCGCCTTCCTCCGGCAAGGACACGCTGACGAATTCAGTATAAAACGTCCCGGGGAACGAAAGGAGATACTCGCCAATATTCTAGGCTTATCTCACTACGATGACCTGGAAAGTAGAGCCAAGCAGCAATCCAGTAAAAGAAGAGCGGACGCCGACAGGCTTGAGATTGCCATTAGCGATCTAGAACTCCAGATGGCCGACAGGGCTAAGTACGAATACGAAATTAAGAAGATACAGAGCGAAATTACCCGGTTCGAAGAACAAAGCAGGCTAAAAGAGAAGGCTATTTCCAAACTACGCAGCCAGAAATCAGCTCTAGAGATTAAAAAGGAGCAATTATCGAATACCGAGCTCCATCTAAGTGAAACTAAAAAGGAACTAGAACGGCGGAAGACAAAAGCCAAAGAATACCAGGCTAGAATAACGAAATATGAACTGGTTTTGGCACAAAGAACTGCTATAGAAAATGGTTACTCTGAATTTAAGAATGTAAAAACACTTAATGATGAGTTTAACCAGAAATTAAGCCAACTATTCTCTTTGAGGGAACGCATAAGCAATTTGGACCAGGTTATAAAAAAGGCTGCTCAGGCACTTACTATCGAGCACAAGCTAATTCAAGCCAAGTTTGCCGAGAATGAAGCTAAATTTGCCACAGTCACCCAACTAGAAGAATCCTTAACGCAAGCTCGTAAGCATATGCTTGAACTGTCAGAGCAGGAGGAAATAGTAGCTAAAAAACGAAAACAAACTCAGCAGACTACTTCCCGAAATAGTTACCTGGAGTCTATCAATATACAATTAGCTGAGGAAATTACGGGCTTAAATGAGAAACTCAAGCTGCTGACGGGAGATGATGTTCGTTGCCCTTTGTGTGAGACCGAGCTTGGAATAGATGGGCGCAGGCAAATAGAAGCCAAACTCACCTCTGAAGCCAAACAAAAAACCAAGACGAAGCAGAACAATGCTGAGGAACTTAATAGCAACCGTACAAAACTCCAGGTGCTCGAAAACGAATTAATTGAACAAGAAACAGACCTGAACAAAGAGCGAGCTGTCAGGCACACACGTCTGAATATCATCGAAAAAGAGCTTATTGAAGCCAGAAAGGTCGGTAATGAGCTGTCTCTGGGACGAGCCAGTCTGGCGGAACTTGAGCAACTCATGGCAAAAAAGGATTATGCCGTCGATGAACAGCAGATACTTGCACAATTGGAAAATGAGGAGCGAAAGCTCGGATACAGCAAAGAAAAGCACGAGAATATACAGCAGCAACTAGCAGGACTACAAAAGCATGAAAGTCTGAAGCTCGAACTGGATGAAGCCACTAAAAATATTGACAAAGAAAAGTCTGCCTTGGCAGAATCCGATGAAAATATTTCCAGTCTGGAAGCAGTAATAGCTGCAGATTTTAAGAGGCAAGAAAAACTGAGTACCGAGCTTGTTTCCCTGCCCGACATAATTGATAATTTAACCAAAGAAGAAGAGTCCTTCCAGGCTTCGCTTCAAAAAGAGCGACAGGTGCGCGATGGTTTAGCCGCCCTACAAGAAAGACTGCGGCAGTTGGCTGAATTAGAAGTGAACAAGCAAGAGAAAGCCAGGCTTCTACAAGAAGCTTTAAACGAGGAAAGCATTTATAAGGAATTAGCTGAGGCTTTTAGTAAGAAGGGAATTCAGGCGCTACTTATCGAGCAAGCGCTTCCCGAAATTGAGATAGAGGCTAATCGCTTGCTGGCCAAGATGACCGACAATAGAATGTCGCTAAGATTGGAAAGCCAGCGTGAAACAAAAAAGGGTAATACCATTGAAACTCTGGATATTAAAATCGCCGATGAACTGGGTACTCGCAACTATGAAATGTACAGCGGCGGAGAAGCCTTTCGTATAGACCTTGCCCTGCGCATCGCTCTTTCCATGTTGCTGGTCAAGAGAGCCGGTGCCTCCCTTCCCATACTGATTATCGATGAAGGCTTCGGCACTCAGGATAGTTCAGCCAGGGAAAAACTCATAGAAGCCATAAACTCTATCCAGGATGATTTCGAGAAGATAATTGTTATTACACACCTTGAAGAAATGAAAGACAAGTTCGAGACGCTCATCAATGTTACCAAGACGGCTAACGGCTCAATGATATCCATAAGTTAAAGGGTAACTCCTAAAATCTGTTCATGTAATTAGACACGCCCAGTTAGTTCACCGGGTTGCGCAAAAGGAGGTAAATAAAAGTATGGAAGTATTAAAGGAGGGCAAAGGGGAACTTCTGGGTTGGCATGACCCAGACGAGGCCAGGGACTGGGTGCTTAAGAATAAATCACGCGACCTAAAAGATAAAACAATGTCCGTCAGAGAAGCGGTATCCAGATTTATCCACGATGGGGATTTTATTGCCAGCGGCGGTTTTGGCCACGTAAGGGTATCCATGGCCATTGTTTATGAAATTATCAGACAGAAGAAGCGCAATTTAGCCATGGCGGGTAAAACAGCTGTTCACGACATCGATATTCTGGTAGGTTCGGGCTGCGTAAATAGAGCCGAAGTAGCCTATTGCTTCGGTCATGAGCTCCGAGGACTGTCACCCGCCTCCCGGAGAAAGGTAGAAAACGGACAATGTAAAGTAGTTGCCGAAACCAGCAATGCTGGATATCAATGGCGATTCCTGGCTGGGATGATGGGCATACCGTTTATACCAAGTCGAAATTTGCTGGGCACCGACACCGGTAACTATAGCTCCTGTAAAGTGGTCGAAGACCCGTTCAGTGGCAAACCGATAAATTTAATTCCGGCGGCTTATCCCGATGTGGCATTTATCCACGTTCACCGCTGCGATATCTATGGCAATGCTCAAATAGATGCTATCCTCGTTGAAGATTTCGAACTTTCCAGATGTGCGCGAAGGTTAATACTAACCTCCGAGGAAATAATAGATAATGAAGTCATTAGGGGAGAGCCCTGGAAAACAGCCATACCCTTTCTGGTGGTAGATGCTGTGGTCAAAGTCCCCTACGGCTCACATCCGTGCGAAATGCCCGGCATATACTATTACGATGAGGAACACATAGCAGAGTGGCTGAATCTTTCCAAAACTCAAGAAGGCGCGGATGAATATTTCAGTAAATATGTATTCGGCGTTGATTCTTTCGATGATTACCTGGAGCTTTGCGGCGGTATGAAAAAGTTGAACTACATGAAAAGGAGAGAGTTTCTCAAAGAACCGATGGTGGCTCCGTGGCGGAAATAAAAGTAATTCTCAATAATCAAGGAGGATTTACAAAAATATGCTAACAGAAGGCAGATATAACACCAGGGAGTTCCTGGCTTTTACCGGCGCCAGCTTACTGGAAGATAAGAAAACAGTATTTGTTGGCACCGGATTCCCCATTGTGGCCGCCATGTTAGCCCAAAAAACACACGCTCCTAAGCTGGTTATCGTATTTGAAGCCGGCGGACTTGGACCTTTACTGCCTGAACTACCCGTTTCAGTAGGTGAATCCAGGACATTTCATAGGGCTGTAGCCGCCTCCAGCATGCACGATACTATGTCGCTTTCACAGGCCGGATATATCGACTTCGGATTCCTGGGTGCGGCTCAGATGGACATGTATGGAAACATCAACACCACGGTTATAGGTGACCATGACCTACCCAAAAGCCGCTTGCCCGGTAGCGGTGGTGCTAACGACGTGGCCTCCTTTTCGCACAGGCTCATTATCATCATTGCAAAACAATCAAAGAGGACATTCGTGGACAAGCTGGATTTCTTGACGACGCCGGGATTCTTGGATGGACCGAATGCCAGAGAGAAAGCCGGACTACCCCAGGACACAGGCCCCTTTAGGGTGCTCACACAGTTAGGCTTGTATGGCTTCGATGAGAAAAGTAAAAGGCTTAAGTTAATCTCGTTGCATCCCGGCGTTAATGTTGATGAGGTGATAGAGAACAGCCAGTTCGAAATTAAGTTACCTGCTAATATTGGAACCAGCCCCGAGCCTGGAGACGAAGACCTAAGAATATTACGCCAGGAAATAGATCCCGCAGGTATAGTTTTAGGAAAATAGCCTGGATATCGCGCAATTCGTGTTCGTTTGACACCCGCAAGCGCTGAGAGCTAACATATATCCTTGTTCGCCTCAATAAATATAATAGGTTAGAAAGGCCAAGAAAATCCCCTGTGACCGTAAAGCTATATGAGATTAGATGGCACGGGCGGGGTGGACAGGGAGCCGTAACAGCTGCCAAGATAATTGCTCAGGCAGCGTACTTCAAAGGCTACCAGGGTGTAACCGCAGCGCCGTCTTTTGGTGCCGAAAGAAGAGGCATTCCGGTAAGCGCCTTGACCCGGATTTCCACAGAACCCATAGTGGTGGTCTCACAAGTAGAAAATCCAAGTGCTGTAGTGGTTCTGGACCAGTCCCTGCTTAAATATGAAGAAGTAATAAGCGGCTTAAGCAGCAATGGATGGCTGATAGTTAATTCCTGGCTACACCCAAAGGAGTTAAAAATAAAAGGCGACTTCAACATCGCCTCTGCCGACGCCACCAAAGTGTGCCGGGAAGTGGGTCTTATGGTCGGCGGGCTACCTATGGTAAATACCGCAATGCTAGGGGCTCTAGCCTGTGCCACCCAAATAGTGGACATGCCCAGCATTGAAAAGGTAATAAGGGACAGATTTTCTAATAACGCCGTAGACATTAACCTGGCAGCTATCGAAAAGACCTATGAGATAACTAAGCTGGACAGAAAAAGATAATACTATGGGAACCAGAGATTGCAAACACATTTGTGATGAATCATCACCTGCTATTGGCGAAGCCGGCAAGACGGGTGAGTGGCGCAGCCTGATGCCGGTTATTCATCATAACAAATGTACTCCGGCCAGGCAAAAGAAACCTTCGTGCTTTCTCTGCTGGCTATACTGCCCGGATGCCGTCATCCAGAAGACTATACCTGTAAAGATAAATATGGACTACTGCAAGGGCTGCGGAATTTGCAGTCAGGTGTGCCCGGTAAAAGCTATAACTATGGTGTAGTAAAGAAAGGCTCTTTCTTTGGTAAAGAGAATCAGCAAAGCCAGTATTCGATTGCTGGACGGCAATCAGGCTGCCGCGGAGGGAGCCAGGCTCAGCCGTGTCCAGGTCATTGCTGCCTACCCTATCACGCCGCAGACGCCGGTTACAGAAGCACTTTCTGAATTTGTAGAAAGAGGCGACCTCAAAGCTGAATACGTCGCCGTCGAGAGCGAACATAGCGCCATGGCGGTATGTACCTCAGCCTCCCTGGCAGGAGCCAGAACCTTCACCGCCACTAGCGCCCACGGCCTGGCCTACATGCACGAGATGCTGCATTGGGCGGCTGGAGCACGCCTGCCGGTGGTGCTCGCCTGCGTTAACCGCGCCATCGGCGCGCCCTGGAACATACTCAACGACCAGCAGGACTCTATATCCCAGCGTGATACCGGCTGGATACAGTTATATGCTCGAAACAACCAGGAAATTCTGGATACTATTATCCAGGCTCATAAGATTGCGGAAACGGTATACGTGCCCGTTATGGTTTGTTACGACGGCTATGTCCTGTCTCATACTGAGATGCCCGTTGAAGTACCCTCACAGGAAACTGTCGATAAATTCCTGCCCTCGTATAAACCACACACCATACTGGACCCGGCCAATCCCAAAAACTATAACCTGGTAACCCTTGCCGACCCCAGAGCCAATGCTGAGGGTGTTCTCTGCCATGGTTATATGGAACTGAGATACCTGCTCCAGGAGGCACTGCAAAACTCCGTAAAAACGATAATGCAGGTAGGGCAGGAATTCGGCAAATTGTTTGGCCGGAGCTACGCCAACTTGTTCTGGGAAGACGACATGGACGACGCCGATATAATCATTGTTGCCATGGGCAGCCTGGCCATGGAAGCCAAGGTAGCCATGGACATGCTTCGGGAAGAAGGCCATAAAGTCGGCGTCCTGGGCTTGAGAGTATTCAGGCCGTTTCCTAAAGCCGCTCTGGCAAAGGCGCTGGAGAAAGCTCGACTCATTGTGGTTTTCGACAAGAACATCAGCTATGGCTCGGAGGGAGCTACCTGCTCAGAAATCAAGTCGGCTTTGTACGGAAATAAGACGAATGCATCCATACGAAACTTCATCGTCGGACTGGGCGGACGGGACGTCAAAGCCAGAGAGCTGGCGGATGCGGTAAGAAAAGCGCTGACCTCAATGAAATCGGGCATTTTAAACATCGAGTATCCGGAATGGGTATGTTATATCTGAACGAGGTTATATTTTGAAAGTCAATGCCGTCAACCTGACTGAAACAGAATACGCGCTGCCCGGTAATAGAACGTGCCCGGGCTGTGCCTTAGCTCTGGCCTACCGCCACATTTTGAAGGCATTGGATGGAAAGGTCATTGTCACGGTGCCGGCCAGCTGCCTCACCGTATTGCACGGCATGTATCCCATAACGTCGGTTACTGTCCCCTGCGTTAATACGCCTTTTGCCTCCACCGGAGCGTCAGCAACCGGACTGGTCGCCGGACTCAGGGCTACCGGCAGAAAGGGACTGACTGTACTGGCCATGGCCGGCGACGGCGGCACACACGATATAGGAATACAGTCGCTGAGCGGAGCCGCGGAGAGGCAGGAGGACTTCATCTACATCTGCTATGACAACGAAGGCTATATGAATACCGGTAATCAGCGTTCGGGCTCCACGCCGCTGGGTGCTATCACCGGTACTACACCCATACTGGGCAAGCGGCAGAATCCCAAGGACATAGCTGCCATAATGGAAGCGCACTGCCTGCCGTATATAGCTACTGCCGATGCCTCTTACCCGCTAGACCTCTATGAAAAAATAAGAAAGGCCAGGGAGGTGAAGGGCACCAGGTTCATACATGTGTTTACGCCCTGCGCTCCCGGATGGCAATTTCCCTACAGCGACACCGTCAAAATCGGGCAGCTGGCAGTAGAAACAGGACTGGTCGTTCTCTACGAGATTCAAGATGGCGTTTTTCGCCTTACGGCAGCCAGCGCATCTCTCGCCCGTAAAGGCAAGCTAAAGCCGGTAAGTGAATATTTGTCCTTGCAGGGAAGGTTCAAAGACATTTCCGAAGAGCAGATTTCTCAACTGCAGGATTGGATAAACGCCCGATGGCAGTGTTACCTTGAACGTGCGAATAATTCACGGTCTGCTACCGATATCGCAGAATCAGCCACCTGACATATCAAAACCAATCCACAAGGTCCCTCGCTAGACCTGGTTGTCGTAGAATCTCACATTGACGCCTGAAAAATGCCATAAAGTGTAAGTCAGGATGGCAGACTAGCTATCAGAATAGTATAATTATGATGTATTATGTCTAAAGATAATTGGATGTTGATTATATGCGCCAGGGCGATTTACATAAGCTTTCATTGTTTCCGTTAGCAACGAAGGTTGACAGCCACGGTCACCTTCTTATCGGTGGCTGCGACTGTGTTGAGCTATCGAAGAAATTCGGCACTCCTCTCTACGTTTTCGACGAGGACACCCTCCGCTCCAGGTGCCGTGAGTTCAAGGCGGAGTTCACCAGGCGTTATTCAGACACCATCATTTTATACGCCTCAAAGGCTTTACTGAATCGGGCTATAGCCACTATCCTCAAAGAGGAAGGCCTGGGACTCGACGTCGTTTCCGGCGGAGAGCTAAGCCTGGCTCAATCAGCGGACTTCCCGAAAGAAAAGGTGCATTTCAACGGAAATAATAAGACTGCCGCTGAACTGAAGCTGGCTCTGGATTGGGGAATCGGACGGATTGTGGTTGATAACTTCTATGAGCTGGAGCTACTTAATGCACTGGCTCGCAAGACGGGAGTCAGACAGAACATTTTGCTCCGCCTTAATCCGGGAGTTGACCCCCATACCCATCGCCATACTACCACCGGCATACTGGACAGCAAATTCGGCTTTCCGCTGGCTGATGGACAAGCAGAAACAGCGGTGACTAAAGCTATATCCGCGTCTAATCTTAATCTCGTCGGCCTGCATTTTCATCTGGGCTCACCGATACCCGATACCTCTACCTATGAGACAGCTATAAACCTCGTCCTTAATTTCGCTAAGGAGATGGAAGCCAGGCATGATTTTCAACTCGAAGAATTCAGCCCCGGCGGCGGCTTCGCTGTCCGATATACTGCAGACCAACAAACACCTAGCGTAGCTGACTATGCTGAAGCCATAACTGCCAGAATGACCAGTCTAGTCAACGAGCTCGGATTAACGCGCCCAAAGCTAATTATCGAACCCGGCAGAGCCGTGGTGGCACAGGCTGGCGTGGCATTGTATACCGTTGGTTCTATTAAGGAGATACCCGGCGTACGGACATACGTCTGCGTAGACGGCGGTATGGGAGATAATATCCGCCCGTCGCTTTACGAAGCCAGATATGAAGCTCTGGTAGCCAACAAAGCTGGCGACAATGAACCAACCAAGGTTACTATCGCTGGCAAATATTGCGAGTCGGGCGACATTTTAGCCAGAGACGTGAGCCTCACTTCCGTATCAGCAGGAGACGTCATCGCTATACCGGTAAGCGGTGCTTATTCCATCCCCATGTCGAGCAACTATAATATGGTCCCCAGGCCGGCCATTGCCATGGTCAAAGACGGCAAGGCTCGCCTTATCCGGAAGCGAGAAACCTATAAGGACCTGATGAGATTGGATGTAATTTAGAAAATATGTGGCAAACCATTGGTCAACCTGAAGCTCTAGCTTTACTTAAACATAGCCTTCAAGCAGGTAATCTGGCTCATGCTTACCTTTTCGTGGGAGCGCCACATATAGGTAAGATGACATTGGCTCTGGACTTAGCCCGAACCTTGAACTGTCAGGGAAGCGAGCCGCCGTGCGGTCAATGTCAAGCTTGCAAGAGAATTACTGAGGGCAAGCATGCCGATATTCGAATCATAAGCTTGACGTCAGCCAAAGACTCCGGAGACACAAAAGCACGAGTTGAGATAAGTATCGATGACATTAGAGAGCTTCAACACAATGCCAGCTTGCCGCCGTTTGAGGGTAAATGTAAGATTTTTATTATTGATGGCGCCGAATACCTATCCACCGAGGCGGCAAATTGCTTGCTCAAGACAATAGAAGAACCACCACCCCAGGTAATCATACTTCTCCTGACCACGGAAGAGTCCCGGCTACTGCCCACGGTTGTATCGCGCTGCCAACGTGTAGAACTAAAGCCACTGTCAAGTGGTGAAATCGAGAAGATGCTTATGGAATCGTACGGGATAGATCATGATAAGGCTGAACTTCTGGCCCGATTGTCTCACGGTTGCTTTGGCTGGGCATTAAGCGTTTCAACTGACGACGGTTATCTGGCACAGCGGAATCAAAGATTGACCGAGATGTTTTCCCTGCTAACCGCCGGCTGGGAAGAGCGCTTCAATTATGCGGCTAAGCTGGCCAATGAACGTAAATCCGCTGAAGAGATAATAAAACTCTGGCTGGTTTGGTGGCGTGATGTGATGTTAACCAAATGCGGATGCAAACAAGCCGTCACCAACATCGATTACATACCTGTACTTGAGAAATGGGATGAGGTACTGAGTTTGTCGGAGGTCAGGGAATTCATCGATAGCCTGCAAAAATCCCTTGATCAAATCGCCATAAACGCTAACTTACGCTTAGTATTTGAAATACTTATGCTTAATATACCTAGAAAGGAGAGGGCACCGGGTCAGGCAATGATACCCGGGCCTGTAAAATAAAAATGTCAGAAACGGTTGGAGTCCGCTTACAGTCTGCGGGTAAAGTTTACTACTTTGACGCCGTAGATATCCCCCTGGAAATAGACGATAACGTGGTGGTTGAAACCAGTCGAGGCCATGAACTGGGCAGAGTGGTCATTTCCCCACAACAGGTCATTCACAGTGAAATAACGGAGCCGTTAAAACCGGTTAT
>Ga0299915_10002645_pt1 | contig 13034 bp, 12 predicted proteins | sample RVTome_13_FD_200263 | JGI IMG/M metagenome (GOLD analysis project Ga0299915, IMG submission 200263) | Soil microbial communities from uranium-contaminated site in the Upper Colorado River Basin, Wyoming, United States - RVT92D227 (version 2) ...
CTGTGCTGACCTGATAGATGTTTTCCATCTCGCGTTCCTTGAACAGCTCCTCCTGCTTTCCCGGAAGCGCGATGCAGATCTCGATATGGTAGTAGGAGGTGCCGTCGAATGCTCTTTTCACCGCTTCGAGAGGAGGCCCCAGCACGAAGATATCTTCCCGCCAGGCCGAACAGGCATTGAGTTTTTGCAGGGACTCCTTTTCAGAGAGAGGGGAAGCTTCGGCCGCTTTCTTTCGCCGGGAAACCCTTTCTTTCGAATAGTATTCGGTGTAGCTGTCCATGGGCAAGAGAAGCATGAGGTCCCATTGGTCGCCTTGGGTGTGACGCCACCAGAAAGGACGCTCATCTCCTGACGCATCATCCACGGCCATATGGCTTTTATAGAGTGCGATCAGGTCGAGAAGCTTTCCCGGCGCTGCCCGCACAAACGAGGTTTTATACAGGTAGGCCGGCTCTGATGACTGCGGTCCTCCAGCTGCCCAGGCGGCTATAGAAAAAAGGGCTTGGAGCGTAAAGAATACCAGGAACAGCGACGTTTTCTTGGAACGATTTCTCATGAGTCCTCCTTGAATAAATTGGCAACGCTTAGCCGATTGCCCTATTATAATATCAGAATTAGGAAATTGGCTAAGCGTCACCGTTTTTCCTCTTTTGGTGTTCTTGACATCATTCCGCTTATCAACAAACGGTTCGCTCCTACTAAGCCAAAATGAACAGGAGGGATCCATGCAGACCGCTATCAACTTCAGCGAAAAGTTCTCAAAGTTCTCCGAGCATTGGTCGCCAAGGGTCATTGCCCAGATGAACGACTGTCACTTCAAGCTCGTCAAGTTTCGGGGCGAGTTTGTGTGGCATGACCACAAAGACACCGATGAGGTTTTTATCGTGTTGGATGGAGAAATGGTCATTCACTTTCGGAATTGCGATGTTCCCGTTAGGAAAGGAGAGATGATCGTGATTCCGAAGGGTGTTCAACATAAGACGTCGGCAAAGACTGAATGCCAGGCCATGCTGGTGGAAGCCGCTGGGACCGTAAACACCGGCGATGCCGGCGGAGACAAGACCGCCTCTACCGACGCTTGGATTTAATTATTGGTCCAATAATGGTATGAAGATGGATTGTGCTATGAGATAGCAGATAATGAACCGTATGCGTCGATGGCTGTGCCGCTCCAATCGTTGGCGAAAAAAGATCGGGCCGAGAATGTCTTGGGTTTTAGATGGCCTCGAACTCGGACCAGAGGTTTTAGAGGTCGGCCCCGGGCCGGGCCTCACGACCGATCTGCTTAGACGCGACGACCGCTGTGTCACGGCCGTCGAAATCGATCCGGTCCTGGCCGAATCTCTCAGCCGCCGCCTGCAGGGCAGCAATGTCACTGTGGTGCAAGGTGAGGCCTCGTCAATGCCGTTCGAGGATGAAAAATTCTCTGCGGCTGTTTCATTCACCATGCTGCACCACGTGCCCTCACGGGAGCTGCAAGACGGAATACTTCGAGAAGTGTGGCGAGTACTAAAACCTGGAGGCGTTTTCGCCGGCGCGGATAGCTTGCCGAGCTTCAGCATGCGCCTCATACATGTTGGCGATACGATGGTCCTGGTCGATCCGAAGACGTTTGGTTCGCGCCTGGAAGCCGCCGGCTTCCGGGACGTCTCCATTGATCCGACCACTGGAGCCTTCCGATTTCGGGCGCGTCGCCCTTTGTAGTAGTCTGGATAGGCGGCATTACCGGGATAATCCGCGGGTCCTATCTAGCGCATCCAGTCGGCGTTTCGCTTGAAATTCGTGGCCGCGAATCGAACCCTGTAGGGATAACGGATCTTGATGAAGTCGAAATCGCCGTCATGCGGCTCCTCGTAAACATTGAATAACGGCGCCGACCCCGGATGATGAATGTTGCTGGCACCGGCTTTCCCGAAAAGCTGCAGGACAGGAAGGATCTCCCCGTCCGGGACGGCGGCCACGACGGTCTGCAGAAAAGGGCGAGCGGTCCTAAGGACGGCGGCCACGGCCTCGGCGCTTTCCCCGGGCATGACCTGGACATAGCGGTAGGCCTCGTCTGGGACCCAGAACTCGGGGCGGCTCGAGACACGGACGAGGGCGGAGCCGTTAGGCGATGCGAGGACGTTCGCAGAGCCGAGAAACACCCTCCGCAGGTTCCTTCCGACCGCCTTTATGGCCGGGTTAACGGGCGAGAAGGTTTCGGCAAAACGGTCGAGGCTCTCGATCAGGCTTTCGGCGAAGGCCACATGATCTCCCTGGACGTAGATGTTCTTTGTGCTGTAGCAGGCGGCACCGTCGAAAGCCGAGATGTCGCGGACAAGCCCCTCGAGGACGCGGTCGCGCAGTTCAGGTGATGCGGCAAATGACCGGGAGATGTAGGCGACGCCGACCTTATGGCCGTGGGGAAGAACCACTGTCCGGGGACGCAGGCGCTTCGCCCGTTTCTTGACGTCCTGGACCGTCGCCTCCGACCCCAGGATGTTGACGGCGTCGGAATTGGCGAGGACGATGTCCTCGACGGCGCGGTCGCCTCCCTTCCAATAGCCGCAGGCCATGGTTTCTCGGACAAGAGGGGCGAATTCGTTCATCTTAGACAGGTAGATCATCGGGAATACGGCGGACGTAGACGGGAGCTTGATGATCTGGGCCGGTCCGCCCGATTCGACGGGGAGGCCGATCCGGGTAAGGATCGCCGAGTAGCCGGCGACGTTTCCAGAGGTGAAATGGCTGAGAAGGCCGGGTTCGCGGCGCCGCACGAAGGGGGAATTCGCGCCGAACCGCTGCAGACACCCAAATGCGGTTTCGACGGGCCGCCTGGTCCCAAAGGCCTGCTTCGCGAACCGGCCGATCAAAGCGCGGTCGTAGCGGACGAGGGGGGGAAAGATGCCGAGGCCGAAGCGCTCGATGTCGTACCGCGAAAAACCGTCGATCCGGTGAATGAGGTCGATGACGGCGCGGATATCCGGTCGGGTCGGGTCAGTGAAAAAGCCGTCCAGCCGGCTCATCGCGTCCTGGATTTCGGGCGGGGAAAGGCGGGCGAAGACCTCGCGGGAACGCGCGCAGACACCCTGGATGATATCCGGCAAAGAGGCCGCGTCGAACAAGGGGAATCGAAGCTCCAAACCGCCGGCGGTTTCGGTCTTCGTGGCTTGGACGTAGGGGTCCTCGAAGACGATCTGGGTGGGAGGACCGGCAGGAGTGCCAGGGTTGACAGGGTCGGTTGGATCAGACACCGGCGATCTCCGCGGCCTTGAAGGCGCATCCGACCGTGCCGGGCGCCTCGGCTCCCTCGAAACGCGAGACATGAGTGAAGGACTCGACGCAGCCGTCGGACTGGACGCTGACGATCTCGGCCATGTCGAATTGGAGGACGCTCGTGTTGGCCGCGGTGGGTCGGCCTGAACCGTAAGGCGCGATCACCTTGATGAGGCCGCGCCCGGCTCGGAGTGGGGCTTCCGTTTCAGGGTCGACGATGTAGAGCCTGTACTCGGGCGTCACTCGGAAAAGAAAATCGTTCAGGTCCCGGCTCCAGAAGCCCTCGATCTGGGCCGATGTCTCGGTGAAGCTGTAAATGTCCTTGATGTTCGTCGACCATAAGGACGCGTCGATGCCGAAAACCGATCCGATTCGGGCGATGAAGGCCGGTTTGTCGATCTTTTCTGCCCGGATGGAGCCCTTGGCCCCGGAGTATCCGCCGCCGCCGAATGTAACATGCCCCTTGTCGTGCAGATGGAATTCGCCCTCGCGGAATTCGTCGAGGTAGGGTCGAAAGAGGAGCGTGAGGCCGCCGAAGGAGATGGGGAGGCCGCGCTCCTCGGCGCTCCGGATGATGGAGGCGACTGCGGACGCGGGCATTTTCCGTATCGCGGACGGGCGGCCGACGGCCCGGTTGAGGGCCGTTCTGAAAACATCGACATCGACCGTGACATAGGTTTGTTCGTAGTGGGCATAGCTCCCTTCAAGGCCCAGGAGCATCCTGAGAACGGCCTTTTTCCCTTTGAGGGCCGCCTTTCTCGAAAGGGCCCGGAGGATGCGGAGGGAAGGGGCGAAAGCGATGCCGAGCGACACGCCGAAGGCGCCGAAAGTTTCGCTGTAGCGGTGGGTGATGTTCTCCAGCTCCTCGGGGCTCGTATAGACATAGCTCGGATCGCCGGAGGTGCTGCTCGAGACCTGGAAGACGCCGGGGCCGGAAAGATCGCTGAGGTCCTCGACCAGGCCCTTCGAGAGCTTGAAGGCGGACGAAGCGACGCTCGGGAGCCTGTGGTACGCACCGTCGGCGATGATGGCCAGGAGGTCGGCGAGGGCGAGGCCTTGGCTGGCGCAGAGTTGCTTGTAGTAGGCGAAGCGGCCCCACTGATACTCGATGCTGGAACGGACGAGGTCCTGGAAGAGAGGTGCGGAAAGAGCAGAAGTGGCATCCGGGGGTGACAGGGTCTTGGCTGAATTCGAAGCGTTCATGACAATCTCCTATCCGACACTCTTGAGCCTCATTCACCCTCAATATCGTTGTTCCCGGGGAAGGAGTTGTCAGGAATTTGTCAAGAAATTGTCAATTTCCTGTCAGAGCGGCGACGTCACTCATAGGAATCTGGTTTTCCCCCGCGCCCTCGGAATGCTATTCCTTTATGGCCTTCAGGATGCTCTCCAGGAATTCGCCAAAACCCCACTCCCCTTTGGTCATCATTCCCAAATGCACGGCCACGAGTTGCCGTGAAGGAATGATGCCTACGAACTGGCCTTGATATCCTTCAAAGTAAAATAGGTCTTGGGGAAGGCTGGGGAACGGGCGTGCTTCCGGGTTTCCCTGCGGTCCCTTGTTGAGCCAGATCTGGGCTCCATAGTCCCCCTTCTCCGCTGCGGGCGCGGGCGTTGTGGAGTAAGCGACCCAGCCTTCGGGGAGGATGCGCTCTCCCTTCCAGACCCCGTCGTTCAGGTAGAGAAGGCCGAGACGGGCCCAATCCCTGGCCGAGGCGAATAGGCTGGAGCCGCAGTTGAACACGCCCGAGGCGTCGGTCTCGAACACGGCGCTCCGCATGCCGATCCTGTTGAACAGAGCGCGGCGGGGAAAGGCAAAATAGGCTCTCTCGTCGCCGAAGGTGCTGCGTATGATCCGCGCAATAATGTTCGTTGCGCCAGTGGAATAGTGCCACTTAGTCCCCGGCTCGGCCTCAAGCGGCAGCCGGACGGCATAGGCGGCCTTTGTGCACGATGACCACGGCACGGGTGCGCCGAGGGTTCTCCGGGTCGGGCTCGGCGAAAGCTTCGTTCACGACTTTGTCGAGCAACGATCCATCTATGCCGGGAGGAAGAGCGCTGTCGAGGATGAGGTCGCCGGTCGGCCAAGGAGCGGATTGAGGGTTGGCCGGCTGTGGCTCGGGAATGTCGACCGGCCAGGAGCGGACCGTCTCCTCCGCAGCTCCGGACAGGAGAATGCTTCCGAGCGGGTGACGATAAATGGACCTATTCTTAATGAGGCCAAGGAAAGAGGCGCGGACCTCCTTCTTTTCGTAATCCACTTTGGTACCGATGAACTTCTGGATCGGATGGACGGCCACATCTTCCTTGAGGACCGGAGCGGCGTCCCGTCCGGAGACGAAAACGCCCGAACAGAGGATCTGCGCTTTCCAGCCGACGCCGATGCGAAGCTGGGTGATTAGGTCGAGCTTGATGAAAACGAAGGCTATGGCCAGGACCAGGATGAGGACGACAACTCCCAGGATGGCCTTTTTTTTCTTCAGGAACGCCATGTTCGGTCCTCCTTTATGTTAAAAGGCATATATCCCAGGCGCGAGCAGATTGTCAAGAGTTTGACACCCCTCACGTCCTGCTTTATCATCCGTGACGAAAGCGCAAGATACAAATAGAGAAAGGAGAGTCGGATGAATCTTAAGGTAGCCGATGATCTCAAGGGCCGGCGGGAGTTCCTGCGCGCCGTGTTTCCCGCCGGGGTCTTGATCTGTTTTGGGGGTCCGCTCTTGACGCTGGCTCAAGAAAAAGAAAAGGCCAAGCCGTCTGTCCAGCCGCTGGCGATGAAACATAAGTTCCTTATCGACGCCAATGCGACCTTCGAGGACATGTTCAACTTCGCCTATCGGGACAGCTTCATCCCGCTGATGCTGGTCCTGGCCAAAGCCGGCGGCCGGGAAAAGTTCGTCGAGATCCTGAAGAAGGGGGCCTCGGAGGCAGCTACTCTCGGCACCCAGAACGCCGCCAAGTCCTTACCCAAACGCGACTTAGCCGCGTTCGTGGCACCGCTCAAGAACCCCGACCACTTCTGGAAGCACGTGCTGACCTTCTCCGTCGTCGAGGACAGCCCCAAGGCGTTCGAGGTCAAGGTTACGGAGTGCCTCTGGGCTAAGACCTTCCGCCGGATGAACGCCGCCGACATCGGGTTCGCCACCGTCTGCTTCACGGACTACGCCACAGCCGCTGCCTTTAACCCCAAGCTGAAGATGATCCGGAGCAAGACCCTGATGCAGGGCCACGACTGCTGCAACCACCGGTACGTGATGGAAGGCTGAGTGCCGTCAATAGTCTGGAGGATAGCTGACCTTATAGAGTGAGACGGTCGAGCCCAATCGCCCCGAGTCGTCTTGACAAAAGCCCCCCTTGCTGGCACACTTTTGGCGAAATCGGGCTTACCGAAAAGAGAGTCGGGAAATGATCCACGGGAGAAACGGGCGATTCCCCAAGAGCCGTTCCAGCCTTTTCCTGTTCGGGCTCATCGGGACGGCCGTCTTTTCCTTCGGCCAGATCCACTTCACGGAAGTCAGCGCGCAGTTCGACGTCCGGGGATACAGCAATTTTGGCGGGCACGGGGTCGGGGTCTCCTGGGTGGACGTGAACCGGGACGGCCGGGTCGACATCTTCGTCAAGAACCAGGGGGCAGTCGGCCTGCCCGCGGTCCCCGATATCCTCTACATCAATTACGGCAGCTATTTCGTCGACGAAGCAGACGGGCGTGGGGCGGCGGATGCCTATGCCTACGGGACGCACGGCGCCGTTTTCGTCGACCTGGACAGGGACCGAGATTTCGACCTTTTTGCGTCGACAACATACGGAGGGATTTCGCCCGCCCATAACCATCTCTACCGGAACAACGGGAACGCCTTCTTCGAGGACATTACCGCTTCTATCGTTCCGACGCAGACGACCGATCTGTCGACGCGCGGTGTCGCGGCGGCCGATTTCGACGGGGACGGAGATATCGATCTATATTTTACCAACCCGCTCCCTGATCCCGATCCGTTCAACCTTCTTCCTTCCCCTCCCCAGAGCCTGCCCAATTTCTACGTCAACAACGGAGACGGAACATTCACCTCTGAATACCGGGGCATCGACTGGATTGGTTTCACCCAGGGGGTGACAACCGGGGATTATGACGGGGACGGAGATATAGATATCGCCCAGGCCATGTGGGGGGCGCCCTCGACTATCTATCGCAATGACGGGAGCGGGCACTTCCGGAACGTCGGCGGCCAGATCGGCCTCTCGGTCAGCACCGGAGAATTCGACAACGGCGTCGTCTGGGCGGACGTGGACAACGACGGCGACCTCGACCTGGCCATCGTCGGGGGAGGCCGGATCGCCCTGTACAGGAATACAGCCAATCATTACTCCCGCTATCAGGTCATTACTTGGACGCGGCCGACCGACGGACTTCACGTGTGCTTCGGGGATTTTGACAATGACACCGACCTCGACCTTTATCTCTCGGGCGAAAATGTCTACGAGAACGACGGCCAAGGGAATTTCACCGTCGTCCCGGAGGCCGAATCCGGGCTCGAGGATTCTCTGACCATGGTGGACCCCCGGGGAGCCGCGCTGGCGGATTTCGACGGCGACGGCGACCAGGATATCTATGTGACCGATAAAAGCGGCTACAACCGGCTGTTCCGCAACGACCTCAATAACTCCGCTTGGATCGAAGCCGAGATCCTGAGCGACACCCGGGGACACATCGGGAGCATCGGCTCCAAGCTCGACCTCTACCCGGTCGGTCACGTCGGTGTGCCGACCTACCTGAAAGGGCACCGGGAGATAACGGGCGAGTACGGCTACCTCGGCCAGGACATGCCCATCGCCCATTTCGGAGCGCCGGCGGCCGGTGGGGCCGAATACGACCTCAGGGTGACTTTCCCGGACGGAACGCAGCGGGTCTACAGCGGCCTCACTCCCGGTCAGAAAGTCCAGGTGGCCTCGGTCTCTCCGCCCCTCAACCTCCGGGGTGAGAAGATCGAAAATAAAGCGCTCTTCTACCGCGAGACGCTGATCGAGCTGACCTGGGAGCCGAACCCCTTGAACGACGACGTTCAAAAGTACAAAGTCTATGAATTGAACCAGGGACAGAACTTGCTGGCAGAACTTCCCGCGAGCCAATTCTCCTATACGCTTCGGAACATGGACAAGACCAGGGTTTACCGCTTTGCCGTCACGGCAGTGGACAGCCAGGGCCTGGAAAGCGAGCCGGCGACGATTGCGGTCAACGGCGAAGCCCCGGTCGAACGGGCCAAACGTCGGGGATTAATTAAAACTCTGAGGCGGCTACTGTGAGGAAGATTGTCCCCCTATTTATGGCGCTCTTGTGTTCCGGTCTCGCCCTGTCCCAACCCCAGACTCAGATCAGGCTGCTTCCGGACGAGGAGAGGTATTTCACAGTCGGACTGCTCGGGGGCATTTATTCCCTCCAGGACCAGGTCTTCCAGGAGCTCTACGGGAAGAGCGCTCCGTTTTTTGGAGCCCAGATAACCCTGCGTTTCCCGATTCGGGAGCCCCACGGCATGGACATCGCGGCCGGCGGACGGACGCTCACCAAGAAAGGCCTGACTTCATATACGGAAGAAGACCTCAACCTCCGTTTGACCGATCTTTTCCTGTCCCTGTGCTATTCTTATGATACCGGCCGATTCGCCCTTTTCCTGGGCCCCGGGATCGAGTATGTCACCTACAAAGAAACCTACGCCGAAACGTTCCCCATCGATTCGATGCAGGGGAGCCAGACCGGGCTTCATCTCACGGGAGGAGGCTATGTCCACCTAACCTCCGCCCTTTCGCTCAAGGGCTACTTCAAGTATTGCAGGGTCGAGACCGGCAAGCCGGGGTTCCGGATCAACCTGGGCGGAACCGAGTGGGGGGTGGGAATCCTGTACCGGTTTTATTTCTAGCGCCGGCCGATCAGTGAATAGGAGAGGAAGCGCATCTCCCGCAGCCCGAGCGAAACCCGGGCCCGGACCTCGATCATATCGCCGCTGGCGTTTGGGCGCCTGAAGGGGACGACAATGTCTGTCTTCAGTTCGACCGGCGGCACGGGTTCGACCTCGTCCTTTTTCTTCAACGCCTTAATGGCCTCAAGGATAGCTGCCGGGATGGCCATGATCGGAATGGAGTTGGGGATCTTCGGGTCGTTCTGGTAGCCGGGGCCAAAGGGATCATACTTACCGGAGGGCGGTGGGACCTCGATCCCCAGGTCCCGGGTCGAGAACACGGTCTTCCGGCTCGAGGCGAGGAGCTCCTGCCCAAAGAACATTTCCAGGATGAACTCGTCGTTCGTGGGTCCTCCTGACGGGCTTCCCAGAATGCCCTGGAGATCCATCTGGACCCCGATGATGAGTTCGCGGCGGACGACGAGGTCTCCGGCCTTAAACTCCAAGACATAGGGGAAGGCTCCGGGTTCCCGGAAGAGCTTTCTAGCCTGAAGGGCGATCGCGTTAAACCCGCGGCGGAACTGTCCCCCTTTGAGGATATTTTCACCGTCCGTCAGTTTATAGTAGACATCGCTCGCCATCTCGATACCGAGGAGGACCGTCTCGGGAGGGCTGGCCGCAGGGAATGTCGCGGCGGGACCTCCCGGTGACACAAATCCGATCTTGAGCACCCATGGATAGCGCAACTGCCATTCCCGGAGATAGCGGAGCACGCTGTTCCGGGTAGACAAGGGGAGGAAGTTGTACGCCAGGCCGACGGCGCCGTACTTCTCGAAATACTCCCCCAGCCTCAGGTATTCGTTTTTCCTGTCACCGAGCTGGCTATAGAGGTAGGCCAGTATTCCGCAGGCCACGGGCTTGTCCTCGGCGGTGAGTGAGTCGATCTCCCCTGTGAGGAAACCGACGGCTCCTTTAAAATCGCCGGCCTTCTCTTCGCCGAAGTAATTGGCGAGCTCGGCCCGCCAGTCGGCGGACGCTCGGGTGGCGCCGAGGGCGGCGAGGAGCGCGAGGCCGGCGATTCTTTTTTTCATTCTATCGAAAAGACGAGCGCGATCTCGAGGCTGGCGGCGGGAAAGTCATCCGGCAGAGGGGGAAGCGGCGAGCTCAGCTCGATGGCGAAGCGCGCTGCCTGGTCGAAGGTCCGGTCTTCAGACGAAGAGACGACTTCCATGTTCGAGACCTGGCCGCCCTTTTGGAGGACGATGACGATCTCGACCGCTGCGTCCGGGTCAGCCAGCCGCGCGGACGGGATATCCCAGTTCTTCTGGATGACCTCGACGACCTTGCTGGCCCAGGGCGCAAGGTTGTATCTCTTGACGGAGGCGGACGTGGTCATCCGGCCCCGGAGATTCCCCCGGATGCGCCTCCCGCCGATCGAGCCGCTGGTGTAGGACCAGCGCCCGCCCGTCGAGCTGCTGGAAAGATACTTGCGCCAGTCAACGTCTTTGGGCGGTGCCGGCGTTCGGGCCAGAGCCTCGGCCGGACCTTTCTTGCGGTCAGACAGGGGCAGCCGGAGTCTGTCTGCAGAAGCGATCCCCGGCTTTCCCGGCGGCGCCTGGTCCAGCCGGAATCCCTCACTGAACTTGGGCTCAAAGGCTTCGATGGCCCCGACCTCGGGAGGTTCCTCTAATGCGGGAATCTCCTGGGGTTGAAGGCCCGCTTCTTGGGGGAGCGTCCGGCTGGGAAGGAACTCGGGGAACCCTTCGATCACGGCCGGCAGGTTGGCCGGATTGCGGGCCCTTTTGGGGAGTTCAAGCGGAGGCGGCGGGACGATGACGACCGAGGTGACCTGCTCCTTGAACTCGAGGATTCGGACAGAGACGAAATGGGCGGCTAAAAGGTAGAGAACCCCGGCATGGACGAGAAGAGAGACGAGCAGACTGAAGCCGTGATTGAAAATCTCCGGTCTGTTCCTGAAAATGCTCGCCTTCATCGCTCAATTATAATACACATCTCTTCTATATAGAAACCGAGCCGGGAAGAGAACGTTGCGTCGTTTTGGAGCAAAGCCGCCGTATCAGCGTGGGACTACAGATCGAAAAACACCCTCTTTATGGGCGGGGAGCTATTCCCCGGGGGACGAACATGATCAGGGGCACCCTGTTGGAAAAGGTGTCAACAGAAGGGAAATGAAACGCGCGCCGGAGTTCATTCGTCGATCGGCCCGGGAAGGTTGATGACGTCGTTAGTGCCTTCCATGATCAGGATGTACCTGGCGGAGCGCGATAACCAGGGCCATGAAAGCCCGATCGTCGGCGGGTTCGCCGCTAACTGACTTATCGAGTTCCGAATCGTCTTGGTCTCTATCTTACCTGCAGCGCCGCCGTAATCGCTTCATCGCCCTTGAGCGCGTGGGAGGGTCGGAGGTGGCGCTCGTCAAAAACCCGCAGCCGATCCGGCCGCTCGATGGTAACGCCGCATTCATCGATCCCCTCGAAACAGGCGGGGTTGGCGACCCGGCTGAGGTCGAGGCCCAGGTGCCTGGCGAAAAACTGGAATGCCGCCGCCCTTTTGGACGGCCCGTAGTCATGCCCTTCGGCGGCCAGGTGGACGTTCTCGACCTTGTCGGCGGCTCCGAACAGGCGATAAACATTTTGAAGGTAGGGAAACTCGACCTGAGGGGTGTTCTTGGTCCAATCCTCGCCGCAGGAGAGGAGGAGCTGCGGCCGGGGTGCGGCCAAGGCGGCGATATCGGCATTGTTGGTGACATGGGACCTGCTTCTGTGGATAGGCATCCCGCTCTCGCAGTTGCAGCCTCCGAAGAAGTGGGCCGAGACCATGACCACCGGGACGGACACGGCGACGCGGTCATCCACGGCGGTGAGGAGGAAGGTCTGCGTCCCGCCGCCCGAAGCGCCCGTAATCCCGATCCGCTTCATGTCGACTTCGCCCAGAGATTCCAGAAAATCGAGACAGCGGACGCTGTTCCAGAGCTGGAGCGCCAGGACACGTGGATGATCGTGAGTGGTCTGGGTCGAATCTCCCCAGCCCACCATGTCGTAAGAGAAAACGACGGCCCCCAGGCGGGCCAGCGTCGCGCAGCGGAGCTGCATGTCCGGCCGGAAGCGGCCGCCGCCCCCGGGATAGGTGAAGTGCCCGTGCGGGCAGAGGACGGCCGCATGGGGAGGCTTTCCGATTTTCGGCTGGTAGAGGTTCCCGGTCACGAAGAACCCGGGCATGCTCTCGAAGGCCACATTCTCGACACTGTATCCGTCATAGTCCCGCCGGCTATGTATAATCGGGTTGAGGGCGCATTTATTGGGCGGGGGCAACAGACCGGCTCCCCTGAGTATTCCTTCGCGGATGCGCCGCGCGCGGGCTCTCCATTCATCGGCGGTCGAATAGCCGCGCGCGAATTCGGCCAGCTGATGCCTGGCGGCCGGCTCGCTGAGATAATTGCCTTGGCATAGTTCGGGCTCTCCTGCGGATTCCTGCTGGCCCTTTCCAGAAGGGGAAAGCCCGAGCAGAATGATTGCCAAAAAGACCAGCCCGAGAGGGCGGAAAAACGTCCGTTGTTGAGTCATAGGACCTCCTCGCTCGTCCCATCATAGATAAGGGCAATTCCGGAATCAATAAAAAACCGGACACTGCAAGTATTTCCTGCTTGACAATGATCAGGATGAGCAACTTGGGAATGTCGGCGCTCCGACCTCTGCCGAAACGGCAACCTTATTCTGGCCCTTCCTGATTGCCCAGGAGGGGAAGGGGAGGTTAATGGTCTTAGTTCAAAGTCTTGAAGCCGTATCTAAATAATTTAGAATCAATAACTTAAATAATGGAACAGGGTTTCTTGATCGGGAGAGTCTCGGGAGCGGCGTAACCTAGCTATAT
>Ga0299915_10002646_pt1 | contig 13030 bp, 13 predicted proteins | sample RVTome_13_FD_200263 | JGI IMG/M metagenome (GOLD analysis project Ga0299915, IMG submission 200263) | Soil microbial communities from uranium-contaminated site in the Upper Colorado River Basin, Wyoming, United States - RVT92D227 (version 2) ...
AAATTCTGTAGAGATCACCATCGACGGCAAGAAGGTGCGTGCCAGGGAGGGCGAGAAGATCCTCTGGGAGGCCCTCTCTGCAGGGATAGAGATACCCCACCTCTGCGCCATCAAGGAGGCACATCCGGCCCTCGGCACGTGCCGGCTCTGCTTTGTGGAGGTTGAGGGGCAGGGGGTGGTTGCCTCGTGTGTGGAGCCTGTCAGGCAGGGGATGGTGGTTCACACAGACGGGGAGCGGGCAAAGGCCCTGCGCAGCAGGGCCATGGAGCTCATGCTCGCTGATCACCCGATGACGTGCAAGGAGTGCCACAAGAAGGGGCGGTGCGAGTTTTTGCAGGTGGCCCTCTCCATGAAGGTAAAGAGGCCTAAACACTATCGTCCCTTCCCCCGCGAGGAGCTGCCCGTTGATGCAAGCCACCCCCGGATCATCTTTGATCCGAACCAGTGCATCCGGTGCGGCAGGTGCGTGTGGATTTGTAAAGAAAAGGCAGGCGAGGTCCCCTTCGACTTTATCAAAAAGGGCTACGAGATGCGGCTTACCACCTTCATGGGCAGACCCCTGGCGGAGAGCGGCTGTAACGGGTGCGGCGCGTGTGTGGAGGTATGCCCGGTAGCTGCCCTCTGTCTCAAGGAGCAGGCATGACCAAAAAGTCGCAGCGGGAAGAGGCGATAGAATTTGCCTTTGCCTCAGCTCAGCAGCGGCTGAGGAATTTAGATCCGGCAACGGCGGCCCAACGGGCAGGTGTCGAGTGGCATGAGGGCCGGGGAGACGAGGGGGAGTACCTGGAAATCACCTTCTTGAACCAGCGTTATAAGGTCCTGCTACCCGCTGCCGAAATCAAAGATGCGGCGGGAGCAAAGCCTTCCCTGGTGAGGCGGGTGCTTATCCTCCACTATCTGATCCAGGCACAGGGGAAGGAGCTGGCCCGGCGCTGGGTCGATTTCCGCAGCCTGCCCGGCGGCCTGGTCTACTATCCGGTGTTTCGCGGGAGGGTGATTGCGCGCCTGGTCAGGATGTTCGGGGAACGACCCCAAGCATTGATCGCGGCGGCGGCCCCTCTGGGTGGGCGTGCAATAGCCATGGCCGATTGGGCTGTCGAGATCCCCGCCTTTCCCCGGGTGCCGGTGGTCCTCGCGCTCTGGGAGGCCTCGGACGAATTTGCGCCAGAGGGGACGATAATGTATGATGATGTGCTCCCCGCCTATCTCGAGACGGAGGATGCCATCATCGTGTGCGAAGAGATACTGGGAGAGCTTAAGGGCAATGTCCAGAAGATTTAATTTCGCGGCTACCGGCATCGGCAGCCTGCCTTTCACAGACACCGCGGAGGCGTGCAGGCTGATCTTTCAGCACCTGCCCGAGGCGCCGCACTGGCCCCAATTGCCCAAGGTCAGTCCCCGCGAGGGGATGATCGAGCAGTTTCTGGAGGGGGCCCCCGGCGTCGTGGAGAAAGGGGGCAAGCTCTCGCTGCGCCCCTTGGAGCCGTATGAGGAGTGGGAGAGGTTCTATCAGGGGTATGAGGAGGGTAACCTCGATGCCTTTGCCATCAGCAAGGAGCGGGGACAGGGGTTCTATGCCTTCTTGGAGGAGGTGGCGCGGCGAGAATCCCCACCTTATATAAAAGGTCAGGTCACCGGCCCCATCACCCTCGGGCTCACGCTCAAGGACGAGCAAGGAGCAGCTGCCTTTTTCCAACCGGATCTGCGGGATATGCTGGTGAAACTGGCTGGGATGAAGGCGAGGTGGCAGGAGGCGGCTTTCCAGCGCCTCGTGCCTCATGCGGAGACGCTCATCATCTTCGATGAGCCCATCCTCAGCAGCTATGGTTCCGCCTTTATGAATGTAAGCCGGGCCGATATCATCAGCTGCCTCAGGGAGGGCGTTGCCCCGCTGGAAGGATTGAAAGGGATCCACATCTGCGGCAACACCGACTGGCCCATGATCATGGAGATCGGCCTGGATATCATCCATTTTGACGCCTACAAAGACCTTTCTAGCGTCTTGCTCTATGCGGAGCCGCTGCGGCAGTATCTAGCAGAGGGCGGGGCGATCTCCTGGGGTATCGTGCCGACAGATGAGGAGGCACTCAAGGCAACAGATCCCTCCCAATTGGCAGCAAGGCTCAAGCAGGGGTTCGCGCAGCTGATCCAAGAGGGGCTTGATCAGGATATACTCGCAGCAGGGTCTCTCATTGCGCCCAGCTGCGGCGCTGGATCACTGAGCAAGGAGGGGGCGCGGAGGGTCTATGAGCTGACGGCAGCGGTGGCAGCGATCCTGAGGCGGGATCTTGCCCCATGAGAAAGCGAGACATGTCAAGGCCAGGAAGGCTACGGGCAGCTTAATGCTTGACAAAGAGGGTAAATTCTATTATGTAGATCGTGCAAATTAGGAATAATCAACGAGGAGGGGAACATATGTCCAAAGTGAAGGAGATATCGGCAATATGGATTCCGGCAGGGGCCTGCGGCGGCTGCGCGGTGTCGATGTTGAATGCGGTTGCGCCTTCTATAAAGAACGTCCTCATCGATGAGGTGGTGCCGGGCGTACACATCAGCTCGAAGTTTCATCTCAACATCTCTGCCGGATCCGGGGATCCGGTGATAAAGCTCATAGAAGATGTCGGTGAACACGAGAAGGGTAAGTTTCTCTTGATAGTGGACGGGGTGATCCCCACGGCTGAAGGGGGGATATTTTGTGCGGTGGGGGAGCGAGGGGAAAAGCCCATCCCGGTCCGCCAGTGGGTGGTTGATCTCGGCAAAAAGGCCATGGCTGTCATTGCCCTGGGGACCTGTTCTTCTTTCGGCGGCATCCCCGGCGCGCGGCCCAATCTCACGGGGGTAAAGAGCCTCAGAGAAATCTTCAAGGAAGAAAAGATCAAGACGCCTCTCATTAATATTCCCGGATGCCCCCCCCATCCGGACTGGTTCGTGGGCACGGTAGCCCGGATTCTCATCGCCGGCTTGCCTACACCTGCAGATCTCGACGACCTGCTCCGCCCCAAGGACTTCTATGGGCTGCTCATCCACGAGAACTGCCAGCGCAGGCCGTACTTCGACGAGGGGAAATTCGCCAAAAAATTCGGCGATCCGGGATGTCTCTATGAGCTCGGGTGCAAGGGGCCCATCACCTATGCGGATTGCCCCATCCGGCAGTGGAATAACGGGGTCAACTGGTGCATCAAGTCCGGCATGGGGTGCCAGGGTTGCACCCAGCCTGAGTTCCCCGATTTGCAGGGCTCTTTTTACGAAAAACTGACCGACGTCGATGTGCCCAAGATCGGTGAATATTGGAAAAGACAGGAGGGTTAAGAGAGATGGGGAAGATAATCATTGATCCCATAACGCGGATAGAGGGACATTTAAAGGTAGAGGCCGTTGTCGATGGCGGCGCGGTCAAGGAGGCCCGCTGCTCGGGGATGCTCTTCAGGGGCTTTGAGAGGATTCTTGAAGGGCGCGACCCGCGCGATGCCCAGATCATCACCCAGCGCATCTGCGGGGTGTGCAATCACTGCCATACCACGGCAGCCACCCTGAACCTGGACAGCGCCTTCGGCATCGCCGGCAAGATACCGGACAACGGGCGCATCATGCGCAACCTGACCATGGGCTTCCATCAGGTGCAGGATCACATCCTCCACTTCTACCACCTGGCTGCCCTCGACTACGTCGACGTCGCCAAGGTGGCGACCTATGAAGGGCCTGACCGGGCCTTGAACTCCATCAAGGCCTTCATCTCCCGGGGGGAGCTTGCCCCCTTTGTCCCCCGCTACGAGGGGGATTACCGATTTCCTGCTGCAGTTGATCAGGAGCTGGTCGCCCACTATGTCCAGGCCCTGGAGGTGAGGCGCAAGGGGCATGAGGCCACAGCCATCCTCGCCGGCAAGGTCCCCCATGCCTGTGCCGTGACCCCCGGGGGCATGACCGAGATCCCCACCGTGGATAAGATCGCCACCCTGTTCTGGAGGGCCAAGGAGCTCAAAGAGTTTATCGAGGACGTCTACGTCCCCGATGTGATCAAGGTAGCGGAGACCTACAGCGACTATTTTGAGATCGGCAAGGGGTGCGGAAACTTTCTTTCATATGGGGTCTATGACCTGGACGGCAAGGACCCCGACTACACGCGGCGGGCCCGGCTCTTCAAGCAGGGAAGCACCACCACCGATCTCAAACACCAGCCCCTCGACCTAGCCCAGATCACCGAGTGGATCAAATACTCATGGTACGAGGATGCCACCACTGGGCGCCATCCTACTCAAGGGGAAACCAAGCCCCTGCCCCGTAAAAAGAACGGCTATTCCTGGATAAAGGCCCCGCGGTACAAGGGAGCCCCCTATGAAGTCGGTCCCCTGGCAGCTATTGCCGTCGCGTACGCGGCGGGTGATGAGGCGATCAAGGAGATGGTGGGATCGGTGCTCGGTCATTTCAAGGCCCCTGCCAGCGTCCTTTTCTCCGTGCTCGGCAGGCATGCCGCCCGGGCCCTCGCTGCCCTCTATACCGCGCGGCAGCTGGAGCAATGGGTCCTGCAGCTCAAGCCCGGCGAGCCGGCCTATTGCGAGTACACCATCCCGGAACAGGGCGCCGGTATCGGGATCGTGGATGCAGCCAGGGGCGCCCTGGGACACTGGATCGTCATCAAGGACAAAAAGATAGAGAAATATCAATGTGTCGTGCCGACGACGTGGAACGCTTCCCCCATGGATGATAAGGATACGCCCGGCCCCATTGAGCAGGCCCTGATCGGGACCAAGGTGCGGGATGAGGCAAACCCCTTTGAGATAGTCCGGATCGTGAGGTCCTTTGACCCCTGTATCGCCTGTGCCGTTCACCTCTTGAACCATAAGGGGCGAGAGCTCAGAAGGTACGTCATAGCATAAGACGAGGAGGAGAGCGATGTTACGGTCAGAACAGAAACCAATCGAGGAGATCCTGGGATACCTGGAGGGCGACAAAAAGATCTTCCTTCTGGGATGCGACGGATGCGCCCAGTCGAGCCGGACCGGCGGATGGCCGCAGGTGCTGGCGATGAAAGAGAGATTAGAAGGGGTGGGGAAAAAGATCACAGGGCACACGGTAATCGATTTCCTCTGCCAGAAGGCCTTGGTCGCTTCGAGGCTTCGCCCCCTTGAGGCACAGGTGATGGAGGCGGACTCCCTCTTGGTGTTGACCTGCGGGGTAGGGGTGCAAGCGACGGCCGCCATGGTCAAAAGGCCCGTTCACCCCGGATGCAATACCATCTCCCTCGGGGGCTCCCAGGGCGAGTGGCGGGGAACAGAGCGCTGCGTGGAGTGCGGCGATTGTCTGCTCCATTACACCGGCGGCATCTGCCCGCTGACGGCTTGCTCCAAGAGCCTGCGCAACGGCGCCTGCGGCGGAGCGTCCAAAGGGAAATGTGAGGTCAGCCCGGAGAAGCCCTGCGGCTGGGAGCTGATCTATGAGAGGCTGAAAGAGGTCGGGAGGCTCGATCAGCTCAAGCAGTTTATCCCGCCCAAGCAGTGGAACAAGCAGCGGCCGAGACCGGAGATCCTTTCTTCATCCCTGTGGGCCCTTGAACAGAGGGATCAATCAAGCGAGGAGGGCAGAGGATAATGGCTCTACGAGAGGCACTAGAAAGCGGAAAGTTTGCCGTTACTACCGAGGTCGGCCCCTTAAAGGGGACCGATACCACGGAGATCATGGAGGTAGCGGAGATCCTCCATGGGAAGATAGACGGGGTCAATGTAACGGATCAGCAGAGCGCCGTGATGAGGCTGGGCTCCCTGGCCACCTGCTCCCTCCTGGTACAAAAGGGTCTGGACCCCGTCTTTCAGATGACCTGCCGGGACAGAAACCGCATCGCCCTGCAGTCCGATCTGCTCAGCGCCCATGTCTTGGGCATTAAGAACGTCTTGGTCATCTCCGGCGACTTCCCGACCCTGGGGGATCACATTGATGCCAAGGATGTCTATGACCTGGACTCTGAACAGCTGCTCTGGACCATCAACCAGATGAACAACGGGCACGACCTGATCGGCAACGAGCTGAAGGGGAAGACCGCATTCTTCGCCGGCGCCGTGGTGAAGCCCGTGTCGGATACCGACGCATCCTTTGAGTTGCAGCTCGCCATGATGGAGAAGAAGATCAGCGTGGGCGCCCGCTTTTTTCAGACGCAGGCGGTCTACGAGGTCAGCGCCTTTGAGCGGTTTATGAAGAGGGCGGCCAAGTTCAAGGTGCCTGTCCTGGTGGGCGTTATCCCCTTGAAGTCCGTCGGTATGGCGCGGTATATGAACAAGAACGTCTCGGGGGTCTTTGTGCCGGAGCCGCTGATCGACGAGATGGGCAAGGCGGAGGACAAGACGGCAAAGGGGTTGGAGATCGCGGCCAGGCTCATCAATGACCTCAAGGGTCTCTGCCAAGGGGTTCACATCATGGCCATCGGGTGGGAGAAGAAGGTCCCTGAGATCCTGCGGCTCGCAAATCTGGCATAAGGGAAGCACCTCTCTTCACAGTGTAAACCTTGATGATATCCCTTAAGGGGCTCTTTCCCTTAAGGGATATTTTGTGCAGATGACGAAGAAGATACTTATCATCGGCGTTGGGAACCTGATCCTGCGGGACGAAGGCATAGGGGTGCATGCGGTGCGGGCACTGGAGAGGAAGACGCTTCCTCCCCAGGTCGAGGTCATCGACGGCGGCACGGCCACGATTGAGCTTCTCCCCGCGATCCAGGCAGCGGAGCGGATCATCGTGATCGATGCCCTGAGGGGAGGAGGGTTGCCGGGAACTATATACCGGGTTTCTCCCGAAGACCTCATGGTTGATGCCGAGCGCCTGCTTTCCCTTCACCAGGTGGGGCTCTTGGAGGTCCTCGGCATGGCGCGGCAGCTCGGCGGCAACCCTGAGGTGGTGATCATCGGGGTCGAGCCCAAGGAGATTGCGTGGGGCATGGAGCTGACGCCGGAGGTAGAGACAAAGCTTCCAAAGGTGATAGAAGCGGTCCTGTCAGAGTGCAAGGCATTGTGACCGGCGGGGTTTCGAGGTACAATACACGGTGCATGAGCTTGGTATAGCGCAGAGTCTCCTCGAGATCGTCGAGCAAGAGGCCCGGCCCTACGAAGGGGCGCGGGTAAGAAGGATCGTACTGCGGATCGGCAAGTTGAGTACGGTGGTGCCTGATGCCCTGCGGTTTGCGTTCGATGCCATAACGCGCGGCGGTATGGCCGAGGGGGCTGCCCTGGAGATCGAAGAGGTGCCGCTCTCGATTCGCTGCCACCAGTGCGAGGAGGCATTTATCGTGGAAGACCCCTTCATGATCTGCCCCCGATGTGGTGCAGCGGATGTGGAGATGATTTCTGGCAGGGAACTCGAGATCAGGAGCATGGAGATATGCGATGGAGATTAACAGTATGGATATAATAATGGAGATCGCAGATGGAGATAAAACTCGTTAAGAACATCCTGCAGGCGAATGAGGTGATTGCTGCGCAAAATAAGGAACTCTTTGCGCAGAAGGGGGTGTATGTCATCAACCTAATGGGGGGGGCTGGTGCTGGGAAGACCACGCTGTTGGAGAGGACGATCGAGCGGCTGAAGGGAAAGAGGCGCATGGCGGTGATCGAGGGGGACATCGCCACCTCGCGCGATGCGGAGCGGATCGCAGCCCACCAGATACCCGCCGTGCAGATCAACACCGGCGGTGAATGTCACCTCGACGGGAATATGGTGCGGACGGGGCTTGAACAATTAAACTTTGATGGAATAGATCTCCTCGTGGTGGAAAACGTCGGCAACCTGGTCTGTCCTGCCGAGTTCAATATCGGCGAAGACGCCAAGGCGATGGTCTGCTCTGTAGCAGAGGGGGATGACAAGCCTTTGAAATATCCCCTGATGTTTCAGGTCTCCTCTGTTCTCCTGCTGAACAAGATCGACCTCCTTCCCCATGTAGCGTTCGACGTGGAAAGGTTCCGCGCCGACGCCCTCAAGGTGAATCCCCGTCTGGAGATCATGCCCGTATCCTGCACGACAGGTGAAGGGCTCGATGCGTGGCTCCGATGGCTGGAAGAAAGGTCCGGCATTAAGGGGGCGTAGTGGCAAAGATCAGGGCACAGGTGCGGATAGAGGGTATTGTGCAGGGGGTGGGATTTCGCCCCTTTGTCTATGCCCTTGCCCAGTGCCATGCGTTGGCGGGTTGGGTGCTCAACGATGAAAAGGGGGTCCGGGTAGAGGTCGAGGGGGAAGAGGATCGCGTGAACTCTTTTATCTCGGCGCTCGCCGCTCCACCACCCCTTGCTGTGGTGGAGCGGCAAGAGGTCAGCTATCTCCCCGTGGCAGGGTATCAAGGGTTTGAGATACGCCCAAGCACGAGCGGCGAGGAGCGCCTTGCCTTGATCTCACCTGACATTACTCTCTGCGGGGATTGCCGCCAGGAACTCTTCGACTCAGAGGACAGGCGCTTTCGCTACCCCTTTATCAACTGCACCAACTGTGGTCCTCGCTTTACCATTATCGAGGATATCCCCTATGACCGCGCCAAGACCACTATGGCCTCCTTCCCGATGTGTCCGGCCTGCAACCGGGAATATCACGATCCGGCGGATCGCCGCTTCCACGCCCAACCCAATGCCTGTCCTGTGTGCGGCCCCCAGGTAGAGTTGCTCGACAACTCAGGCAGCAAGTTGCAAAGTGAAGACCCCATCCGGGAAGCTCTCCGTCTTCTCAAAGAGGGGAGGATCGTGGCCATCAAGGGGCTTGGGGGGTTTCACCTTGCCTGTGATGCTGCCCAGGAGGCGGCTGTCGCGCTGCTCAGGGGGAGAAAATACCGGGAGGACAAGCCCTTTGCCCTGATGTGTAAGGACCTGGAGGCCATCGAAAGGATCTGTGTCGTGGATGATGCATCGCGAAGGCTGCTGGCGAGTAAGGAGCGACCTATCGTCATCCTGCCGCGGCGCAGCGATGCGGCGATAGCAGCCTCTGTTGCCCCGAGGCAGGGGACACTCGGGGTGATGCTCCCCTATACGCCGTTACACCACCTCCTCCTTGCCGATGGTCTGGCAAGCCTCGTGATGACGAGCGGCAACAGGAGCGACGAGCCCATTGCCTATCGCGATGCCGAGGCCCTGGAACGGCTCGGCCAGATAGCCGATTTCTTTCTCCTTCATAACAGGGAGATCCACACCCGCTGCGACGATTCGGTGGTAAAGCCCTTCAGAGGGAGGCCGACCTTCATGAGGCGCGCCCGGGGGTTTGTCCCCTTTCCGATACGATTACCAGGGGGGAAGAAAAGTGTGCTGGCGTGCGGCGCGGAGCTGAAGAACACCTTCTGTCTCACCAAGGGGCACTATGCCTTTCTGAGCCACCACATCGGTGATCTGGAGAACTACGAGACCATGCAGTCCTTTGAAGAGGGGATAGGGCTTATCAAACGTCTCTTTCAGATAGAGCCGGCGGCCGTGGTGCATGACCTGCACCCCGACTACCTTTCCACCCGCTATGCCCTTGCGTATGCGCGCGATCTTAAACTGCCTGCTATCGGCGTACAGCACCACGTTGCCCATGCCTTAAGCTGCATGGCCGAACATGGATTAGAGGGCCCTGTCCTGGCGGTTGTTCTGGACGGGACAGGCTATGGGGAGGACGGGACCGTGTGGGGCGGCGAGTTTCTCGAGGTGACGGGGATGGCGTACACCCGCCTCGGCCACCTGCGTACCATACCTCTGCCAGGTGGCGACAAGGCTGCCAAGGAGCCCTGGCGGATGGCGGCCCAATACCTCGACCGGATCTATGGCAGGGCAGAACGGTTGGATATACCCTTTGTCAAAGGACTTGATCTTGACCAGTGGTCCCTGCTCAGGGAGGCGGTGCAGGCCGGTATCAACGCACCCCTCTGTTCCAGTATGGGCAGGCTCTTCGATGCCGTGAGCGCCCTCATCGGGAAGCGGGGGCGTAACAACTATGAGGGGCAGGCTGCGATCGAGCTTGAACAAATGGCCAGGCAAGAGGAACAGGGAGAGTATCCTTTTGAGATCGCCGAGGAGGAGGGCATGCTTGTTGTGGACCCTGATCCGATGATCACGGCCATCGTAGATGAGGTCAAGCGGGGCGTGGATCCTTCTCTCATCTCTGCCCGCTTTCACAACGCCGTGGCCGGGGCCATTGCCCGCATGGCGCTCAGGATGAGGGAGGCGATTGGCCTCTCTGAGGTCGTCTTGAGCGGCGGGGTCTTCCAGAACCACCTGCTCATGGGCAGGGCCGTGGATCTACTGGAGCAAGCGGATTTTAAGACATACATTCATCAGAAGGTCCCGGCTCATGACGGCGGAATTGCGCTTGGCCAGGCCTTTCACGCCGCCTGCGTTCTGGGGGAGGATTAACCGTGTGTCTCGGTATTCCCGGCAAGATCGTCTCCATCGCTGCCACGGGCCTCGCCGAGGTGGACTTCAGCGGGGTGCACCGTGAGGTGAGCCTGATGCTCTGTCCGGAGGTTGAGGTCGGCGACTATGTCCTGGTCCATGTGGGCTTTGCTATCCAGAGGCTCGATCATCAGGAGGCCTTGGAGACCCTGAAGCTCTTTGACGAGTTCCTGGAGGGCTCTGATGAATCCTCATAAGAGGCATGATGAAGGGAAACTCGCCTCCCTCCTCATCAAAGAGATCACTGCGCTTGCCGATCATCCGGTCCGCCTCATGGAGGTATGCGGCACCCATACCATCGCCATTTTTCGCTCAGGGATTAAGTCTCTGCTCGCCGACTCTATAGAGCTCATATCCGGCCCGGGCTGCCCGGTCTGCGTCACGCCCACCGGCGAGATGGACCGGGCCATCTCCCTATCACAGCGCCCGGAGGTGATCCTCACGACCTTCGGGGACCTCATGCGGGTACCGGGGAGCAGCTCTTCCTTTCAGCAGGAGAGGACTACCGGGAGCGCCATCCGGGTGATCCTCTCCCCCTTGGACGCCGTTCAGATAGCGCAGGAGAATCCCGATAAGACCGTCGTCTTCTTCGCCGTGGGATTTGAGACCACCTCGCCTGCCATAGCGGCAGCCGTGCAGGAGGCCAGGCGCAGGGGGCTGGCAAACTTCCATCTCCTCTCTTCCCAGAGACTCGTTCCGCCGGCGCTCAAGGCCTTGCTCTCCTCGAGAAAGGCAGCCATAGACGGCTTCATCCTGCCGGGGCATGTGAGCGTGATTATCGGACGCCTTCCCTATCTCTTCGTCGCCGACGAATTCGGCATACCGGGGGTCATCACGGGGTTTGAGCCCCTCGACATCCTCGAGGGGATATACATGCTCATGCGCCAGAAAAAGGAGGGACGGGCAGCCATCGAGATCCAGTACAGCCGGGCAGTCAAGGAGGAGGGGAACGAGCGGGCCCGCGCCGTCATGGAAGAGGTCTTCGTACCTGCCGATGCCTGCTGGCGTGGATTGGGTACGATACCGGAAAGCGGCCTCATGCTGCGGGAGGAGTTTGCCGCGTTAGACGCGGCACGGGTCTTTGATCTCCCCTATGTGGAAGCAGGTGAACCCGCCGGTTGCCTCTGCAGTGAGGTGCTCCAGGGGTTGCGGCGCCCCCCTGACTGCCCCCTGTTCGGCAAGAGGTGCACGCCGGTGGATCCTATCGGGGCGTGCATGGTTTCCACGGAAGGTAGCTGCGCCGCCTACTATAAATACGGGGGAGTCGCTTGAAAGATAGGAGGATCACCCTTGCCCATGGCGCAGGCGGCAGGATGAGCCATGACCTCGTGCAGGAACTCTTTATACCCTTTTTTGCCAACGATCTCCTGAACTGCCTCGACGACAGCGCCGTCATACCCCCCCAGGCGCAGAGGATTGCCTTTACCACCGATGCCTACGTGGTAAAGCCCCTCTTTTTTCCCGGGGGGGACATCGGCAGGCTCGCCATCTGCGGCACCGTGAATGACCTCGCCATGGCGGGGGCAAGACCCATCGGGCTTTCGGCCTCGTTTATCTTAGAAGAAGGACTCTCCCTCGAAGACCTTAAGCGGGTCGTTGTATCGATGAAACAGGCTGCGCAGGAGGCGGGTATCCAGGTGGTGGCAGGGGACACCAAGGTAGTCGAGCATGGTGCAGCGCAGGGGCTCTACATAACCACGTCGGGCCTCGGCATCATCCCCGAGGGGGTGGCCATCGGGGGCGCGCGGGCAGAGCCCGGCGATGCGATCATCGTCAGCGGCCCGCTCGGCGACCATGAGATCGCGGTGCTCATGGCCCGGGGCGAGTTCTCCCTGCAAGGGGGGATCGAGAGCGATTGCGCACCGCTCAACGGGTTGGTGGAGGCGATGGTGGCGGCAAGCCAGACAATCCATTGCCTGAGAGACCCCACCAGGGGGGGGATGGCCACGGTCCTCTGGGAGATTGCCAATGCCTCGCGAGTAGGAGTGATGGTCGAGGAGGAGAAAATTCCCATCAGGGCAGAGGTCAAGGCGGTCTGCGATCTCCTCGGGTTCGATCCCTATTATCTGGCCAACGAGGGCAGGCTCATCGCCTTTGTGCCGGAGGGGGAAGCAAAAATGGTTCTCCGCGCGATGCAGACGCACCCCTTGGGTAGAGAGGCAACTGTCATCGGCAGGGTGGTGGCGGAGCACCCGGGCAAGGTCCTCTTGAAAACGCCTATTGGCGGGCATAGGCTGCTTGAGCCCTTGAGCGGCGAGCAGTTCCCGAGGATCTGCTGAAAAGGGCTCTAGTTGTGCAGAGAGGCGAATTATTCTACAATGCGTGCCGTATGGACCCGCCGGGGACCACGAAGGAAAGAGGGTGAAAGGGACAAAGATCTACTTCTCATAAAAAATACAAAACGAAGGAGGGCAGGCAATGGCAAAAAAGATCTTGATAGTTGACGATGATCCTGATCTGGTGGAGGCGGTCTCCACCATCCTGGAGAGCAAGGGGTATGCAGTCGCTGCAGCCTATGGCGGGGTTGAGGGATTGAAAAAGGCCCGGGCCGAGCACCCCGATCTCATCGTCCTCGACGTGATGATGCCGGACAAGGATGGGTATGCAGTTTGTAAGGAGTTGAAGGCCGACAAGAAGTATCGCTC
>Ga0299915_10002648_pt1 | contig 13025 bp, 15 predicted proteins | sample RVTome_13_FD_200263 | JGI IMG/M metagenome (GOLD analysis project Ga0299915, IMG submission 200263) | Soil microbial communities from uranium-contaminated site in the Upper Colorado River Basin, Wyoming, United States - RVT92D227 (version 2) ...
GATTACAGAGCATAGGCAACCTCCTTGAGAGTTTATGATTCCAAGTTCCAAAAAACACTCTCTCTTGGGTGTTGCCTAATCTTTTTTCCTTTAACAAAAGTGTATGATTTGTATTTGGTCTCTACTCATACCGCTCAATTCCCTTTTGACTTTTACGAAAGCCCCCACCGCTATAGCCTTTATGTATTGAGTCTCGAGTTTTCCTCCACCTACGGCGAAACCGGATATATCTTTCGCTCCGACTCCAAGACCTCCGATGGCAACGCCGGTTATCTCTTTTCCGGCGATCCCCACTCCTCCTATGGAAATCCCTTTTATGGTTTCACTGGCCAGTCCCACTCCAACTATTGCAAAACCGTTCATGCTCTCTGCGGACAATCCAACACCGCCAATCGCCATCCCGTTTACTTTTTCTGCAGCCAGTCCGACTCCCCCTACAGAAATGCCGCTGATTCTTTCGCTTGCCAGTCCCACTCCACTAATAGCTATTCCTTTTATATCACCACCGGTTAATCCCAACCCCCCGATGCTAATTCCGGTTAGGTCATCACAAGCCAGCCCCACCGTTGCAAGAGAGATACCCCTCATCTTTCCCCCTGCAACTCCGATCCCGCCTATGATGATACCGTTTAATTCATTCGCCACCGGTGCAACCACTCCCAGAGCTAAACCGTTGATTACTGCATCCGGATTGTCTTTTGGTATCCAAAAGGTAAGATTCAGACCGTTTACTCTTTCTATATTCTTATCCACCAGATTTAAACGAAGGCCGTTTATCTTTTTTGAATTTCCGAAGCTTATACCATTGCCCTGATAGGTCAAATCAAAAGAGCGGGCCAAGACACTACCGAAATTGACGATCAGGATAATCATTAGACAGATAAGATACCTTCGCATAGGTTAATCCTCCGTGAAATGGCAAGAATAGGGGTCCGGGTTAAGTCAACTATACACATAAGGATAGACGGTATTTTTATTGATAACTAATCCGATTCCAGTTTCAATTCCATAAATATCGCACCCTCTACCGGATTGTAACGATAAGGCTCAATATCCTTGAAACCCAAGGAGCAGTAAAGTGAAATGGCTTCTTTCATAGCAGGAACAGTATCCAATCGCATATATTTATAACCAATTCGGTGTGCTTCTTCGATGATTGCCAGAGCCAATATCTTGCCGATTCCCTTTCCCCGGAATTCCGGACATACAAAAAGCCGTTTCATTTCACACACACCCTCACCCATGTTCCTTAGAGCCACACAACCGGCTATCTTTGACTCATATATAATCAAAAGCAGGCGGCCTGAAGGTGGAGCGTAATCACCGGGTAGTTCTGCCAGCTCTTTATCGAAATTCTGAAAGCATAGATCAAAGCCCAGAGACGTGGCATATTCCCGAAACAATTCGCGAACTTGATTCAAATCCTTCTCTGACGTAGCTTGAACAATCCGAATGATATCCTGATTCATGCTAGAGCATCAGACAAAACTAGTCTCAACGAGAAATAACGTAGCTGAATATTATCCTGATTCCACTGAATGACCATTTCCATCATATTCTACTACGAGAATCTACACGATGGAGATTTAGAAATCTTTAAAAGCAGGATGGCACTTTTGAGCGATGGTCTATTGCCTGTATTCCATTACATTGTCATCAGACGAAATCAGTATATTATAAATGAAGCCGATGTTTCCCATATTGCTTCCGCGGCTTTTACCCCTGATGATGCCGAAGGTGATGCCGGTTATGTTGAAACTGGTGGCAGACCGTATTCCTATGCCCGACTATATGGCGGAGCAGATGCCGGATTTGATGCCCAAAGTAATGGACAATCTGATGCCGAACATGATAGGAGATGTGGTGCCACTGGTCACCCAGCCGATGATAAACTATTTGAGGGGAAAAACGGAATAAATACAAAGGCAACGAGTTTGTATCGACTGTAAATTGCAGATTAAGACACAACTGAGATTTGCTTACAGTGATAAGAAGAAAGAAACTGAAACGGCTTTCCAGGTAAACATATGAAAAGTTACTTGTTCATTTCCGGTCTAGGACGTCTTTCATCAGATCGTTAGCACCAGAAATCTTCATCCATCTCTTCTGGGAGAAACAGATAAGCATTATTGCAAGCGGAACTATAACATACACGGCGGTAAATACAATTACTACTATGGCTTTGGTCTCTTGCGGCCAGGGCATGAATAAGCACAAGACAACAGGTATCAACCCTAAACCAACGGCCAAAAGAACCAGGCAGAACACGAGAAAAAACCACAGCAGGAAAATGCGGCGGGCTGATTTAATGCCGTTAATATAGCAAATCACCGCCTTGATCTTAAGCAACTCGAAAGTCGAATCCAAATACGATTTAACCACACCTTTTAGCAACGAACCAATCATTTCCATCACGGTCAATCACTCCTTGAAAAGAAGATAAGGGTGCATTATTTTCTAGATCTGCCGAGGAGATATCCAAAGAGCAGAGCCACTGCAGCAGCCCCGCCGATATAAGGCCAGGGATTCTTGTGGACGCTTTTATCCACTTCGGAAAGCACGTCCTCTATCTTTTCCTTGCCGTGCTGATAAGTATCCACGGTCTGGTGTTTAACTTTTCCCACCACACTTTCAATCAACGACTTGAAATCACCGAACTTATGGGTGATCTCCTGTTCTAGTTCTACTTTCTTGTCTTTGGCCACTGCGTTCAACAGCTCCAAAGCTTCGGTAATGCGTTTATCCTCCATAACCTCCTCCTTTCAGAAATTTAAAGATTAGGCTTATACAATACACTTAGTGCCTGTTTATTATATCGTATGATCTCCAATAAACCTGTAGTTATAACTGAAACTATCAAATTGATAACAGGTTGTCAATTAAAAAATTGCTTTCGGGAATAATAAATATTATTTTAGAACTTGGAATGTTGTAAACAATTATAAATTTATCGGTACAACCGGTAATTCTCGCAGGAAATATCAAATCATACTCATTATTCCAAGAGAAAACTAAGGAGGACATTTTTGACCACACCACCGGCATTCCCTGAATTTAAGCCAATCGAATTGGAGGACCAGGATTTCATCCGGGATATTTTATGGAAGTATCAACCACAGACTTCCGAGTTAACCTTCACTAATCTTTTCATCTGGCGTTCCCATTATGGGATTCTGTGGTCCCAGTATAAGGATTGGCTTATTGTTCTCAGCTCTACTGATCATAACGGTGTTTTTGCTTTTCCGCCCATCGGACCTCCTTCCCGAATAGATATCGTTCGCAGGCTTTTACATTGGCTGAAAGAAGAAAAGAAAGATAAAGAACCGAGAATCGAGCGGGCGGATAGAATTCTGATTTCTGAAATCTCGGGAGCAACTGATCTTCTGATAGAGTCAACTCGGGAGCATTTCGATTACATTTATAAAAGCGAGGATTTAATTCAACTGGCGGGAAGAAAGTATCACTCCAAGCGAAACCACATCTATCAATTGGAGCGTACATATTCCTTTGCCTATGCTTCCCTTAACCGAGATTTGGTAACTTCCTGTTTAGCGCTGGCGGAAAACTGGTGTGAGTGGCACCGGTGTGAGGAGGACATGAATCTATTGGACGAATGGGAAGCGGTTCGACAGGCTTTAAATTATTTCGAGGATTTGAAGATAGAGGGCGGGGTGATACAGATAGAAAATAAGGTAGAAGCTTTCGCTCTGGGTGAGTTGCTGAATGAACAAACCGGGGTGGTGCATATTGAGAAAGCCAATCCGGAGATTCCTGGGCTTCATGCCCTGATCAACCAAAAGTTCTGCGAGAAACTCTGGCGGACTGTTCCCTATGTCAACCGGGAACAGGATTTAGGTGAGCCGGGACTGCGCAAAGCCAAGGAATCTTATTATCCCGACCACCTGGAAGAGAAGTTCACCATAAGGTTGTCTTAAGGGAAAAACTTTAAGCTTGATTTTTGAGAAGATATATGCTATTAAAGGAATTAACGAATTACGATAGGGTGCATTACTTTCTTCTTAATATGAGATTAAACGATGTCACGAAAAATGAAAAAGATATATAAAGAAATGAAAGTTGCAGCATCCGTCAGTGACGTCTGGAATGCTTTCACTACCTCTGAAGGTATTAAGACATTCTTTTCACCCGATGCCAAAATAGAACTAAAGCTGGGCGGAAGTTACGAAATATATTTCTATCCGCCGGAAAATGCGGGCAACAGAGGTTCGGAGGGTTGTAATGTGCTAAGTTTCATACCGGAAAGGATGCTCTCCTTCACCTGGAACGCACCACCAGAGTTTCCTAACGTACGAAAAGAGAGAACTTGGGTGGTAATAGAGTTTGAGGATTTGAAAAATAATTCAGTACTGGTAAGATTGACTCACTTAGGCTGGAAAGAGGGGAAAGAGTGGAATGATGTATATAATTATTTTGATCGAGCCTGGGGTGTAGTGTTGTCCAGATTGAGAAAGAGGTTCGAGGAAAGTCCGATTAAGTGGGAGTAATGAGATCAATAATTTCGTTGAGGGGAATTATGTCAAAAAAACTATTAGAACCGCAGACAATTTTATTCCCGCTTCCGGCGGTTATGGTGAGCTGTCAAAGGAAAGATGGAAAACCCAACATCATTACTCTTGCGTGGGTGGGGGTGGTGTGTTCGGAACCACCTATGGTGGGAATAGCTATAAGGAAGGGGCGATATTCTCACGGAATTATTAAAGATTCCATGGAGTTCGTAATTAATGTCCCAACACAGAAGCTTCTTAAAGCAACCGATTTTTGCGGGACAAAATCAGGAAAGAATATCGATAAATTTGCGGAGTCTAAGCTCAACCCTATTAAAGCTGAAAAAGTCAAGGCACCTTTGATAAAGGAATGCCCGGTAAATCTCGAATGTGTGGTCAAGCAAATATTGGAATTAGGTTCGCACGATCTTTTTATCAGTGAGATCGTGGCAACGCATATAGATTCTGAAATTATAGACTCAAGCGGTAAACTGGACGTGGGGAAGATGGGTTTATTCTGCTATTGTCCCAAGGCTCACGAATATCGGGCAGTTTCGGAAGCTTTGGGTAAATATGGATCGATTTAATGGTAGTTTCCTGATTCAACAGGCAAAAAACCACCTCATAAATGAGGCAACTACAGATTTGATTGCAGAGCATAAAGCCAAGCCGTGAAGGCTTGGCTACGCGATTTTATTCAGAAAGTTTACAATTGGCTAATTTCACATTCAGAATAATAAAAAAAGATCGAGATTCCAATGCCCGCGTCGGAGTGATGAGGACCCCACACGGAGAAGTAAATACCCCGGTCTTCATGCCGGTAGGGACACAAGCCTCGGTGAAGACCCTTTCCTCCGAAGATCTTAAAGATATTGGAGCGGAATTAATACTTGGTAATACCTATCACTTATATCTGCGACCCGGTCATCAACTCATAGAAAAAGCCGGAGGATTGCACCGCTTTATGAGCTGGGAGCGACCGATTCTCACCGACAGCGGGGGGTATCAGGTTTTCAGTTTAAATTCTCTAACCAAAACCACAGAAGAAGGGGTGAGATTTCAATCACACCTGGACGGCTCTTACCATATGTTCACCCCGGAGAAGGTGATGGAGATCGAGCATGCCCTGGGAGCAGACATTATCATGTGCTTGGATGAACCGGCATTTTATCCCTGCTCCTTCGAGCAAGCGGAAAAGGCAAACCAGCTAACTTTAAACTGGGCAAAAAGATGTAAGGGGGCTTATGCGGAAATAAAGGATAAAGGTTTCAAACATGAGCAGGCATTATTTGGTATTATTCAAGGTGGTACATATCCGGAGCTCAGGAAAAAATCAGTTGAGGGACTGGTTGAATTGGATTTCCCGGGATATGCAGTGGGGGGGCTCTCTTTGGGAGAGCCGAAGAGCAATACCATGGAGATGGTGGAATTGTCCCTTTCGTTTGTTCCGGACGAGAAACCCAGGTATCTGATGGGAGTGGGAACACCTGAAGATATAGTGGATGCCGTTGAGCGGGGTATCGACATGTTCGACTGCGTGCTCCCTACCAGGAATGCGAGAAATGCAAGCCTGTTCACCAGATACGGCAAACTGATCATCAAGAACTCGGAATATGCGGATGACTTTTCACCGGTTGACCGGGACTGTAAATGCTCCACCTGTCGAAATTACAGCCGGGCATATCTTAGGCATCTTTTCAATACCGGGGAGATCAGCGCCTTACGGCTTGCTACCATTCACAGTCTTTTTTTCTATATGGAGTTGATGAGAAACGCCAGAGAGGCTATATTAGCCGATAATTATGGGGAATGGAAAAAGGATATTTTGGAAAAGTATCGGATTAACGATAAGGAGATAAATCAACAAGAAGAAAATAAAACAGGAGAAGAAGATGAATAATTTTAAAAACACTAAACAGAATCTAGTGAAAAGGGCGTTCACTTTTGTGTTCTTTCTAATTTCGGGAGGGAAAATGGTCGAAACCGTTTATGCTATGGGACAAAGCGGAGGAGGAGGTCAGAGTGGAGGGCTGACTGCGTTTTTGCCTTTGGTCTTAATTGTGGTGGTATTTTATTTTCTTTTGATTCGGCCACAGCAGAAAAGGCAGAAGGAGCAGAAGAATATGATTGCCGCTTTACGCAAAGGTGACAAGGTGGTCACCAACAGCGGGATTTTCGGAACCATAGTGGGGATGGACGATCAGGAGAACAAGGTGGTCTTAAAAATCGCGGAAAACGTCAAAGTCGAGTTTTTGAAAAGCTCCATTGCGGGCAGAGTGGGAAGCGAAGAGTAAAAAATGCGGAATGCAGATTAAAAACTGCAAATTGCAAAATGATTTTTGGTAAATCTATATTGAGATTTAATTAACAGAAGTTTAAGAGAAATTGAGATGGTGGTTATGCCCATAAGAAAATACGGTGACCTGGTTCTGCGTAAAAGAGCCATAGAGGTTGACCGGGTGGATGACAAAATAAGGAAAATAGTTGTACAAATGCTTCAGACCTTGAAGGAAGCCGGTGGGATGGGTTTAGCTGCCAACCAGGTGGGGGAAGAGTTTAGGATAATCGTCGTAGATCCCTCCCGCTTTCAGGCAGAAAGCACTCCCTTGATAATCATCAATCCGGTAGTGGAGAAATCGAGCGGGGAACAGGTGGAAGAGGAAGGGTGCCTGTCCATTCCCGGCACGTACGCAGACGTCAAACGTCCACTGGAGATGACGGTTAAGGGTATCGATGCGGATGAGAAGGAAATAGTGATAGAAACCAGGGGGGTGTTGAGCCGCGTGCTGGCGCACGAGATCGACCACTTGAACGGGATCCTTTTCATCGATCATCTGAGTTCCGTCAAGAGAAGCCTTCTCTCCAGAAAATTAAGGGAGATCTCTGCCGGTTAAGTTCCACCGAAACGTGATCTGAAAAATTATGAGAATCGTATTTATGGGGACTCCCCGGTTTGCCCTCCCCAGCTTGAATGAATTGATCCGGAGCCGGCATCAGATTGTGGGTGCGGTAACCGTCCCGGATAAACCGCAGGGGAGAGGGCAAAAACTGGCTGAATCTCCGGTTAAGGCGTTTGCCCGGGAACATGGATTGAAGATTCTCACCCCGGAGAATCTTAAGGATGAAGAATTTATCAGAGAACTGAAGAGATTAAATCCGGATACCATACTGGTGGTGGCTTTTCGAATTCTGCCGGAGGAGGTTTTTACTTTGCCTCCGCTCGGGACATTAAATCTACATGCTTCCCTTTTGCCCAGATATCGCGGAGCAGCACCGATAAACTGGGCGATTATCAACGGAGAGACAAAGACCGGACTGACCACCTTCTACATCAGAAAAAAAGTCGATACGGGAGACATGATACTGCAAAAGGAGATCGATATAGGTCCGGACGAAACCTTCGGTGAGCTGCACGACCGGATGGCGGATCTCGGCGCCCAGATGCTTTTGGAAACCATTGATCTGATGGAAAGAGGTGAGGTGAAGCTCATCCGGCAAGACGATTCTTTAGCCACAAAGGCTCCCAAGATCACGCCGGAACACTGCAGAATCGACTGGGCAGGCAAAGCATCCGAGATAAAAAATCTTATACGGGGACTATCCCCTTTCCCGGGCGCATACACCTTGTTCCGCGGAAAAATTCTAAAAATCTTCAAAGCAGACGCTATTGAAGAAACGAAATACTCGGAGAATTTCGGAGAAATCGCAGAATCCGATATCCCAAAAAAGATTTGGATTAAGACCGGATGCGGTCTCTTGAGCTTATTAGAAGTTCAGCCGGAAGGCAAAAAGAGGATGAGCGGGGAGGAATTCATCCGAGGTTATCGGTTGATATCCGGTGAAAAGTTCTATTAAATAGTATATGCATGTATACAGACAACTTTTGCTTGCCGGTTTTGTACAATTGATTGGATAAACTTGAGGTTTTAGTTTAATTATGAACAGAATAATTATACCTCTTGATCGATTGTTTTTCCAGGATAATTGATTATGCCTGATTTGGAGAAAATATCTGAAGCCAAAGGCAAGTGGACCTTTCTCGGCCTGTCGATCTTGAGTTTGGTGGTACTGATTTTACTGACTATCCTCTTGTGGTATTTAATCTCGCCCCGGGTCAGTGATATGAGCCCCGTGTTAAGTTTGGGGGTGAAGATCATCGGGCTTCTCTTCATAATTATCGTATCAGGCGGACTGTTTTTGATCATCCTCTCCTCTGCCTTGGAGAAGGATTTCCTTTTTCCTCACGGTGAAAAGCAGATCACCATGAAGGTATTGTTTCCCATAAATGTCTTCTTGGGAAATCTCTTCGGATTATCCCGGGACCAAGTTCGAGAATCCTTCATTCATGTTAACAATTCCCTTTTCAAAGCTACCGAGAAAAGGATAAAGAGAGACCGGCTTTTAATACTGTTACCTCACTGCCTGCAAAATTCCGATTGCCCTCACCGTATCATCGACGATTTCAACAACTGTCAAAGGTGCGGTGACTGCTTGATCGGTGAGATCCTGGGATTACAGGAGAAATACGGAATCGATCTTTCCATCGCCACCGGCGGGACCTTGGCCCGTAAAGTCATAGTGGACAAGAGACCGACGGTCATGGTGGCAGTGGCGTGTGAACGGGATCTATGTTCAGGCATACAGGATGCCTATCCCATACCGGTATACGGCATTCTGAACCAAAGGCCTCATGGGCCCTGCATGAACACCTGCGTCGATTTGGAAAGATTGGAAAAGGCGGTGCAATACATATCAGATGGAGCTATTAATGCAAAAAGACATAATCATCAACGTATCGGAATATGAGACCCGTTTAGCCATTCTGGAAGATTCGAAAATGGTGGAGCTTCTGGTGGAGCGTCCCGATTCGGAGAGGATGGTTGGGGATATCTACAAAGGGATCGTTAAAACCGTTCTCCCCGGAATGCAGGCGGCTTTCCTGGACATCGGGTTGGAGAAAAGCGCTTTCCTTCATTTTTCGGACATCGGAGAATCCAAAGCCCTGTTGAGACAGCTGTACGAGGACGATGCCGATTTTGTGGAAGTGAAAGAGACGAAAAAGGCAAAGAGGATGCCGGAGAATATCCAGGACGTGCTGAAAGAGGGTCAGGAGATTCTGGTTCAGATTACCAAGGAACCCATCGGCACCAAGGGGCCCCGGGTTACCACCGATCTTTCCCTTCCGGGAAGATACGTGGTCTTGGTCCCGGGTGAAGATCACGTAGGGGTATCCCGCAAGATCACCGACTGGGCGGAGAAGAGACGGTTGAAGAAATTAACCTACGAGATAAAACCGGAAGGGTTCGGATGTATCGTCCGGACGGTGGCAAAGGGAAAAGACAAAAACCAGATCAAGGCGGACATAAAAAACCTTTACAAGTTCTGGAGGAGAATAAGGAAGCTGGCGGAGAAAAGAAGAGCGCCGGTTTTGGTTCACAAGAACGTAGGCATGATCTCCAGCATCATGCGGGACGTTTTGAGCTCCGAAGTAAGCAGCGTGGTCATTGATTCCAAACGGGAGTATAAGAGCATCCTCTCTTACCTGAAGGCCGTGGCCAAAAGCCTCCGCTCGGTAGTGAAATTGTACGAAGGGAAGGTTCCCATTTTCGATGCTTACAACATCGAACCGGAAATAGAGAAGATGCTGGATCGAAAAGTGTGGATAAAGAAGGGGGCATATTTTTTGATCGACCAGACCGAAGCCATGGTGACCATCGACGTGAATACCGGAAGGTACGTGGGGAAAACCACCCAGGAATCCACCGTGCTGAAGACCAATATGGATGCAGCCAAAGAGATCGCCCGGCAGATCCGGTTGCGGGACATCGGGGGGTTGATCATCGTCGATTTCATCGATATGGAGTTAGCCGAGAACAGAAGGAGGGTGTTCGAAGAATTCAAGACAGGTTTTCGACATGATCGCTCTAAAAACAGCATTTTGCCCATCTCCGATTTCGGACTGGTGGAGATGACCCGGGAGCGGATCCGGCCATCGATACTCCACACGCTAAGCGATATATGTCCATGCTGCAACGGCATCGGACGGCTGATCTCCAAGGACACCATGGCCATGAAGATCGAAAGATGGTTTAAAAGAGCCAAGATTGGAGCCAGGTGTAAACATTACCGACTTATGGTTCATCCGGACGTAGTGCAGATTTTTGGGGAAGGTAAGACCAGCCGGATCCGTAAACTGAACCGGGAACTTGGTCTGGAAATCGAACTGATCAAAGACGAAAACCTCCCCTTGGATCAGTTCAAGGTGTTTGATTTGGAACAGAAAGCAGAGGTCACCGATATGTTCAAATCCAAAAAGTAGTTTGGACTTGACATATACCGGTGAAAATGTTACTATTTTTCTGGAAAATAAGTGACACAAAACAAAGTGGAATATCGTAAACAGCCAGTAAACGCTAGAGGAGGATTTACATGTATGCAATTTTAGAGACCGGGGGATTTCAGTTCACCGTAAAAGAAGCAGACAAAGTTAAGATTCCCAAATTGTGCACTCCAAACCAGAAGGAAGTGATTTTCGACAAGATCCTTTTCATCAGTGGCGAAAAATCCTTCATCGGCACTCCGTATATCAAGGATGCCAAAGTCGAAGCGGAGGTGGTGACTTCCGGTAAGGGGGAAAAGATTACGGTTTTTAAAAAGAAAAAGAGGGTAAAATACCGCCGGACCAGAGGACATCGGCAGGAGTTCACCGAGGTGAAGATCAACCAGATTGTTTTACCGGAGTAGGGGTGTTCCAAATTCGCAGCTTATAGATTAAATAACCCATTGAAAGCAATCCCTAATAATGTTTTCAGATTGATCCGAGGTCAAATCAATTGGGGGAAATACTCCTTCCCCTGGTCGAGAAACCAAGTGAGTGATAAGGATTATAGAAAATAAACCATAAACTGGTTTTCGATACTCTGGTTTAAAAAAGGATATTATCACCACTAGATTAAGGATTCTATATGTGGAAGAAGATGGTCGTAATTACCTTCCTGGTAAGTCTGATTCTTGGTGCTAGGATATCCTCCGCCGCGGTCATAACCGGGATTGATGTTACGGGGAATCGCAGTGTGGAGTCAGCTCTGATCGTCAATATGTCGGGTTTGGTGGTTGGTTCCGAACTTAATGTTAACAATATCCAGGGAGCGATACAAAGACTTTATGCCATGAATCTTTTCTCGGACATACAGATCCTGGGAACGGAATCGGAAGCGGGAATAAATTTGACCATTGCGGTAAAGGAATACCCCCGGATGGGGGAGGTGGAGATCTCCGGAAACAGCAAGTTGAAAACCAAGGACATCAAGGATAAGCTGAACATCACTCTGGGAAAGGTAATCACTCCCCTCGACACCAAATCCGCGGTCGACCAGATCAAATCACTATATATCGAGAAAGGATTCCTCGCTGCTACGGTTGAATCCGAATTAATACCGACCGACTACCCGGGCCAGGTGATATTAAAGTTCAATATCGACGAGGGGAAAAAAGTCAGGATAGAAAAAATCTATGTTCTGGGGAATAAAGCAGTAAAAGCTTCTAAGGTAAAGAAGCAGATGGAGAACAAAGAGGATCGATGGTGGCGGGGAGGTGAATTCAAACCGGACAAATATGACGAAGATAAGGATAAGATCATAGATAACTACAAAAAGAATGGATTTTTGGATGCCCAGATAATCTCTGATTCTCTCTGGTATGATTCTACCAAGAAGGATCTTTTCATCCAGATCGTGCTGAGCGAAGGTGACCGATATAAGTTTGGTCAGCTCAGCTGGGAGGGTAACAAGCTCTTTACCATCGAGAAGCTTAACCAGATGGTAAAGTTCAAACCCAACGAGATCTATTCTCAGAAAAAATACGAGGAGACACTGGGTAACATATATTCGCTGTACCTGGAGGAAGGTTACATCTATGCGCGGGTAGAAGACAAGACTGCTACTCGGGACGACGTGTTGAACATCACCTATCAGATAACGGAGGGTTTGCCGGCTAACGTTCGTTACATAAACATACAGGGAAATACTAAAACCAAGGAAAAGGTTATAAGAAGAGAACTTACCATTTTCCCCGGGCAGAGATTCAGGCGCTCCCTATTGATGAGGAGCCAAAGGGACGTGAATTATTTGAATTACTTCTCCAAAGTGGAGCCGGATTACGAGGTTTTGGAAAACGGGGACATCGATCTGATCTTTCAGGTGGAGGAAAAACCAACCGGCCAAATTCAGTTTGGAGCCGGATACAGTGCTCAGGATAAACTGGTAGGTAATATAGGTCTGGGTATTCCCAATTTCATGGGGAATGGGCAGAATGCAAAGCTGAGCTGGGACTTTGGCAAGACCACCAACTCCATTGATTTGTCATTCACCGATCCCTGGTTTCGGGATACTCCTACCTCGGTGGGATTCGATATTTATAACGTCAGCCGGAACTGGAATAACGAATATACAGAAAAAAACAAAGGTTTCGCATTGACATTGGGCCGAAGGCTCTCCTGGCCGGACAATTATTTCCGTATCA
>Ga0299915_10002649_pt1 | contig 13025 bp, 9 predicted proteins | sample RVTome_13_FD_200263 | JGI IMG/M metagenome (GOLD analysis project Ga0299915, IMG submission 200263) | Soil microbial communities from uranium-contaminated site in the Upper Colorado River Basin, Wyoming, United States - RVT92D227 (version 2) ...
GCGGTTTATTGGCAATTATTCGTCAGGTAAGATGGGTTTTGCCCTGGCGGAGGTATTGGCTGAATATGGAGCCCATGTGAAACTGATCAGCGGACCTGTTGCCCTGAAGCCCGCTCATCAACATATTGAATATTTCCCTGTTCATACAGCCCGGGAAATGCTTGCTCAAAGTCTCCGGTGCTTTCAGGAATCCGACGGTGCCATTCTTGCTGCTGCAGTTGCTGATTACAGGCCTAAATCGCCTGTAACGCATAAAATAAAAAGAACCGCCGGAAATCTGGTTGTTGAATTTGAACCCAATCCCGATATTGCCGCTGAATTGGGTAAGATTAAAAAGCCCCATCAGTTTCTGGCAGGGTTTGCACTGGAAACCGACAATGAAATTGTCAATGCACAGAAAAAACTAAAGAAGAAAAACTTTGACTTTATTGTGCTTAACTCGTTACAAGATGAAGGATCTGGATTTATCAGCGATACCAATAAAATAACGATCATTGGCAAGAACAATAAAACAACCCGTTTTGAGTTAAAATCAAAGCGGGATGCAGCTTTTGATATTGTACAATACTTAGATCATTTATTAAGATGATCATCCGGTTAATATTTTTGCTTACGGTTTTTCTTTGTTCCTGGCAGGTTTTTGCTCAGGAATTGCGGTGCAGCATGCAAATTACCAGTCAGCAAATACAGGGAACCAACCGGCAGGTATTCCAAACGCTTCAGGGTGCAATCAATGAGTTTATCAACGGACGGGCCTGGACAAACTACAAGTTTACCGCCAATGAGCGGATTGAATGCAGCATGTTATTCAATATACAGGATTACTCAGGCGACCAGTTCAGGGGAACTCTTCAGATCCAGGTTCGTCGGCCCGTATTTAACTCTTCTTACAAAACGGTTTTGCTTAACTATGTTGATAATGATCTCGATTTCAGATACATTGAATTTCAGCCCCTTGAATTCAGCGAGACTTCTCATCTTTCCAATCTTACCTCCCTGCTCGCCTATTATGCTAATATTATTATAGGTCTGAATTTCGATACTTTTGGTGCCAAATCCGGTACGGAGTTCTTTCAAAAGGCTGAAAAGATAGTAATTAACGCCCAGAATGCCAATGAGAAAGGCTGGAGAGCAGGGGAAAGCACCAGTCGCAGAAACCGTTACTGGCTGATCAATAATATATTAAATGAAGAATATGCCGAGGTAAGAGAGTTTCTATATAATTACCACCGTTTGGGCCTTGACCTTTTATATGATAAAATAGTCGATGGCCGGTTGAACATAGCTGAGAGTCTGACCCTTTTGCAGAATTTATATCGCAGCCGTCCCGATCCTTTTATGTATTTTCTTCAAGTAATTCTGGATGCCAAATCAGATGAATTCGTTAATGTATTTCAGGGTTCGGCAGAAGACGAAAAAAGGCGGGTAATGGCCATCCTTAATCAGATTGATCCGACACACGGCGACAAATACCGCAAGATTTTAAGTTCAACACAATAATGTTTGCTATCTTGCATTCATAAACCCCGATTCTATGCTCTGCAACTTAGTTGTTGAGAATTACGCACTTATCAGTAAGCTTGATATTGAATTCACAAAGGGGCTGACAATTATTACCGGTGAAACGGGTGCCGGCAAGTCCATTCTGCTGGGGGCCCTTTCCCTCATACTTGGTAAACGTGCTGATACCTCGGTTTTATTCGAAAAAGAGAAAAAATGTATTGTTGAGGGGACATTCGATATCAGGCAGTATGGATTGGAGGATTTCTTCACAGAAAAAGGAATTGACTATGACGATCAGCCCATTGTCAGACGTGAGATCTCTGCAACAGGCAAATCAAGAGCTTTCATTTGTGATGTTCCGGTAACCCTCGAAGTTCTTACAGAATACGGTTTGAAACTTATTGATATTCATTCACAGCATCAGAATCTGAATTTGGCCGACAGTCGTTTTCAGATGAAGGTAGTTGACAGTTATGCCAATAACCATGAACTTCTTAAAACCTACAGGTTACATTTCACTTCCTTTAAGGATCTTCAGAAGGCTTACCGGCAATTGACCGATGATGCTGCACGATTTAAAACCGACCTGGATTATTTCCAGTTTCAATATACCCAGCTCGAGGAAGCCCGTCTTATGGAAGGAGAACAGGAAGAACTGGAGTTTGAACTTGAAAAACTAACCCATTCCGAAGATATTAAGACCGGCCTTTCTGCTGCTTCCGCCTTGTTACACAGCGATGGAAACTCTGTATTGCAACAGATCAAGGATAGTCTGGGGGTTATTAACCGGATCAGGAAATTCCTGCATGAAAACGGCAGCCTTTCCGAACGTATCGAATCGGTCTATATCGAAGTAAAAGATATTGCACAGGAAATTGAGACCCTGAACAATCAGGTGAATTATGATCCTGACAGGTTGACACAAGTGAATGAAAGGCTAAACCATTTATACAATCTCGAAAAGAAACACAGGGTATCTACACTCCCTGAACTGATTACCGTAAGGGATCATCTGAAAAAAAAGATAGAAGAGATCAATGCCTATGATTTCAATTTGGAGGCGATGGAAAAGAAAATCGCTGAATATCAGAGCCTTCTGAATGATTTGGCATCCAGGCTCACAGTACAGCGGCAGCATGCAATCGTGCCCATTCAGAAGCGAGTGATTGACATGTTACATGAAGTTGGTATTCCCAATGCAGGCTTTAGTATTTTGATTGAAAAGCTGAATGAATTCAATGAAAACGGATCTGATAGAATTCAGTTTCTATTTTCCGCTAACAAGAATATAGTGGTGCAGGATATTGCACGTGTTGCTTCGGGGGGCGAATTATCACGACTCATGTTGTGTGTTAAATCGCTTTTATCGGATTCCATAGGTTTACCAACAATTATCTTTGATGAAATCGATACCGGTGTTTCCGGCGAGACTGCCGAGCGGGTCGGCAATATTATAAACCGGATGGCTGACAGAATGCAGATAATCAACATTACTCACCTGCCCCAGGTTGCCAGTAAGGGCAAGTTCCACTACCTGGTTTATAAAACCGAAGATGAAAAAGCAACCGTCACACAAATGAAGCTCCTTACTCCCGATGAAAGACATATTGAAATAGCCAAAATGTTAAGCGGTGAAGAAGTTACAAATGCTGCGTTGGAAAATGCCAGGGTTCTGCTTGGAAACTGAGATCACCCTGCCGGATTATTTGAACCTTTCCTCAATAATTTCACTTTTCCTGTTCAAGTTATATCTTTGCAGTCTGTTAACAAAACCAATTATTATATGGCATACAATTTACTTAAGGGTAAAAGGGGCATCATCTTCGGTGCCTTAAACGACAGGTCCATAGCCTGGAAGGTTGCTGAGAGAGCTCATGTTGAAGGGGCAAGGATAGTGCTGACCAATACTCCTGTTGCGATGCGGCTGGGTGAAATTGATGAGCTGGCGAAAGCATGTAACAGTCTGGTAGTGCCGGCTGATGCCACCAATACCGCAGATCTTGAAAACCTGGTAAAGAAATCCATGGAATTCTTTGGAGGTAAATTTGATTTCCTGCTTCATTCTATCGGGATGTCACCGAATGTAAGAAAGGGTATTCCATATGATGATATAAACTACGACTTTTATTTGAAAACCCTTGATATTTCTGCCTTGTCGTTTCATAAAGTGATTCAGGTTTGCCGCAAGCATGATGCTGTAAATGATTGGGGTTCCATCGTGGCCTTATCTTACGTTGCGGCACAAAGAACACTTTTTGGTTATAACGATATGGCTGATGCCAAAGCTTTACTGGAATCCATTGCACGGAGTTTTGGATATATCTATGGCCGGGAGAAAAGGATCCGCATCAATACAATTTCTCAGTCGCCTACGCTAACCACTGCCGGCAGCGGAGTATTCGGAATCGATTCCTTAATTGATTTTACCGAACGGATGTCTCCCTTAGGCAATGCAACCGCTGATGATTGTGCCGATTACTGTGTTACCTTATTCTCTGACCTCACCCGCAAGGTAACCATGCAAAACCTCTTCCACGATGGTGGTTTCAGCAGTATGGGTATGAGTGAGAGGGCCATGACACAATATGATAAGAGCTTCCGGGAGTGCCCGTAATTAATATTTACAGCGCTCAATATAATCGCCGGTGCGTGTATCAATTCTTATCCGGTCACCAATATTAATAAAAAGCGGTACTTTCACCTGTGCGCCGGTTTCAATGGTTGCAGCCTTCAATGTACGTGTGGCTGTGTCACCTTTCATACCCGGTTCGGTGTAAGTGACTTCCATCTCAACGCTTAACGGTAATTCGGCAAAAACCGGTTCTTCGCCGTCAAAATACACCTTTATGTTGGCGCCTTCCTTCAGCAGATCAATGCCATCACCAATGGTCTCCTTTGGCACATGGATCTGGTCATAGGTTTCATTGTCCATGACCACCACGTTACCTCCGTCAATATAAAGAAACTGATGCTCCTTAAAATGAATCCTCACGATTTCCATGTCATCATCAGGACGGAACCGTTGCTCAATTAATCTTCCGGATTTAAGATTACGCATTTTGACCTGGTAGAAGGCCCGGAGATTACCCGGTGTACGGTGCTCATATTCGAGGACCACGGAAAGTTCGCCGTTATATCTCACAAAACTACCTCTGGAAATGTCTGATACTTTTGCCATAAATTAAATTTTGCGCAAAATAAATGAAATATTTTCACTTTTTTACGCTTCGTTTTTCGTTTTTCGCTTTTTGCTGTTCCCCTGTTCCATGCTTCCTCTTCTCCAGGATATCTTTATACGCCAGCATTTCATCCCTGAACCTTGCAGCCTGAATGAAGTCCAGTTCAGACGCAGCTGATTCCATAGATTTCTTTGCGGTCTCCACAGCCTTTTCCAGAGCTTCTGCACTCATGTACTTAACAACAGGATCAGCAGCAAAATCAATTTTTTGAGGTTCCACATAAGCCTTCCTTTCGCCCGTCTTTTTCCGGATATCACTCAGGATGTTGGATGCCGCTTTAATGATTTGCTGGGGTGTTATGTTATTGGCATCATTATAAGCCAATTGTTTTTCCCTCCGGCGATTGGTTTCTTCAATCGTTTTTCTCATGGATTCCGTCATCGAATTGGCGTACATGATAACCCTGCCGCTCAGATTCCTTGCTGCCCTGCCTGCAGTTTGTGTCAGTGATCTTTCTGAACGTAAAAAGCCTTCCTTATCCGCATCCAGAATAGCTACCAGTGATACTTCAGGAAGATCAAGTCCTTCCCGAAGCAGATTCACACCAACCAGTACATCGAATGAGCCGTTCCTCAATCCTTCCATAATCTCAATACGCTCCAGGGTGTCTATATCAGAATGGATATACCTGCATTTGATGTTCAAACGGATCAGGTAATGAGTCAGTTCCTCTGCCATCCTTTTTGTAAGAGTCGTTATCAGAATACGGTCGTTGTTCTGAACTGTTTGTCTGATTTCTTTCATCAGGTCATCAATCTGATTTAAGGCCGGTTTTACTTCAATAACAGGATCAAGTAAACCGGTAGGACGAATAAGCTGCTCCACAATAACACCATCGCATTTCTCAAGTTCATAATCAGCCGGTGTTGCACTAACATATACAATTTGTCCGACAAGATATTCAAATTCCTCGAACCTGAGGGGACGGTTATCAATCGCTGAAGGCATTCTGAATCCGTATTCAACCAGGGTTTGTTTACGGGAATGGTCACCACCGTGCATTGCCCTGACCTGAGGTATAGTAACATGACTTTCATCGATTATAGTTAGAAAATCCTCTGGAAAATAATCCAGCAGGCAGAAAGGTCGCTGTCCGGGAGGACGACCGTCAAAATATCGGGAATAATTTTCAATTCCCGGACAATAGCCAAGTTCCTGAAGCATTTCAAGATCATAGGTCACCCTGTCCTGCAGCCGTTTCGCTTCCAGGTGCTTACCCATGCTTTTGAAGAAGTCAACCTGTTTGCCCAGGTCGAGATGTATTTGCATGATTGCCTGCATCATCCTTTCCCGGGTGGTTATAAAAATATTGGCCGGATATATGGAAGCCTCTGTGAGAATTTCAATGGTCTTTCCACTGCCGGGATCAAATGAACGGATTTCTTCGATTTCATCTCCCCAAAAGCTTACTCTGTAAGCATAATCGCTGTATGCCAGATAAATATCCACTGTATCTCCAGTCACCCTGAAGTTACCTCTGTTAAATTCGCTTTCATTGCGGGAATAAAGACTATCTACCAGTTTACGGAGAAAAACGTTCCTACCGATGATTTCACCCTGATGAATACTTACCGTATTGCTATGAAAATCCTCAGGATTACCAATTCCATACAGGCATGATACTGAGGATACCACAATAACATCTTTTCTGCCGGAAAGCAAGGATGAGGTTGTGCTTAAACGAAGTTTTTCAATTTCATCATTTATCGAAAGGTCTTTTTCAATATACGTATCCGTTACAGGCATATAGGCCTCAGGCTGATAGTAATCATAATAGGAGACAAAGTATTCTACCGCATTATGCGGGAAGAATTGCTTAAACTCGCCGAAAAGCTGGGCAGCCAGGGTTTTATTATGACTTAATACAAGCGTGGGCCGGTTAACTTCAGCAATCACATTGGCCATTGTAAAGGTCTTCCCGGATCCGGTTACACCTAATAATGTCTGATGTTTCACCTTGCGGATCAACCCGTTAACAAGCTGTTTTATTGCTTCGGGTTGATCGCCTGTGGGATAATAAGCAGCTGTAAGTTGAAACTCCATGTTCTGACCATCATCAATGTTTTTCATCAGGATGTCAAAATTAATAAACCTTTTTATGTAACCAGCTCGTATAATGTTGTAATTTTAAGCGATCCCTAAGGTATTACAGCCCAAACGAACCATTCATGCCTAAAAAAAAAGCAGGTATATTAAGGCGCATTGCCGAAATCATTACCCAGAACAAAACATTATCTGCAGAAAATGAAGAACTTAATGGACAGAATGAACGCCTGATCCAGGAAATTGAAAAACTCAGGGAAGTGGTTGCCAAATCAGGCACTGTTGATTCCTCGGGTAAGATTACAGTTGAAAAAAAACGTACGCTCATACGTTACAGGACAGCAACTGTACTTTATGCCGACACCTTGGGGCATGAGCATTTTCTGCCTCACCTGGATAAAAATTTAATTGTTGATTCGCTGGATGAAATATTCATAAAACTCCAGGAGATAGTTGCCAAGTTTGCTGTTAAAAACATCCGGACCATTGGTGACTCACTTATGTGTATTGGTGGGATTCCCAAGAAAAACATAACCAATCCAATTGAAGTATTGTTAGCAGCCATAGAAATGCAATACTTTATCAAAGATCTGCAAAAAATAAGTGAAACCGGTAAAATCTGGAAGTTCCGCATTGGCATCCATACCGGGACTGTTCTGGCTAACTTAACAGGCCGTAATAAACAGCACTATGAAGTCCAGGGTGAAACCGTCAATCTGGCAGCCCGTATCCGGCAGTTCTGCGAAGACGGAAATATTCTCATCTCTGCCACCACATACGAACTGGTGAAAGACCTGTTTGACTGCGAATATTTCACCAAAATGCCGGTCAAGTACCAGGGTGAAATTCCATTATACTCCGTGAAAAATATTAAGCATGAGTTTTCACTTCAGGGAAAGGGTATAATTCCAAATAAAAGGTTCAGCATCAGGTACGGTCTGATACAATTCACCGATCTTCAGGAAATTATCCTGGATAAGCTTGAAAAAGAACTGCCACAAAGCCTTTATTATCACAATGTCAAACATACCGTTGATGTTGTTACACAGGTCGAACTGATAGGATTGGGAGAAGGGGTAACCGATGAGGACCTCCTGCTGTTAAAAACGGCCGCCTTGTTTCATGACACAGGTCATACCATCTCATATGACAATCATGAATATTTCAGTTGCCTGGTTGCCCGGGATGTTTTACCTGATTACTACTATACCACTTCGCAGATCGATATCATATGCGAACTGATTATGGCAACAAAACTTCCCCCTCAACCCAGGTACAAACTTGAGGAAATAATATGTGATGCTGATCTGGATTACCTGGGAAGGAGTGACATGATACCCGTCTCCAACACCTTGTTCCTTGAATTACAGGAACGTTCCCTGATCAAGTCGTTAAAAGACTGGAATACCATGCAGATGAGATTCATTTCGAGGCACCAGTACTTTACCGAAACGGCAAGGAAACTCCGTGAGGTCAACAAGCAAATGCAGATTGAGCGGATAAAGAGTTTGATTGTTGAAGAATGAAACGGTGAGGGGTAATTGGTAATCGGTAAACGGTAATCGGTAATCGGTAAACGGTAAGCGGTTAATGTTTACCGTTTACCGTTTATTACTATCTTTACATGGTTCCCAAAAAATCCAGCCATGAACGGTAAGATTACAGGCCTTCGCCTCACCTATTTCCTGCTTTCCATATTATTATTGATATATGGCCTGGTTATTGCCAAAGATTTTCTGTATCCTCTTGCTTTCGGCATCCTGCTTTCGTATCTGATTTACCCGATTGTTAATTACCTTGAAAAGAAGGGGATGCCACGAATATTTTCCATTCTGATTCCCATTGTGATAGGATTGATCCTGTTTATTTTCCTGGCCATCTTCATTTTGAAACGTGTAAGTCTTTTTATGGACGAACTGCCGCTTTTCAGGGCAAAGGCTATCGAGCATATTGAGCAGATGCAAAGATTTATTGAAAGTGAATACGGGCTCCCGGCCGAAAGAATTAAGAATTTCCTGATAACCCGGATCCTTGATATCGGAACGCAGTCGGAAAAAATATTTTCAACTACTACGGGTACCATTTTTGTAATACTCATGCAGCCCGTATATGTCTTCCTCTTCTTATATTACCGCACCAAATTTGCCTATTTTTTCCTCAAAATTGTTGGCAGGCAGAATCGTCTTATTGCAATTGGTGTGCTGCGGGATATTGCACGTGTTGTTACCAGGTATATGCTTGGGGTAGCAACAGTGGTGTTGGTTTTATGTTTATTTAATGGAATCGGCCTGTTAATTATCGGTATTAAATATCCGTTGCTTCTCGGAGTAATTTCTGCCATGTTTAGCTTTATTCCTTATTTTGGTAATTTTATAGGCGGACTGATACCTTTTATTTTTGCTTTGCTTACCGAGGACTCACTTGTATATGCCTTACGGATAGCCATATTCGTATATATTGTTCATTTCTTTGAGAATAACATCCTTTCCCCGAATATCGTAGGTAACCATATCCGGATCAATCCTTTTATCATCATCCTTGGATTGATTATGGGCGCGATGATGTGGGGGATTCCCGGCATGCTGGTTGTCATACCGTTTTTAGCCATGTTGCATATCATACTCAACAAGATTCCTGGAATGCAAGCTTATGTTTATCTGTTGGGAACGCGTGGTACCAGCAAACATGCATTGAACTTCGTAAATTTCCGAATATACTTCAAAAATTTCAGGAGGAAGTGGAGCAAGAAGTAAATCATTTTGTTGGATAAAAGAGCTGAAGATCAGTCTGTCTCTATGAAATTGAACTTGATTTCCAAAATTGACTCATAATATTCGCCCCTTTCCATAATGTCGTCATCCCCTTCTTCATAATACCAGTTGATGGTGAGTTTACGACCCTTCTTAACAATGTCGGTAAGGGCTCTGAGAATATGCAATAAGGCTTTGGAGGATCCGCTGTTGAAATATTCAAGTTCTATATCTACGGTGGTGGAATCCGGCGGATTCTGGCAGTAATAATATACCCAGTCAAATAGCTCATCATAAAACTTTGTAGCATCTTCAGGAATTGAACGTCCGCTGATTCTCATCCTGCCGTCGAGATTAAAGGCAACATCAGGAGTTTTTTTTGTACTTTCAATCAGCAGATTATCCATAATTGGGTAATATAGATCAATGGCTAAATGTATAGCCTATACGCCATGTATTTTAAAATGTTTCTCTACAGATTTAAAAACATGACATTAATAACAAATTTAAAATAAATATTGGTACTGTAGCAAGATACAAAAATGAAAAACATGCGTGAACCTTTTTGCGATATCTGAAAAATATCGGTCAGGTTGATGTATCAACAGATAAAAAGTAGCGAATTGTTTGCAGACTAAAGCGTTTACCCTGCAAAAATTGACCAACATCAATTTTCCATTGACGAACGGCTTTATATCAGGTCTGCAGTTATAGATGATCAAACCGGGCTGCTGGTGTAACCTGCTGTGAGGAAAACTGTCCGGAGAGGTATTTATAATATCCGGTGATGGCAATCATGGCAGCATTGTCGGTTGCATATTGCACAGATGGAACAAACACCCGCCAGTTCTTATTAACGCCCAGCTGATACAGCGATTTACGCAGGCCCGAATTTGCAGATACTCCTCCTGCTACCGCAATATCTCTTATACCTGTTTCTTTGGCAGCCCTTACCAGCTTTTGCATTAGTGAACCAATTATCGCTTCCTGAAGCGAAGCACAAAGATCATTCTGGTGATCGGTTATAAACGACTTATTATCCTTTACCTGGTCTCTCAAAAAGTACAGGAATGAGGTTTTCAATCCGCTGAAACTAAAGTCGAGGCCCTGTACAACTGCCCTGGCAAAGGAAAATGCTTTTGAATTACCCTTCTGTGCAAGTTTATCTATCCATGGTCCTCCCGGATAAGGCAGTCCGATAATTTTGGCACATTTATCAAAAGCCTCTCCTGCAGCATCATCAATTGTCTGCCCAATGATTTCAAAATCAAGTTGACTTTTCATGATTATCAGTTGTGTATGCCCCCCTGATACCAGAAGACATAGAAAAGGAAATTGCGGGTATTGATTTTTATCCCCCATTCGGGAAATAAAGACCGACAGAATATGAGCATGCAAGTGATTGACATCGATCAGGGGCACTTTCAGGGCTATAGAAAGTCCTTTGGCAAATGACGCTCCAACCAGCAGTGCACCCATAAGTCCGGGACCACGTGTATACGCAATGGCACTGATATCTGATTTTAATCTTCCGGCTTCTTTTAAAGCAGCCTCCACAACCGGGACAATGTTTTGCAGGTGTGCCCTGGAAGCCAGTTCCGGAACGACTCCGCCATAGGCTTTGTGTACATGCTGGTTTGCAATCTTGTTCGATAAAAGGTAACCGTTTTCTATTACTGCTGCCGAAGTATCGTCACATGATGATTCTATTCCCAGAATAGTTATATTCATTTATCCCAATATATAATGATGGATTAAACTTTTTTTGTAATTTTTGCGTTGTGAATCTATGCGAAGCCGCAAAATTATTAAAAAGTTAGTACAATTAGCAGTTATTCTGGTGCTAATAATCCTTGCCTTACCGGCAACTGCATTTCTGTTGCTTCAGAGCAGCCGGATACAGAATAACATTACCAAACGGTTCATGCAAACCGTTTCGGAAAATCTGCATACAAAGTTTACCATCAGTAAAATTGATATTTCATTTTTATACCGTGTCAGATTAAATGATGTTTATCTGGAGGATCTTTCCGGTGATACTATGCTTTATGCCAAAAGCCTGACGGCAGGTATCAGGTTTATTAAGCCTGCCCGTCAGGAAATTTCTATCGGAAGTATTAATTTCAATGAAGCTAAAATCCGGCTCGTGATGGATTCAGCAAGTAACCTTAACCTGAGATACTTTATTGATAAATTAAGAGGGAACGGACAAGGCAAAAGCGGGTGGAGGTTCTTGTTTAATAATTTGCGATTACGCGACACCCGGTTCAGTTATAGTAATTTTTATAACAAACCTGTTGAATTCGGCGTAAATTACACCGACCTGCAAATCTCGGATATTGACGCTGATATTAAGCGTTTCAAACCCTCAAAAGATTCACTTTCATTTTTTATCAAGTCGCTTCATTTTCATGAAAAAAGTGGTTTTAACCTGGAAACACTAACATGCGAATTCAGTGAGAGTAAAACATTCCTGAATTTCAGGGACCTCAAGTTAAGAACTGCAGATTCTGAAATAGCAGGTCAGGAAATTTCACTTCATTTTGCCAGATGGAGCCAGTTTAAAGCTGATTCATTTGCTGGTAATGTCAAACTAAAAATCGCCCTTAATAAGTCCCTGATCAACCTGAAAGATGTAGGATATTTCGCACCCGTCTTACAAAATACCGATCAGATTATTTCATTCACGGGTAAAGTGACCGGCTCTGTAAACAATCTGAAAGGCAAGCAGCTTGAAATCAGATTCGGGAATAACTCAAAACTGCTTGGAGAGCTCAGCTTTGAGGGCCTGCCTGATATCCGCGCAACATTCATCCTGGCTGATATCGACGACCTTACCACATCGGCCGTTGACATCAATACCCTCACATTACCCGGTCAGCGACATATCAGGCTTCCAGAGCAGGTAACCAAACTTGGTGCGATTACCTACAGGGGTAATTTTACCGGTTTTACCAATGATTTTGTCGCCTTCGGCAGGTTCAGCACTGATTTAGGGACCGTCAATACCGACCTTCTCTTCAGACCCGACACCTCCAACTACCTTGATTTTGAAGGTAAGATAAATGCCAGTGATTTCAACCTGGGTTACCTGGTGGATGCCTCAGAGAATATTGGCAGGATAAGTTTGTCGGCAACCATTAACGGCGCCACCCTGAAGGGACGGTCAATCAGTGCTTCCCTGCAGGGCATTATTCAAAGTTTCGAATTCCGGCAATATGAATACACACATATTAACCTGGCAGGAAATCTGGAAAATAAGACATTTAACGGTTCGGTTGATATAAAGGATCCCAATATCGAACTTGAATTCCTTGGTAAGGTTAATCTTGGCGATTCCATTGCCGCTTTTGATTTTACAGCAAACGTTACAGATGCAAACCTGTATGCCCTTAATATTGATAAATCCGATCCTGAGTTCACTGCATCCTGTTACCTCAAAGCTAATGCCCGCGGCAATTCAATAAACAGCCTGAATGGAGAAGTCAGA